>Ga0209744_1000176_pt1 | contig 20825 bp, 17 predicted proteins | sample BarGraNGADG00311_2_FD_184494 | JGI IMG/M metagenome (GOLD analysis project Ga0209744, IMG submission 184494) | Arctic peat soil microbial communities from Barrow, Alaska - Barrow Graham LP Ref core NGADG0004-311 (SPAdes) (version 2) | ecosystem: Environmental > Terrestrial > Soil > Wetlands >... | reverse complement strand
CCACTGACTGGCATGTACCAACTGATCTGGATTATAATACACTTGAATTGTTCCTTGGAATACCTTTGGCAAATATCAATGATTGGGGATGGCGTGGTACAGACCAGGGAGCTCAGTTGAAGAATACAACTGGATGGGCTGTAGGAGAAAATGGGACCAACACAAGTGGGTTTTCAACTCTGCCCGGAGGTTATCGTTACGCCGTAAGTGGTGCTTTCAATGATCTTGGGAACCTTTCGTATTGGTGGACTGCTACTAATGACGGAACTGCAGGAGCATGGTATCGGCGAATGGACGGAAATAATAATGGTATATACAAAGCTTCTACAGGGCAAACAGCTGGGAAATATGTCAGATGCGTTAAGGATTAATACTATATTCAAAACAAATACAGGAGGCTATCTCAAAAGGATAGCTTCCTTTTTTTACTTCTTTCCAGAGGGAGATTGAAAACAATGAAAACCTTTGAATGATTCCTTCACCAATCTTGGATACTTTACTGGAATTATTATCATATGATCAGATCTTCACTGTAATATATACTGAATAATCAGCATTTTTTTATCTTTGATTAAAGACTTCATGAAACATTTGCTTTTTATATCTACAATATCGCTTTTTATCTTTGGCAGCTGCATATCAAATCAAAAAGAGATGAAAAAAATCGTATTTTTACATCATAGCACTGGGAGTGGTATCTGGGTTGGGAATACCAACAGGTACCTTTATAAGTTGACTAAAAAAGGTGATGTCCAAAATTTTTTCAAGGATTACAACAAAGAGAACAGAACCAGTTATTCCATATCCCAGATTACATTTCCCAAACAATCTCCCTACGGTTGGAATAACTATCCTTATGATTACTATAATATCTGGGTTAAAAATTCTGGAGAAAATTCTTATTTAGAGGAACCTACACTTGAAATGCTTACAAAAGAATATGAGGTTATTGTGTTCAAACATTGTTTCCCTGCAAGTAGAATATTAGAAGACACAGGTACTCCGGATATTAACTCTGATGAGAAGAGGATTGAAAATTATAAATTACAGTATAATGCACTTAAACAAAAGATGCATGAATTTCCTAATAATAAATTTATTGTCTGGACGCCAGCAGTTTGCACAAAAAATAAGATGACCGAAGATGAGGCCAAACGCACTCGACTATTCTATAGATGGATGGTCGATGAGTGGGATGAAAAAGGAGACAATATTTTCATCTGGGATTTTTATAAATATGAAACAGAAGGAGAATTGTATCTGCTGGAGAAGAATGCATACAGTCCGGATAACTGCCATCCTGGCAAAGAATTTGCAGCAAGAGTTGCACCCTTATTCTGCAAATATATTATAGAGGTTATTGAATCTGCTTCTGAAAAGTAATTTCTTTAATTAATTCTTATCAATTTTATGGATTTAAAAGACATTCTGAAACGTATTGAATTAATGTTGCTGAAAAAAGCCAGTAATGAGAGTAAAATTAAATATTTGCGTCGGCAGGGTATGAAGATTGGAAATAATTGTCGTTTCAACACAATTTCGTTTTCAACCGAACCCTATCTGATAGAAATTGGCAATCATGTGGCTATAGCAGGTGGTACAGAAATTATTACACATGATGGAGCTATATGGTGTTTCCGAGAAGAAATAACTAATGCAGATGTATTCGGTAAGATTAAAATAGGTAATAATGTGTTCATTGGAGACAATTGTACAATTCTCCCAAATACTATAATTGGTGATAATTGTATTGTTGGGGCAGGTAGTGTTGTACGAGGGAGATTTCCTGAAAATTCTGTTATTATCGGCAATCCTGCAAAAGTAGTTCTGAAAATGAGTGTTCAAAAATTTCTTTACCTTCAAAATCCAGGCTTGTTAAAAACGCAAAATATGACTGACTCTAAGAAAAGTGAAATTTTAAAAAAACATTTTGGTGTAGAGTAAAATAACAATGGCAGATGAAATCTAGTCCAATCTAGAGCATTCCCGCTTTTTCATCCGTGTCAATCAATTCGATGTTGAGTCCGTACCTGGCAAGTAAAAATGCGATATTTTTATTATTAAAAGCTTCACCCGGTTGAGGTGGGACTAGTGTGAGAAGCCCTTCTTTATTTAAATCCTTCATCTTTCCATTAATATCAGAACATCTAAAACAAAGATGATGAAAACCTCCACCCCTATTAACAAAATTAAGCAGAGATTGATTACTTTCCAGAGGTTCAATGAGTTTTATTGTTATGCTATCATCCTTCTTTAAAAAAGTCACTTTTACCTTTTGGAGTGAGTTCTCCACTATTTTTGTCATTTGCTTATACCCAAATACCCGGTCCCAATAGGCAATTCCATCATATAGATTCCTGACAGCAAAACAAATGTGATCTATTTTCATCAGAATTTATTATTAAAGTTGAGCAGTTTGGTATAATCCATTGATTATTAAGTAATTGTTTTGAAAAAGTCAATTGGTTTAAATTACTTCAATTATTAAGAAGAATCCGGTCATAGAATTTGATTAGCTTTTCTTTCTCATAATCCCATGAGAGCTCATTAAGTACTCTATTATATGCGAAATCACCCATTCTTGTTCTTGATTCAGGATCATCAATTAATTGAATTATCTTATTCGCAAAGTCAATAGTATCGCCACATCTGGCATAAAGGGATGCCCCCTGAGCCGAAAACCTGCCCTCTTTTAAATCATATTGTACGACTGGCTTTCTCAGTGCCATATATTCCATAATCTTATTCATGGTGGATAGATTATTCATCTCCGTTGGACTATCCGGATTAACACAAACATCGGCTGAATTTAATACAGCAATCATTAAATCGTCAGGAACTCTTCCATAGAAATCAACAAAATCATTGAGACCTGATTTTACTGACAATTGCATCATATGTTCGAGATCACTACCGCCACCAACTATAGCAAATTGAATATCCTTACGTATAGAAACAATATGTTTCACACTTTCAATCAAAAGATCAATACCTTCCTGTCCTCCTATTACCCCAACATAACCTACCAGGTATTTCCTCCCTTTGAAAAATTTAATATCAGGAGGAAGCAATTTAAGCCGGTCAAGTTTTGGTCCACTTCTTATTATCTGAATTTTATCTTCAGCCATTTTCCCTCTTTTGATAGCTATTTCTTTGTATGATTCATTCGTTGCAATACTGAAATCAGCAGCGGCAAATGTCAATCTTTCAAACAAAATTATCATTTCATATAAAAATCCCTTACTCTTAAACTTGGCAATATACAATTCAGGATTAATATCGTGATGGTCAAATACATATTGAACTCCAAAAATTTTGAAACATAATGCCACTAAAAAAACCAGGTCAGGTGGATTACAACCATGAATGACATTAAACCTCTTTTTAAAAAAGATTTTCCAGCTTAAAAAAAACTCCCAGAATAAAGCAACGCTGTATTCCAACAAGTATCCAATAGCGCCTCTGGCCTCAATCGGTAACGAATGCCTGTAAATTTCTATTCCGTTTATTACCTCATAGGCTGCTGTGTAGTCCTTCATCTTCGGACAGATAATGCTAACCTTAGCGCCATTATCCTTTAAGGTATTCGCTTCCTGCCAGACCCTCCTGTCAAAAGGAACGGGAAGATTCTCAACTATGATCAGAATATGCTTATTTTGAAATGAAGACATCGCTACCAGTTTATTCCGAAATAATTACTTTTTGAAATAATTGCTTCATCCAGCCTTACAAAATCAATGATTATTTTATCATCAATATCAGCAACCAATTTAACAAACTCAGGTTCGCTGGTGTTAACTACTATTACCTGACAATCATTAATTAATTGCCCCGGGTCATTGACCATAAGACTTGATAAATGTGGGATTCGCGAATCAATATATTCCTTGTTTGTTCCCGTCAGCATAGCCATATTTATGTTTTTGTCATATATAACAATATCGCACCCTTTACCAAGCAATGTCTCAATTATAGTAACGGTAGGGCTGTTTCTAAGATCATCTGTTCCAGCTTTGAAACTTAAACCCAGGAAGCCAAGTTTTTTGTCCCAATACTTATAAATCAGCTTAATTGCGCGCTGAATCTGAAGATCATTTGTTTTATGAATTCCATCAATCACAGGAACATCGATATAAAGATCATGTGCCAGGGTTTGAAGTCCTTTTAAATCTTTTGGCAGACAGGAACCTCCATATGCAAAACCAGGCTTAAAATAATATGATGAAATATTCAGTTGTTTATCTTTGCAGAAAATATCCATTACCTTATGAGAATCGATTTCTAACTCTGAACAGATATTGCCAATTTCGTTACTGAAAGATATTTTAAGTGCATGATAAGTATTATTAATGTATTTCATGATTTCTGCAATTTTCAGATCGGTGATTATTATCTCTCCTGGTAGTTGCCGATATAAATCGGCTACTTTTTCTGCAGCTTTTCTATTGTCTGAACCAATAAGAGTAAGAGGTGGATTATAATAATCCTTGACAGCAGTTCCTTCTCTTAAAAACTCAGGATTATCCACAATAGCAAAATCTTCATTCCTCTTTTTACCTGAGATCTTTTCAACAATAGCTGCAAATTTATCACAAGTCCCTGGCATTATAGTCGACCTTATAGCAATAATATGAAAAGCATCTTTATGTTGTAATGCCTCACCAATGTTCTCAGCCACCTTAAAAATATATTGCAGATTCAAATGTCCTTTATCGGTACTGGGTGTGCCAACCGCGATGATAGAAATATCTGAATCCTTAACAGCCAGATGGTTATCGGTAGTGGCACTTATACGTCCTGCTGATCTTTGATCTGCAATAATGATGTCCACATCTTTTTCTATAATTGTCGCTTTACCTGAGTTAATCTGCTCCACCTTTGTGGGGTTAGTATCCACACCAATAACCTGGTGTCCGTTTTTTGCCAGACAGCCCAGACTTACACAGCCTACATAGCCGAGTCCAAAAATGCTAATATTCATTTTAAATTATTTTAATTATAAATCTGAAGGTTGTTGTACATTCAATCTGAGTTTTACAATAAATAGTATTTGTTGCTTCCTTTTTCAAAAAGGAATTGGAATACCATCCCAAAATTCGAGGTTCTAATTGTCCTTTTATCAAGACCGGATCCAGTTTTTCGTCGATATAAAATTCTGTCTTGCTTAACGGGTTCTTAGAATTCAGATAAAAATTAGTTCTAGTTCTTTTGATCTCAACATTGGGATGAATATGAAATGGAATTTCAATTTGTATTATCCTGTTTTTTCTGACTACTATGGTATCAAGGATATGAAATTCATTTCTTAATCTCATAAAAATAATTTCACGGATATGCTCAGCATCTTCTTTTAAATACCCATTATGCGTAGCTATTACCCGGTCAATCTCCTCGCTTAACTTCAGATCAATTATCTTAGTTTTATAATGATTTCCCCATAACGTAGGACCACCATTTACAGCCTGATCTTTTTCGTTTATACGAATCGTATTATGGGCAAGTGTACCAATAAAATAACGACGCCATTCAGGTTCTGTATGATAAGTATAGGTGCCGGAATCAATGAAAATTGGTTGTCCATTAATATGTAAGATAAAAGACAAGGCGTCTGCATGTCCATGAGCAGCTATTGAGAGAAATCCGAGTGGAGCTGCATCAAAATGCAATAAGATTTCTTCGCTTTTTGATTTTTTCCGAAAAATGAAGTGCCCCTCCTCTTTGTAGAACCTGGAACTTTCATTATTTCTGACTTCCGGGATTAACTCAAAAGACATTTTACCTGGGTTCCCAAATAAAAAATGATTTTTGATATCAAAGCCATTACTTTTTAATTTTAGTAAAGGATCGTTAAATATTATGGCCCCTGAAGTCAGCAAGGATTTGAAATTATTAAATTTTTCATCAAAATCAATAATGAAACATTTTCCGTCATCTTCATCACCATATTTCGGAAAATTTCCGCTGCAATCAAGAATATCGTAAATATAGCAGAAGATTTTATAAAGTTGTTGTTTGAATTGTTCAGAAAAAGGTTTGCTTATTCTTTCTCCGATAATGAAAGACAAAAGGAAAAAATCGGTAATGAATTGTATATATTCGGCCGCTTCCTCTTTGTTTATGCCATTTTTCGAATGTTGTTTAATGATTTCCCTTTCCAGGCCTTTATGAGCATATGCAAGCCATTTTTCTGATTCTTTGAATTTCCATTTTGAAGAAGCTATGAAAAGTCCGGCATACTCTGAAATCAGATGATTATTTGCAGAAGAAAATTTTGATGGATTATTATAAGAATAGACGCAATGTTCCTTTATCAACGGCAGCCAAACATTTTCTATAAATCTCTTAAAATCTAAATCATTTGACATTAGGTTGCCAGCATCCAAAATTTCCCAGCAAAAAAGCCAGTTGATTAATCTAATATTAACCTCTATGTTACTGTACCAATTAATTCCAATAAAGTAAGGATTCTGTTCTTTCCAGCTTGATAAATGTTCAGAAAATGTTTTCAGATAAAAAGTGTCTTTAGTCTGAATAAATTTGATACAAAGTATGGGAAGGAACTGCATTCTGTTGATTTCCCATATGTATTTAGCACTGCCAAACCTTAAAGTTTTTATATCAAGGTTTTTAGAGAATATTTTAGGATATTCTAAACCAGAATTAATATCCAAGTGCCAGTTTATTGGCATCATAACATCAAGTTCTGAATTAAAAATCAGAAATTTGGAAGGAATTACTACAGATGAAAAATCAAACTCATTAAAAGTTTTATTCGGATTTTTAGTAAGATTTGTTTTGAAGCTTCTACCTAAAATAAAATATTTTTCAAAAAAGCTTATTAACGATTTTGTACTTCGATAGAGTAATTCGGTAAAACTCATCGATTTCAAACGACTAAAATACCATTTAAAGTTTTTTAACATGTTTGTTAAACCGTTCTTATAAACATTTGAAACTTCCCTCTTGATGTCAGAATTACATTATCTTCAACTTTAATCTCAAGATCAATAGCACCTTCCAATTTTTTATCTACTTCACTTTTTATAAAGGCAATTTCTGAAGTTTTAAAATCCTTACCTGGAACTAATAATAATACTGCTTTACCTTTTTTGTTTTGAATGAATTGATACTTTATCACATTTTTCAATATGTCACTTAGAAAGTGTAATGATGCGTAAGATATTTCTTCATCATTAATACCAATTAAGAAATCATTGGTGTTTCTTCTGCCTGTAATCGAAAATGCACCATTATTAGATGGCTGGCATATATCATCTGTTTTATATCGAACTAAAGGCATAGATTTATTCAAAAATCCGGTACCAACAATTTGAAAAGAACTATCATTAATTCTAATTTGTTCTGTAAAACCATAATAAGGATCAAAGAAATATTCGTTATGATTAAATTCCTGAGCTATTACACATCTTTCTGTATGACCATAATAAGTTATTGATTTGACATTAAAAAAGGATTCTACAAAAAGTCGTTCAACTTCAATAATATTTTCTGAAATAAAGATTATTCCCTTTAACTTGAAATTTAATGATTGATTGCTTTCAGAAAGCAATTTAGCAAAAAAATAAATAGATGAGAAGTAGCCACTAAAATAAGAAGGTTTAATTTCATTTATTTTTTTTATATATAACTCTATTGTCTGATTTGATAATTTGAACGCAGAAAAAATAGTTTCATTATTTACAGGATTAAATTTCCAGAGTTTCTCTCCAAATTCGATACCTCTGAATGTAACTAACTTGTCCTTAAATTGATATCCGATATTTCTTCGAAAATAGTACAGAAAGGCACTCTCTTTAAAGAATGAATCATAATCAAGCAACAATTTTAAAGGTTCGCCAGTACTCCCGCTTGTAGTTGTACTATAACTGCCACCTTTTATCATTTTCAAAGAAATCAGTTTGTCATAATTTTCACGAATTATTTCCTTTGTCAAAAACGGAATTATTTTAATGTCCTCCAAACAATTTAAATTCTCCGGTTTAAAATTAATTCTATTGAAAAGCTCCTTATAATAAGGTACGTTTTGATATGAATGTATCAAAATGTGTTTCAGTTGGTTTAATTGATATTCTGCAATTTTCGCGGGGCCAATGGATTCTCTGCGCACAAGTATGTCATAATAATTGCAGAACTCTTTATTGTTAATTAATTTGTTTCGGATAAAAGGAGCTGCTAAGTACTTCAGAGATTCGGGCATATTATCTCTGATTTTTTTCAGGATGTGTTTATCCATGTTCATATTTATTTATCTGAATTTGATTTAATGTCTTTATAAAGTAGTTTAAAGAGAATACTATTCCTGTTAGGAGGCATTACTCTTTTCTAATTGTTGAAATATATATTCGGTATTTCCCGTGTGGAGATAAAATCAGGCTTTCAACAATTTTAATTTCTATTTCAATAATGCCTTTCGTCTGGTGTTGAATCTCATCTTTTATGATCCCCATCTCTGAATTTTGAAAATTTTTATTAACAATTATTAATAGATTAGCTTTCCCTTTCTCATTTTGAATAAACTGGTAGTTGGTAATATTTTTAAAAGTCGGATGATGCAGGTCAAAAGCCGTACTTGACAAAAATTCATTATTAATTCCCAGTAATCCTATTGTACTACTTCTTTTCCCATCAATAGAATATAATTGATCCTTCCGCGAACACGTGTCATCAGTTTTATATCTAATAAATGGCATTTTATGGTTTAAGAATCCTGTTCCAACGATTGAAAAATTATTATCTTCAAGAGGAATCTCCTCAGTAAATCCATAATAAGGGTCAAACGTATACATATTTGGGACTATTTCTTCAGCAATAACACATCTTTCACTATGCCCATAAAATGTTGCAGATTTTACGTTAAAAAACTGTTCAATATATTTTCGTTGCTGAACATCAATATTTTCGGATATGAGAAAAATACCTTTCAACTTACAGTCAAGTTTTATTTTAAAATCATCCAATAGCTTTGCAAAATACCAGATTGTAGAAAGATATCCGTTTAAGTACCGAGGGTTAACCTTATCTATTTGATTTGCGTATTTTTCTATTGTTTTCTTCGATAACTTAGTAGGTGAAAAAATCAGTTCATTATGCATGGGGTTGTATTTCCAGTATTTGTTGTCAAATTCGATGTCCCTGAATGTCACCACTTTGTCATCAAATCTATATCCAGATTTTCTTCTATAATAATAAATAAAAGCATTCTCTCTATGGATTGAATTATAATCAAGCAAGAACTTCAATGGCAAACCCGAACTTCCGCCAGTTGTACCAATATAATAACCGCCTTTTACTCTTTTCCGGGAAATAAGTTTATCAAAATTCTCTATAATTATTTCTCTGGTAAGAAAAGGGATTGTTTCAATATGTCTAAAATCAGAAAATTTCTCAGGATTAAATGATACTTTTTTGAATAGTTCCTGATAGTAAGGTACATTTTGGTATGAATAAATCAATATCTGTTTCAACTGGTTCAATTGATACTCTCTGATTATTTCTGAGCTTAATGTTTCCCTATTTTTAAGAAGTTCATAATATTTACAAAACTCCTTATTATTAATAAGTTCATTCCGAAATAAAGAGGCTGTAATATATTTCAGAGATTCTGGCATTTTATCTCTGATATTTTTCAGGAAGTTTTTATTCATTTTATACTGACGTATAATAACCTTCTAATTCTTTTAATACAAAGTGAGGCAGATACTTTTGAACCAATTGTTCAGAAATGGCTCCAAATTCATTAATCAGTTCCGGATGCTCAAGGAGATTATTAATAGATTGTTCGATCTGCTCCAGATTTCCAGGTTCGATTAATAAACCATTCTCATTTTGTTTGACTATCTCAGGAATACCTCCCACGCTGGTCGAAATAATTGCCTTACCATACGACATAGCTTCCAAGATAGAAATTGGTAATCCTTCATTGTAGGATGGTAGGATAAATACATCAGCATTGTTAAAAACAGCAACTTTTTTTTCGTTATTTACCCATCCCAAAAATTCAACTATATCCTCAATATGATGCATATAAATCAAATTTTTTAACTCTTGTATATTCCCATTCCCTCCAATCAATAATTTAATTCTGTTTCTGTAATCTTCTTTATTTTTAGCAATAACATTTACCAGATCGAAAATACCTTTGGCTTCACAGATCAAACCAAAAAAAAGAAAAATTGTTGCAGTTGATTTTGTATTATTTTGAACCTTCTCAGGATAATCTATTATATTGGGTAAGATTACTAACTTTTTTATTTTAAAGTTTTTCCTGTAGTATTCATACCACGATTGAGATACACATATTATTGTGTCAGCATTCGCTAACAGGGTTCTTATCAAACGTATTGAAAGCATATCCCTGCTTTCAAAGAATACTTGAAAACCTCCTCCATGAATATGATAAATTACTTTTTTTCTAAAAATATACTTCCCAATAGCGAAAATAATGAATTTGCGATAGAAACTGCCATAAGATGCTCCGTGAATATGAACGATTTTTATTTTCCGATTTGACAACAGAGTAGAGAAAAGTTTAATTAAGCTTAGAAAAAAAACAGCACTTTTATAAATAGAAGAACCAACTTTATAGCTTGGAATGAAATTAAAAACTTCAAAGTATTTACTATAAACGCTAATAACAGCCCCTACACCGCCGCGGTGGTTTTGGTAATCAGGACCAATTGTAAGTATTCTAGATGATATGTATGATGAAAGTATAGCGTCTCTCTTCATTAAAAAAAATCCTATAAATTACCAAATAATCAGTACCCGGAGTATGAAGTGTTTTAAATGCCTAAAGTTCTCCCTTATAAAGTACAATCTCCCCTTTGAGTGATTTTTCATCAATAAATGTTACTTTTCTTATATTTTGTTTTTGCTAAAACTTCCTCGTAAAGGATCTTAAATTCTTCACCCATCCTTTCGATTGAAAAATAAGAACCGATTCTTTCTCTTCCCTTATTGCCCATCGAAATACGTAGCTCTCCATTATTCAATAAGAGTTCAACTGAAGCAACCACTTTCTCAGTATCTCGCTCTGTGCAATACCCTGTTTCTCCTTCTATTATTATTTCTTTGCTGCCACCCTTAATATCTGTCGAAATAACCGGCTTGCCTAAAGCCATACATTCAATAATTGAGTTGGAAATGCCTTCAGAATATGTGCACAGAATTCCTATATCCGAAGCTGCAACAATACGCTCAATGTCTTTCTGTTTTCCGGTTAAAATGACATTGTTGATCTGCTCATCTTTTATTCTTTGTTCTATATGTTTCCAGCAGGGGCCGTCACCAACTCCGACAAAAGTAGCATCATCTCGCATTTTTCCTATTTCTTTGGCCACATCAAGAAAAAGATTATAATCTTTTAAATATGAAAAAGCGGCAACCATGACTACCATATAGTGTGTATTAACTTTAAGCTCCTCTCTCACTTTTTGTACATCATACTTTTTCTGAAATCTTTTTAGATTGACACCATTCCAAATAACTTTAGCCTTGGGACTCTTTATGTTATATGCAATAAGACCTGCTTTTGAATTGGAAAGGATAACATTTGAGAATAAAACGTCTGCTTTAAAAAAAAGAGAATGTAATGAAGATCCCTTTAAAATCCCCATACTATCGGCTATCAAATTGGCAATTAAAGGGATCCTGCGAATTAATTGTGCCGGAATAGCATAAAATGTAGTCATTTTTCCCCATGTATGAATAATATCCGGTTTAAAAAGTGAGCAATACCTATAAAATTTAACAAAAAGTCTGGGATCATATTTTGTACCTTTTCGCTTCATAATTTTTATTGGGATACCTAATTCATAGACATATTCATAGTATATTAAATTTTCGGTAAGTACAAGAGCAATTTCGTAATCAGTGTTTTGTTTTAAATACTGGATCAATTCCAGCATACGTCGTTCTTTGCCTCCGCTGGTAAGAGTATCAATGAAGAAAAGAATTTTCATTATATTTACATTAAACTATTTTAACCCTAAAGGAGTAAGAATTAAAGAGCAGGGTAAATTGCACGCAAATTTAAAAATCAAAACTTATCGGAAAAAGTGAATGATTGGCCCTTCAGTAAATCTTTTTTTTGTCTTTTTTGTTCTCTGTTTTTTAAGTAAACTTTCCATTGAATTGCAGGTGAAAAAGTCCATTTTGAACCATCAACCGCAATTATATCATCCAGAATATTAATTGTATGAATAGTATTCATTTTCTTATTGTTATGTTTTTTTCTGTCAATAAATATCTCCATATACGGTTCTTCTTCAAAATGTAACTCATTTAATAAATTCACTTTATTAATCGTCATTGATTCACCGTACTGATTTTTACAGTTTTGCGAGGGTCTGTAAATTGTATTATCGATCTTTATAAAATTACCTGCAGGCCTGGATCCATCTAACGAATTCTTAACAGGATTTTCAGGGTGAGGGGTATATGGCCCAAACAGATTATCAGAATAATAAATGTATAACTTATTGTGAGGATCTTCACCATATAATGTCCCAAAAAGCCAATATTTTTCATCTTGTTTTAAAATGGTAGAATCAAGCAATGGCAGGTCTAAAATAACCTGTGGGCAATTAAGGGTTTCATTTACAGGATCATATTCATAACATGATAACTTACCGCTATGGGCTGCTTCGGGAAAAACAAATGTTCTATTGTTTTCTGTATAAATTAAGGGATATGAAAGATGGCTTTTAGTATCCAACAGGATCTTATGATTCATTAACTTAAAGTTATTATCCAAGGTCATCAATGAAATTCTCCCATAATAATCATCAAACGGAAAGTCTTCATGTAAGATATTAATGTTACCATTTTTCGATCTTATCAGAAAGGGATCCGCTTGAAAATGATCAAAGGATTTCAAAGGCAACCAATAAATATTCTGATCAAAGGATTTACTTCTGATTATTTCTTTGATATCACCCCGGCACAAACCAATTGACCATTGTTTGAAATATAACTTATCAATAAATTTTGAAATAATTCCATTCATAATTCAAAGATATTTGAAGATATTATGTAAAAATACAGTTTTAATTTGATAATAATTTAAAGATCGATTCAATTTAAAGCAAAAATTTCAGACTCATAAAGATATCGACTATAATGCAAAATAAAATCTACCTATAAAACCTTCTTGCACAAAGTATTCAAAAAAATTCTAAATCAAATTTCTTCTATAATTATTTAATGATTAATTATGAGTTTTCGTTATCAAGAATTTCATTAAACAGGTCGTTTATTTCTTTGATCTTATTCCCGTTTAAAACATGATGATGCTCTACATAGGATTTCGCTTTTTTGGCAAATTCATCGATGTTTCTTGTACTAGCTAATGCTTTTAGCAATCTTTCCAGATTACCGTCAGCAACTACTCCTAACTCTTCTCTTTTAATAACACCTCCAGGATCGACAAATAAGGATAACACAGGAATTCCACATGCCCATGCTTCGATAAATATATTTGGGAAACCTTCCATAGGAGAAGTGCTTATCAATGCTTTTGAATTTGCAATATTGAGCAATGTGTCAGAATGACTTAACTCTCCCAGCAGAGATACATTTTGAAATGATTTTAGTTTTTCAAAATACAAGTATCCTGTTTTATCGCGAGGAGGGCCAATCACTTTAAATGTGTGTAAGGGTGCATTCATTATTACTTCGAAAAATTCGGCAAATCCTTTGCGTTTGTCTAGCCAGCCAACGTAAACGTAATCACGGTGAATTGGGTTTGAAATAACCGGTATTTGTGTCAGATCAATTAGGTTAGGGAATAAAACTGATTTGATGCCTTTTTGAAGTAAAATTTGCTCCTGACCTTCATGTTGTACAAATACGCTATCCGCTTTACGAAGCAACCAGGGATGGACAATCTCACTAAGTATTCCATTAAAAAGCCACCATCCTCCCCCTCTATTCGGTAAATAATAATATTTGAATCTCATCCTAAAGTCCATGGCATCAAGATCTGACGCCATTGCTAGAATGAATTTAGCCTTTGATTTACGGGCTGCCCAAAAAGCTAAAAGATGTGTATAATCACGCATACGACAGTAATAAATATCTGCTTTTTGTTTTTTTAAAAGCAAATATAATTGAGGCAAGCGATGAGTAAAGAGGCGAATGAACCTTATACCACTATTCCATCCTTTAATCCTGAATACTTTTATTCCTTCAGATGTTATAAAATCTTCTCTTATTTCATTATCTATACAGACTACTTCGTGTCCACCTTTTGCAAGTCCTTTTGCAAGTAAAGCGACTTGCAGTTCACTCCCTCCAGATGTATTACCTGTCAGTGCTCCGGCAATATCACCCCAAAAACATACTTTCATAACTTACAATTTTTGGCCGCCTCGGTCAAGGTAACAGAGGATATATTTTCTTTATTTAATAAAACAAAAAAACATTCCAGCAAATCATATAATTTCTCAACGGAATCTTTATCTGTTCGATATATTGAACTACCAGGCATTAATTCACTCGAATGAAACATCATTACAAGATATGGCAATTTAATGGTCATAGCTTCATTGATTAATTCATCAAACTTATCTATGTCCATCCAACGATGTGGCCTTAACCATAATGGCTGATTACTATATAACAACTTTCTGAATATTCTAAGAAACAAGCTATTATCAACATTCCTGAAATAGTACCGTGCTAATGTTTTGTTAGTTTTTAAGGGAAACCTGGTAGGTAATATGGTAACCGGGATTTCTAAAAGTGACCCATTATGAAAATTGTAATTGTATGGGAATGGTGTTTTATCAACGAAATCCGGACCACCTCTTCCATCAGGGATTCCCTTATGAACTGACCAACTGGTATAGGGCGTAACAGAGGAATCAACAAGATAAGAATTATCTGTGAGAATCCTGGCTAAAGTCTCATTGAATCCAAACCTTCCCGAACGAAAGGATAATGGACGTTTCCCGAATGAAGTTTCTATCTGGGTTGTGAGATTCCTAACTTTTTCACTTAATAAATTTTCAGGAAATTCTGTCGCAAAAGCATGGTTTGCATCATTATACCTGTAACCATCTTTATCCTGAAAAGGGGGTGTTGTCCATGAATGTAAGTGCGTACCAATTTCAGCTTTGTCTTTGAATAAATAATCTGTAAAGATTTCTTTAGCGAAAGTATCTTCACAAACTTCTGAGGTAACAAGGTATGTGGGTTTTATCGAGTAGTTCTCACATAACGCCTGAAACCGTGGAACAGATTTAATGTTTTCGACAGTGAGTAAACGGCCATGATCCCATTGGTTATCGCCTTCTGTATCGATTGTCAGTATAAAATTCATATATTTCCCAAAATTAAGAATAATTGGAATATTATAAAGTTTCAATAAACTGAATGATTCTTTTAGCCTGAAAATTATAATTAAAAATGGTAGAGGTTAATTGTTTCCCTCGTTGAGCAATTTCCAAAGCCAATTCATAATTATTGAGTACATAATCTAATTTTTCAGCTAGGCCATTACAATCTCCAGGTTCAACTAAGAAAGAATTTACACCGTCAGTTAAGTAATCAGAAATTTCGCCTACATTGACTGTTACTACAGGTTTTGATGTAGCAAGGTACTCAGTTAACTTACATGGAAAGGATGCCTGCGACTCCATATCGTTACCTCTTACCATGACAAGAATATCAGAATGTATGATATACCTGATAATTTCCTGTCTTGTTAAATATTTCAATAAAACGACTTTTAAAGAGATTTTGTACTTCAGAATTAAATTTTCAAGTTGCTTTCTTTCATTTTTAGAACAAAAACCTCCCACAACAAGATTTAAATCGGGATGCTTACTGGTAATCATGGCAAATGCCATAATTAGGATATCAATATTATCTCTTTTAAAAGTCAGCCCTCCAAAATAACCTATATATGAATAAGGGATCGGTTTTTCTTCGTTTTGAGTAAACCTGCCAGGATCAACAGTGCTGGGGATGAGAAATAACTTGCGTTGGGGAATTCCATGGACCTTAAAAAAATCAACCAGAAATCGTGAAATGCAAAATATCCCATCACATAATCGGGATTCAATATTGAGTTTAATTAATCCTTGTCCTTTTTTTAAAACATTCTTTTGATAATGGTTTAAAGGATGTTCACTGCACTCTTTTATTAATTTTGTTCCGTAAATTCTGGATAAATACCATGCAAATAAATGAGTAGAAAGGTTCATTGCATAAACAATGATTGTAATTATTTTATCGCTTTTATTTATTCTTCTTAATAATATTAAAGTTTTGAGATATTTCTTAAATTTCTGCAACCTTCGGATTACAAAATATTTACTTCTTTTTCTTTGTCCAAATGGATGATAATAATGAATTTCATTTATCAGACCGTCACCAGAAGAATTATATTCATTCTCAAAACAAATTACATGAACTTCAATTCCATTTTCAATAAATCCTTTTGCATAAGTATAAACCCGATTTGTACTTGCATCTCCCTCTGGAAAAGTAAAGTTATCTCCAAAAATCACAATGGTCATAAATTTTATACTTTAATTTTAATTAAATCATTTAAACTAATAAATTCAAAACTCTTTTCTATACTAATCCACCTTAGCGCAACTCGGGAAACAGACATTTTTACATTTCAAACATAATATTACTTTTCTGATAAGATTGAAGTATATATAGTAAGGACATTATTTACTTTTTTTATGATCAATGATTATATATTTGCTTCACAACAAACAGGTCCAAAAATAATGTAAGCAAATTTGAAATTTTCATTAATATGGCTGAAGTTTTTTATTCCAGATTCATCAATTAAATAGAAATTACACATCTATGATTTATAACAATATTCCCATTATCTCTCAGTGGCTTTATAAATAATTAGTATGAATTTATAAAGTTCAGTTTTCCAGATTAAATAATTCTTTTTATAACTTTTCTGATCAATAAATAAAAACTAAATATATTAGTGCCAAATGGAACGAGATTTATATTCATCTTCTTTGCAAAAAAAGTATAATATCCACCAAATCCCTTTTTAAAATGGTTTATGTGAAATACCTGGTCATTTTCATTTACAAAATGGTTATATCCCCAAAAATCAAAATATTTGAAGTTATCAGTTTTGGCTTTCTTAATAGATTCAAAAAGGGCGAGATGTAATACTGGAATATCCCGTCTGTCAGGATCTGAGGTCCCTCTAAAAAATCTTACGGAAATACCCTGAAATACCAGAATAATACCACCTAAAACTTCGCCAGAATTATCTTTAACAATTAAAATCTGTCCTTTGTGGTTTTCAATTAGATACTTGTAAACTTCATCAATTTTCTGTTTTGATAAGTCCCCATCATCAATATTACGAACTCTACACATTCTTGAATAAACCTCAGAAAAAGAATGCAATTCAGTGATGTTTTTAACAATGTCAACAGTGACGCCCATTTTAATTGCTCTCTTAATATCACTCTTATGACCTTTTCTTATTCTACTGTAAATTTCGTCAATGCTATCTTCCAGATTAATTTCAATTGAGGATTTAGTATTTTTAGTATCAAATATATACTTTATATTATGACGTTTATTTAATGTATATTCAATATAATCAGTATCATAACCGGATTTGTAGTACATCTGGATGCCTAAATAATAGAAGCGTCGCTTTTTATAATTATGAGTTATTTCATTTATTGAAGTAATCATTAATTCTTTATCACAACAAACAGGTCCAAAAACAATATGGGCGAATTTGAAATTTTCACTAATCTGGCTGAAGCTTTTTATTCCAGACTCATCAATTAAATAGAAATAACAAATCTTTGTATTATAAAACATCTCGGGCCAACCGACAGACTGTTCAATGGAACAATAATCTACAGAATCACAAAATTTCTTTATGTTTTCAAGTTCAGTGTTATCTAACTCATATTTAAAAAAAGTTTGCATAATTATATAGCAGTATCAAAAATAAGGATCTAACGTAGATAGTCATTAAACTGATTTAATGAATTCAATGATTTGTTTTGCCTGGAATTTGTAATTAAATATCGAATCTGTCAGTTCTTTCCCCTTTTTTGCAACTTCAGTAGCAAATTGATAGTTATTGAGCACAAACTCAAGTTTTTCAGAAAGCTCGTTTATATCTCCGGGCTCAGTCAGAAAAACATCTTGACAATCAGTAAGATATTTTGGAATCTCACTCACTTTTACGCTTATCACAGGATTGCCTGTAGCCAAATATTCCGTTAATTTGCAAGGGAAGGAAGCATTTGTATCAGCATCATTTTTTCTGACCAGCACAATAATATGAGCATCAATCATATATTGAATGATTTCTTCGCGCGACAAATACTTCAAAACATGAACCTTAGATTCAATTTTTAATGAACTAATTAAATCAAAAAGCATCTTTTTTTCTAAATCTGAATACATTCCACCTAAAACAAGATGTATATTATCGATTTTTTTTTGAATCATCGAAAAAGAATTTATTAACAAATCGACATTATCTCTTTCGAAATTAATAGAACCAAAATATCCAATATATTTGAAAGGATTATTTTTTGTCTTTTCTTTGGTAAATCTTGCAGGATCAACTGTAGATGGCACTAACAGTATTTTTTTATCATTATGCAATTTGGATTTATAAAAGTCAATTAAATGTTGAGTTATCAATAATATACCGTCAAATGTTTTAAGTTCTATCCATAATTTCAGATTCCCAACTATTTTTTTTATGAATCCTGTTTGATAATATCTTAAAGGATGTTCACTATTTTCAATAATTAATTTTGCATTTATTATTCTGGATAATAACCAGGAGAATAAATGCGTTGTTGTTACTTTTGTATAAGTAATAATTGCATCTATCTTATCTTCTTTATTAATTCTCCTTATTATTTTAATGGCGTTTATATACTTGACGAGTTTAAACCAATTTCTTATTAAGAATGAATTATCTCTCTCTTTCTGGTTTATGGGGTGAAAATATTTAATTCCTTCTACTATCCCTTTCCCATTAACTAAATAATCATTCCTAAAACAAATCACATAAGCATCTAAGCTATTCTCAATAAATCCTTTTGCATAGGTATAAACCCGATTTGTAGCTGCATTTCCCTCTGGGAAAGAAAAGTTATCTCCAAAGATTACTATACACATTATAATATTACCTTAATGTCAATATTTTTAATGAATTAACCATATTCATTCCGTAAATTTGTCCTAAGCGAGTCATTTTCAATTGCTGTTTGAGATTATGAATCTACATGTACCATGGTCGAACTCTGAGCCTTTTTCGGTAATCTGGTAAATATTACCCGCGAGAATAATGCACTGTAAATGGAAGGGATAAATGGCAATATTTTTGATAATGCGTATAAATATTTTCCTCTTACTGGCGAATGCTTATTAAACAGATTTTCACAAAATATGACATCTTGAAACTTAATCCCAAATTGATTTATTAATTGCTTTTTAGATAGGTAATTTGTTTCATCTTTAAGGTAATTGTAAAATTTGATTGATGTCTCTTTTGCATTTAGATTAGCTGAAAAATTGTTGCGTATTCCTAAGATGGCCCAAAAATATAACCATAATTGGGACTGTATTACTGAGGAGAGTGGCACATAAACATGAGGCTCAATAGGTCTATATCTAGAGGCAAAGGAATGCAGACAAAATCCGTCAGGCTTTAAAACTCTCGCTATTTCAGAAATTGATTCGGAATAATTTTGAACGTGTTCAAATACTGACTGGCTGAAAATAAAATCAAAAGTATTATCTTCAAAAGGTAAGACATAATTTTTCAAATCTATTGTGCGAATAATCCCTTTTCTTATCATAGCGTCAGTATCCACATCTACTTCAGTACTAAATCTGGTACAACAACCGAAAGCTTTATAACCTAGATCACAAAACTCCTCAACCAATTTGCCATTTCCACATCCAAAGTCCAGAATTACAGATTCTAAACTTAAATCGTAACCAAATTCTTTGATTATATTCTTTTTAATAGATAATTGAAATGATGGTTGTTTGTTAGTTTCAATTTTCATAAAGACTATTTTTAGTAATTGATTGTTGTACAAAAAAAATTCCTGATTTATTCGGAGTTATTCTTTATCAAATTTAGTTATTTCTCGACAACAGGATTTTCCGATATTTTATCATCTTAAGTTTCGAATGTTAATTTTTTGATATTAAGGAAGAATAAATATTCAGGATGTCATTTAAAATTCGATTTGGATTATGTCTGATCATTGCTCTTTCCCTTGCGTTCGTTCCTAAACTAATGGCATAATTTCTGTCTTTATATAATTCAATAATTGCTCCTGCCAGAGCATAGGGGTCACCATCCTGAACCAAAAGACCCTCTTTTTTATCACTTATTATGCTGGGAGTTCCTCCTGCATACGAGGCAATCACCGGCATGCCGAGCAGCATGGCTTCGCAAACACTATTAGGACTGTTGTCAATATGAGATGAATGAACAAATAGATTGGCTTTCAACATTTCGCTAATTAGATCATCTTCATTTAAAGACCCTAACAATTGAATATTATAATCTTTGAACTTAGCTTTGAACTTATTAGCTCCAATTATACTATTTTCACCAATTGTGACGCCTTTCAGAATAGTAGTGTTTACTCCAATCCAAACGTTATCTTCAATAATCACTGGTTTTGGCAGGCTATTACTTCTGTCCGAATGCCAATCATTGTCAATTATAATAGCATTAGCTCCGCAAAGAACATTATTGCCAATCCTTATTTCCATGGCAGCTCCAATACTTACGCCGCTAAAGCCAC
>Ga0209744_1000175_pt1 | contig 20914 bp, 19 predicted proteins | sample BarGraNGADG00311_2_FD_184494 | JGI IMG/M metagenome (GOLD analysis project Ga0209744, IMG submission 184494) | Arctic peat soil microbial communities from Barrow, Alaska - Barrow Graham LP Ref core NGADG0004-311 (SPAdes) (version 2) | ecosystem: Environmental > Terrestrial > Soil > Wetlands >... | reverse complement strand
AAATAAATAGAAATATAAGGGATACACGACTCAGGACGTACGACGCAAGGTTAAATGTCTCCTAACATCTTACGTCGTAAGCCGTGCGTCTATTTTTAGTTTCCGGTGAACTCCCTTATGACTTTCAGTGTTTCTCCGGTATCTTCCATTTCAAAAATACGTGGCCGTGATTGCATGCTGTTGGGCGAATGGAGTATCAGCATAGTTTTACCTTCAAAAGTTTTAAAAAACATACCATGTCCTCCGTCATTTTTATAAAGCGGTTCGACTTGTTGTCTCCATGGACCCGCCAGTTTTCCCGATTCTGATATTGCTATACCACAGGTGTAGCCCTCATATCCTCCGCTTGTCCAGGTCATGTACAATTTACCGGTTTTACCCATATACAAAAATGGCCCATCAGTAACATTACAGCCAAACTGATCACTTATCTTACTCCATTGAGCCTGGCTTCCGCGAAACAGGTTTTTCGGTACACCTGCAATATTAGAGAGATCGTCTTTAAGTTGAACATAACCGACAGCACCATTGGTAACCTGGACCCATTCGTGGCAGTAAACCATGTAAGGAATTCCGTCCTCTACATATAGTGTACCATCGAGAGTCATCATATCGACCGGTAAGGTTGAGTGTTTTTGAAAAGCTGTGAACGGACCTGTTGGTGACTCGCTGACCAGGATCTGGGAACCGCGTGTAACACGGCCATTGCGTTCCCAGTTAAGCCACTGTTCACATAGCTTATTTCGGGTATCGAAAGTAAGAAAGAGATAATACTTCCCCTTGTAGAAATGCATTTCAGGTGCCCAGATGCTGACAATTGGTATCTCTCCCCATACATCCTGAGGTGCAGTATAGATCATTTTAGGACCTTCCCAGTTTTTCAGGTCCTTGCTGGTATAGCATCTTACGTTCCTGCCTCCCGGCCCAACCATAAAATAAGTTTTGGAAACCGGATCAGCAAGAACACACATATCGCGCCAGCGAAGACTGTCAAGATTGACAATTCCGGTCTGGTTAGGGCGTTTGCTCTGGGCAAAAAGCATATTTGCTCCTGTAGCAGATATCATCAGACAAATCAGTACTTTAATAATAATTTTGGTGGACATACCGGTAAATAATAAATTATACCAACATTGAGGTTGCTTAAACAAATATAAACATCTTTCAGGCGAATTCAATAATTGAAAAACAATTTGATTAGAGAACAAATCTGAAGAAAAGGTGTTAATATTGGTAAATAAACTATAAAAAATGGCATTCACGTTACAACCCGGACAGAAAGCGATCGATTTCAGGCTTCCCTCAACCGAAGGAAAGGAATATACGCTATCGGACTTTGATAAATTTAAATACCTTGTTCTGTTTTTCACGTGTAATCATTGTCCTTATGTGACAGGTTCAGATGAAATTACAAGGACAACAGTTGAAAAATTCAGCAGGAAAGGCGTTGGTTTTGCCGGAATAAATTCAAATAGTGAAAACACATATCCCGAAGATAGTCTTCCCAACATGATAGAAAGGATGAAGAAATATAAGTTTCCATGGGTATATCTTTATGATAAGCCGCAAAAGGTAGCAAAAGCTTATGGAGCATTACGAACCCCTCACTTTTATGTTTTTAATGAAGAGAGAAAACTTGTCTATACCGGTCGTGGTGTGGACAGTCCAAGGGACACTTCAAAAATGTCAGTTAATAATCTTGATTTGGCGCTTGAGGAGCTTACAGGAGGAAAACCCATATCTGTTCCTGTGACAAATCCTATTGGTTGCAATATAAAGTGGGAAGGCAAACATGAGCACTGGATGCCACCGGATGCCTGTGATCTTATATAGTATCAGATATTTACGGAGCCAGCCGTTCTATAATCCACTGATCTTTACTTTTTGTATATGTTATACGGTCGTGTAGCCTGAATTCTCCATTCTGCCAGAATTCAAACCATTCGGGAATAAGCCGGAATCCACCCCAGTGCAGAGGTCTGTCAACTGGTTTTTCCGAATATTTATTTTTATAAAAATTATAACGGTCATAGAGATACTGGCGATCGGGGATTAGGGTACTCTGTTCGCTGGCCCAGGCTGTTAGCTGGCTTTCCCTGGACCGTGTTTTGAAATATGATTCAGAATCTTCTTCCGTCACTTTTTCTGTAACCCCTTCAATCCTTACCTGCCGGCCTGATTCCGGCCAGTAAAAAAGCATTGCGGCCTTCGGATTTAATGATAACTGAAGACCTTTCCTGCTTCTGTAATTTGTAAAAAATACAAATCCGTTGTCATCAAAATGTTTTAACAATACAGACCTTATCGAAACCTGTCCGTTTTCAGAGGCAGTACCAAGGCTCACGGAATCGGGGATAGCTATTCCCGAGATCAGGTGTTCACTATACCAGGTTTTAAACTGAATAAAAGGATTCAGATTAACCGTTTTTTCAGAAAAATCCTCACTATTGGTCATTGAGTTCATCTGTGAATTCTTCTAAATAACAGTTGTTTAATAGCATTGTTTTGAAGAAGAAGAGATTTAAATTTATTATCTATCTTGAAACCCAATAATTTACTGAAATATCATTAATAATTCACCTTAATGAAAAATATGAAATCACAATATCCAAAATTACTATTGTCCCTGTTCTTATTTACAGGTGGTTTGACTGCAGTCTTCAGCCAGCTATATGAATGGCGCGGGCCCGGACGTACAGGGATTTATAATGAGTCAGGATTGCTGAAAAAATGGCCCGACGGTGGTCCCAGGCTTTTGTGGGAATCCGCTGGAATGGGAGACGGATACTCTTCCTCAACCGTAACAGACGATGCTGTTTATGTAACCGGGAGGAAGGACAGCTCAGATGTTCTTACAGCCATTACACTTGATGGTAAGAAGAAATGGGAAACAATTTATGGCAAAGCGTGGATGACCAACCATACTGGTTCAAGATGCACACCTACTTATTATAATGGAAATATCTTCCTGATAAGTGGAAGCGGTGATATTGTGTGCGTAGGATCTGATGGTAAAATAAAGTGGTCGAAAAATCATTACAAATTATATGACAGCAAACCACTTATGTTTGGCATATCCGAATCTCCACTTGTAGTCGATAACATGGTAATTGCATCACCAGGAGGGAAAAAAGCGTCAATGGTGGCATTCAACGTTGATAACGGCAAGGTTGTATGGGAGGCCGAACCTTTGAATGAGGAACCACAGTACGTAAATCCTAAACTTATTGAGTATGCCGGTAAGAAAATGATCGTTAACGTAATGGGGACAGATATTATAGCTGTCAATTCAAAGGATGGTAAGATTCTCTGGAAAATAAGCTATGCCGGAATTAATGCAGCGACCGGCAGGGTGATGAAGAATCATGCAATAACACCTGTATTCAGAGACGGATGTATCCTTATCGCAAATGGGTACAACTGGGTGGCTCTGAAACTTAAACTTTCCCCCGAAGGAAATTCAGCTGAGGTTGTGTGGGAAAACAGAAATTTTGATCCACAACTTGGTGGAGTTGTTCTTCTGGGTGACAATATTTATGGAAATAATCATATGTCTAAACCGGTAGACACATGGGTCTGTGTTGACTGGAATACCGGTAAAACGCTTTGGACATCGAAGTGGTATAGTAAAGGATCTGTTATTTCTGCTGATGGGATGCTCTATCTGTATGATGAAAAATCAGGTCATGTAGCCCTGGTAAAACCTGATTCTGCAAAACTTGACATAGTAAGTGAATTTCAGATAACAAAAGGGGAGGGGCCGTTTTGGGCTCATCCTGTCATTAGTAAGGGAAAGCTTTATATCAGGCATGGTGATGTATTAATGGTATATCTGATAAAGTAAAATTTATTTTCTGTATTTCTCCCAAAGCAGTTCATACAAAAAGACTATTAATTAGTAAAATAATCGGTTTTGTATAATGTGCGATGAACTTATTATTTGTAAATTTCAGAAAACATATACCATGAAAAAATTTTCATATGTAGTAACTTTATTACTTATTGCTGTTTTTATTTTCAGTTGCGGGAATACTAAGTACCAAGCTAAAAAACAGTCTGACTCTAATGGCTACTCTTACGAAACTGTCACTAACGACCCGATGGGTGTTCGTCTTTACACCCTTGGAAATGGTCTGAAAGTGTATTTTTCCGTAATTAAAGATGCTCCCCGTATCCAAACCTTAATTTCTGTCAAAGCCGGATCATTGGTTGATCCGGAACAGACAACCGGTCTGGCGCATTATTTTGAGCATATGATGTTTAAAGGAACAAGCAAGTTTGGAACTACCAACTGGGCAAAGGAAAATGCAGTACTCAGTCAGATTTCCGATTTATTTGAAAAACGACGCGCTACTTCAGACTCAATCGGAAAAACAAAAATCTTTGCAAAAATAGACAGTCTTTCTATTCTTGCTGCCTCATATTCAATTCCGAATGAGTATAACAAACTAATGAATATGATAGGTGGTCAGGGAACCAATGCTTTTACAAGTTATCAGGGGACATCATATATTGAGGACATCCCTTCGAACGAAATTGATCGCTGGCTGAAACTCGAGCAGGAACGTTTCAGCAACATTGCTCTTAGACTGTTTCATACCGAACTGGAGACAGTTTACGAGGAGTATAATATGAGTCAGGACAGGGATGGAAGCAGACTTAATTCTGCCTTAATGAGAGCCTTATTTCCAAAGCATCCGCTTGGCCGGCAAGTACTTGGACTGGCTGACCATCTGAAGAATCCTTCAATGGTCAATATCCAGAATTTTTTCAATACTTACTATGTTCCGAATAACATGGCTGTTATTATGAGCGGCGATTTTGATATGGACAAAACCATCCAGATGATTGATAAAACGTTTGGTCAGTTTAAGGCAAAATCATTTGAAAAGCCTGTTCTTCCCAAAGAGGATCCTATTACAAAACCGGTTGTAAGGGAAGTATTTGGTCCCGATGCGGAATCTGTCAATCTGGCTTTCAGGTTTAAAGGAGACAGCACGGAAGATAAAAAATATGTGACCCTGATCGACATGATTTTAAACAATTCAGCTGCCGGTCTGATTGATCTTAATCTTGTTCAGCAACAAAAAATTCTCAGAGGGGGATCCTATCCTCAATTCTATGTCGATTACGGAATTCATTCATTCTGGGGTAATCCGCGGGAAGGGCAGACGCTTGAAACCGTAAAAGACCTATTGTTAGATGAAATTGGGAAATTAAAAAAAGGCGATTTTGATGATTGGCTCATTAAAGCTGTTATTAACGACTTACGGTTGCGAACGATAAGGATGCAGGAATATTACCAAAACCGCACCTATATATTAAACGATGTTTTTCAAAACCAGGAAAGCTGGATAAATCAGGTGAAATTTCTTGATGATCTCGACAAAATTACAAAAGATCAGATTGTGAAATTTGCCAATGAAAACTACAGTGAAAATTATATTGTTGCATATAAAAGAAAAGGAACCGATAAAAATATAATTAAAGTTCCGAAACCTAAAATCACTCCTCTGAATATCAACAGAAATGATCAGTCGGAGTTTTTTACAGAACTCTCAAAAAACAAACCCGAATCGATAAAACCTGTTTTTGTTGATTTTCAGAAAGAAATACAGCAAAAAGAGTTGAAACCAGGCGTGGAATTTTTCTATATTCCAAACAAAACCAACGAATTGTTTGAGCTGAGTTACATAATTGATATGGGGAAATCTAATAACAAGAACCTGGAGCAGGCTGTTCGTTATCTTCCTTTTGTCGGAACGGATAAATACACTCCGGCGCAAATTCAACAGGAGTTTTACAAGCTTGGTGTACGTTTCAGTGTTTACACCTCTGATGAACGAAGCTATGTTAATATATCAGGGCTCGATAAATCGCTTGAACAGGCCACCGGATTGCTTGAACATTTGCTTACCCATGCAAAGGCCGACACATCTTCGTACCGGAAATATATTGAAGGTGTTTTAAAAGGAAGATCGAATAACAAGATGAACATGGATTATATTCTCCAGGTCGCATTGGCAAATTATGGAAAATATGGTAAGAATTCTGCTTTTACAGATATTTTACAGGAAAAGGATCTGCGTTCATTAAATCCCGAGAATCTTACAGGTCTGGTTAAAGAATTGGTAACCTTCAGGCACAAAATCCTGTATTATGGAAAGACCGACATGAACAACGCCATTACTATCATATCGAAACAACATCCGATATCGGAACAACCTAAAGAATATACCAGTCCTATAAAATATCCGGAATCTGCGTTCTCATCAAAACAGGTGTATTTTGTCGATTATGATATGGTTCAGACAAATTTCATGTGGGTTGATAATATCGGGATATTCGATTCTCAAATGCTGCCCCAGGTTTCACTTTATAACAGCTATTATTCAAATATTGTCTTCCAGGAGATCAGAGAAGCCAGGGGATTAGCATATGCAGCAGGAACATGGATTCAGACACCTCCTAAAAAAGACCGGTCATTCTTTATAACTTCTTATGTTGCAGCACAAGCTGACAAGCTTAAGGACGCAACCTCAACACTGAATGCTCTTATGGCAAATCTAAAGGAAGATGAACGGCAGTTTAATCTATCCAAGGATGCAATTTTGAATGGAATCGAGACAGAAAGAATAATCAAAACAAATATTTTCTGGACATATCTTAATAACCTTGACTTAGGAATAACTTATGATAACCGGAAAGATATTTACGAAAAAGTTAAAGGGATGAGCATGGCGGATTTAAAGAGTTTTCTTGAAAAACACCAATCAAAAAACTACACCTTACTGGTGATTGGGAAAAAAGGTTCGGTTGATGAGAAGATACTCAAGAGCCTGGGTACCTTTAAAGAATTAAGCCTGCAGGAAGTATTTAATTATTAGGAAAACAAAGAGGTTGTCTCAAAATGAAAAGAGACAGCCTCTTTTTCAATCATCTGCCAAATATTGGTCCGGGTAAGGAAATGAAGTGAAATACCGATCCCGCCCAACCGGGCGTTGATCACTCATTCATCAATAGATCATGTCATCAAAATAAGATTAATCGGGATATCAAGTACAGATGAAATATTTTCTCCCTGTGCAAGAATATCATCATCATCTTCTTCATAATACCAGTTGATAACAAGTTCTTTGTTTTTCAATTTGACATTTGAAATTTTCTTAAGAAGAGAATTGAAAATTATTGAATTGGCACCATTGAAATACTCGAGATAAATATCAACACAAGTCATATCGGCAGGATTATGAACATATATATCAATCCAGCTCTCTATCTGTTTATAAAATTCTACAGCATTTTTATTCATCGACCTGCCCTTTATTATTATCGTTCCATCCGGATCAAGAAATACTCCCGGAGTATTAGAGGTAGGTGCAATATTTTTCATCATTAACAACATAAGGCTGATTTTGAGTTTGTTTCATCCTTATACGGCTGAATCAATTAAAGGATTCGATATATTCTGGAGGTTTTGATCAATGCAGTAGTCCCGGGGATGACGAGTGGAACAGGTGTGATCAAAAGAATAATGCCAGGTATTCTAATGTATTTATATGAAGAAGATTACCACCATCTTCTGAATATCCGGCCAAACCTGCGGTCGAAACTCAGGGTTTTGCCTGTCTGATTATCTGTTATGGATACAAGTGTAAAATGCCTGTGTTCAGAATCTGCCTTAAAGGTTATCAGGTACGTATTTGTACCGGTAATATAATTTATTGTTCCGCTTGTAACTACCAGGCTGCCTTTGTAGAGTACCACAATAAGCGGGGAAGTGATCGTTTTTGAATATGTATCGCCCTTTTCATTTATACCTGTTACGGTACCGGTATATGTAATTGAATCAGATGTGGCAACATATCTGTAAAGAAAGTGAATCATGTCTCCCGGTCTGTACCATACATTTCTGAAATGGGAAATTGCTATTCGTACTTTGTTTACATTACGGGTAAATTTAAGGGTATCTGTTTTACCGGTTGTTGCTACGCTCCAGTTCGTGGCCGCAACAATATTGTCGGTAACAGCAATTCTGATAGATTGAATGCCATTATATTTAACTGAAGCTTTTTGCCTGGTGACTGTCCGGATACCATTTATTATAAACGTAGTACTATCGGTAGTTACAGCAAAATGGTTGAAATTAATTATTCTTGTAAATAATTTCGGATGTCCGGGGAAAGGACGATCGATGGTGACCATAATTTCACCGTTCTTGGTAATGTTTTCGAAAGCACTACTATCCTTATAGTTATAGTATGTAAGAGTAACTACTTTGGGGAAATAAGTAGTGTCGGGGTGATTTACAGTTATTACAACAGTATCATTCAGGGTTGAAAGATACGATTTCGCATTTATGACTGCATAATTATTGTTTTGCAGTTCATCAAGCTGGTTGTCAATACCTTCTTCTGTTTTATCGGCAAGAGCATCCTGGGCATCAGAATTCTGAACCTGAATTGCCTTTGGGCTTGCAAGATTGTTGTTATTTGTGGTTGAAGATTCCTTCTTGCATGAACTAAATAGAAGACTTCCTGCTACAAAAAAGAAGAATAACCTGGGAATAAATTTTTCCGTTTTCATAATCCTTATTTAAGTTAAAAATTAAAATCTGATCCTTCTCTTAGATGTATCTGTATTCTAAAGGTTTAAAATTATGCTATCAAATATTTAAAGATTTTGTTTTACTTTTACCCTCTGACCTTTCACCAATGCCGGTACAAGCCTGAAAAACAAATCGCAAATAGAAACATAAAAGCCTGACACATGAAAAAAATAATTACATTTTTCGTTTTATTATCCCTTATTGGGGGACTGTCTGTTACAAATAGTTGTAAGAAAGACAATAAAATTAAAGGCTGTATGGATAAGGACAGCAAGAATTACGATGCGGCTGCTCAGGAAGACGATGGAAGCTGTTTATATGAAGGATATGTTGTTTTCTGGTATGATCAGACTGCTTCTGCAGGGTTGATTGCAGATGGCGCCACTGCTTTAACATTCTATCTCAACGGACAGGTTATCGGTTCATCGGCAACCAGCGTCTTCTGGACAAGCGCTCCGGTTTGCGGAGATAATGGTTCTATATCGGTAACAGAAGACCTGGGAAAAGTTAAAACTCATGCTTACCCACTCAGTGTAAAAGATCAAACCGGTTTTGAATACTGGAATGGCATTGTAAATGTTGATGCAAATACCTGTCTTCAGTCTAAGCTTGCCTGGAGTAAGAGAAAAAAATAAAAACGGTAAGTTTTAATTGATAAATAAAATTTTAAAAAGCTGTCTTTAAAAAGGCAGCTTTTTCTTTTCTCATTAATATCAAAAATTGAATTATAAGAGCATTTGGAATACTCAAGCCATCTAAAAATGTAAATTTGTATAATAATAACATAAGTAAATGAAGGCAATTGTAATAGGAGCAACAGGATTGGTGGGAAACCTGATATTGAAAGAAATCCTGAATGACACCGATTTTTCGGAAGTACGGATCTTTGTCAGGAGATCGACAGGGATAACTAATCCAAAATTGAAAGAGATTGTAAGTACTATGAAAGATATTAATACCCTGAGATCCGAAATTCAGGGAGATGTTCTTTTTAATGCTTTAGGGACAACGATAAAGCAAGCCGGAAGCCAGGAAGAACAACAGCGTATAGATAGAGATCTACCCTTAAATTTTGCCAGAATTGCTTCAGAAAACGGAATTAAAATAATGCTGAATGTGTCAAGTGTCGGAGCTAATCTGAAAGGAGGATTTTATTTGAAAACAAAAGCTGAGATGGAAAATGGAACAGAGAAATTCTTCCCCAATACTGCTTTTCATTTCAGACCGGGTTTCCTGGTTGGGAAACGTAAAGAATTCAGATTATTTGAAAAAATTGCTTTTGTGATTATGAAAGCAGCAGATCCGGTTCTTACAGGATCCTCCAAAAAATACAGAAGTATGCCTGCAGATAAATTGGCAAAGGCAATGGTCAACTTAAGTAAGAATCCTGCCGGAAAGTCAAACGTTTTATATTATCCGGAAATTATTCACTGTATTATTAACGACTAGTGATACCCGACCTGGCGACATAAGTTTGGCGGGCTTTGTTCAAACCTTAAAACTATTCTGAAATGGACCTTAAGAGAATTGGATCAACAGAGGGTTCGCCCCTTGTAAACGGCGCTTCATTAATAATCATTATTGCCGGGGTGATTTATGCAAAATCGATCATCACTCCTTTTTTGCTTGCGCTTTTCATCAGTATCATTTGTGAACAACCGATTTCCTGGCTCGAGAAAAAAAGAGTGCCCCGATGGCTTGCGCTTATTATTGTAGTATTTGGATTAATTTTTCTTTTTTCCGGATTAGCCTTCCTTATCGGCGGAACAATATCATCTTTTTCTGGCAATCTTTCGGAATATGAATCTGCACTTACAAATATCAGCAACTCCTTTATTCAGTTTTTGAATGAGAAAGGCATAAAAATCCCTCAGGATCAGCTTTCTAATCTTATTCAACCGGCAAAGATCCTCGAATTTACTGCAAACGCATTGAATAAACTGGTCAATATGATGGGAAATACTTTCCTGATTTTCCTTATCATTTTATTTACTCTTATGGAATTCGGGAGTTTTTCGGTTAAAGCAAAAGCAATTCTGATCGGATCGGATAAATCCGGTTTTTATTTTTCTACCATTCTGCAAAATATCCGTCACTACCTCGGGATAAAAACCCTGATCTGTTTATTGACCGGAATACTTATTTATGTAGCATTATTGATCATTGGGGTTGACTATCCTCTCCTGTGGGCATTGATTGCAGCTCTGATGAACTATATTCCGAATATAGGATCTATCATTGCCGGAGTTCCTGCCGTTCTTTTTGCCTTGGTACAACTCGGTCTGGGAGGTGCGTTCTGGACCTTGGGCTCGTTTATGGTTGTCAATAATGTGCTCGGAAACTTTCTTGAACCAAGGATCATGGGGAAAAGTTTAGGCTTGTCGACCCTGGTTGTTTTCCTCTCTCTTCTGTTCTGGGGATTTATGTTGGGACCTGTGGGTATGTTTCTCTCTGTTCCCTTCACCATGATCATTAAGATCATCCTGGAGCATAATGATAAGACAAAATGGTTCGCAATAATTCTGGGAACACCGGCTGAAGCTAAAACTTATCTGGAACAGAAAGAACAGTTTGAAAAACAATGATATATTAAATAGCTTACAGACAGCTAATCAGATCGGGTCAGGTAAATAGAAAAACGTAACCAAAACAAAATGCGGGGTTCGGTGTTACACTAACACTCTGTTTTTTGTTAAATACTATTGTTATGGGAAATTCAGTGCTACACAAATCAGAAACACGCGGAGATGCAAACCACGGCTGGCTTCATAGCCGGCATACTTTCAGTTTTGCTGATTACTATGATCCTGAAAGGGTCCATTTCGGAATGCTCAGGGTACTTAATGACGACATTGTTGAAGCAGGAATGGGATTCAGCACTCATCCTCACGATAACATGGAAATTATTTCAATCCCGCTCGAAGGTGATCTGGAACACAAAGACAGCATGGGAAATGTATCAGTAATAAAACATGGTGATGTGCAGGTTATGAGTGCCGGATCAGGAATTACACATAGCGAATACAACAGGAACAAAGACAGAAGGGTTAAATTTTTACAGATATGGGTGTTCCCTAACAGGAAGAATGTGAAGCCCCGTTACGACCAGATAACTTTAAATATTGCTGACCGTCATAACAAGTTCCAGCAGATTCTTTCTCCCGATCCTGATGATGCAGGAGTATGGATTTATCAGAACGCCTGGTTTCATCTTGGTCAATTTGATAAAGGATTCAGTTCAGATTACAAAGTCAAAGCTGCCGGGAACGGCGTTTATACCTTTGTTTTGAGTGGCGACGTAACAATCAATAATCAGGAATTGAACCCTCGTGACGGATTTGGGATCTGGGACACAGATAAACTATCTGTTAAAGCTGATAGTGATGCTGGATTCCTGATGATGGAAGTACCGATGAAGTAATATAGGTTGATCATCAGTCTCACTTAAACTATAAATCTCAGGAACCTCTGAAAATCACCATATGAAATTCCATTTACCAGGTCCCTCAAAAAAGGAATTGGGTAATTGAAAAAGTTGTTTAATGCTTTTAGTGATTAAGTGTCACTTATTACATTCACATCTGTAAAGAAAAATAAATAATGCAATAGTAATAAGGAAGAAGCTATTAGCAGCATGAAAATAATTTACACTATGTACCACACCAAGCAGAACTGATTTGGTCAATGAAGTTATTCCCGCAAGCAAAATAAGTAATACTCCTATTCCTGCAGAAATCCATGCAATCCAGTTTAGTACTTTCATAAACGTAAGTTTAAATTAATAAATCTGAAACATGTTTTATCAAAGATAATAACTAACTGTATAAATGTCAATACCATAAATCATCATCAGGGACCACTGAAAATCAACAGTGCTAATTCTATTCACCCGGGTTAATTCCCAGGTGGATGGTTTTTTATTTGCTTCATATAATAAGTAAATCCCCCCGAAGGGGGATAAACTTCATTTTATTGAGGTAGAGTAACAGTACTTGCGTTCAATGTTACTGCAGTCTGTGCCAATAACCTGCCAAGAACTTTAGCGCCGGTATTAAGTGAAATCAAAGTTTTACATAAGATATTTCCACTGAAATCAACACCTGTTCCAAGTTGAGCTTTTGAACCGGCTACTACCCAGAAAATGTTTTTGGAGTTTGCTCCATTTGCTAAAGTAATAATAGCACTATTTGCTACCGTAAGGTCACCGGTAATCTGGAATACCCATGAGGCACATGGGTCACCACCACCGTCTAATTTAAGACCTGTTGTTATTAAAAGCCCTGTGCTCCATTTATATACGCCCGGAGCCAAAGTCTGGCTATTAAGATTTCCAGCTAACAGTTCAGTAACATTATCATAGCAAAAATAGGAGGTTTAAGGTTTTTCTTAAAATTGAAAACATCTATCCAAAACGTAAAAGGATATTTTATGTTTGCATTTGAAAGAGAGTTGCAGGTAAAAGGGAAAATTGTTTGTGAGGGTTGTTTTAACAAGAATAAAGCTGATGCTTCTTTTATTGGTTTTATTATATTTCAAGATCAAACTATAATGAGACCTAGAGGTTTTTTTATTGGTCATAAAAAATGCGTTGAACATGAAATAAAAACATGTGAAAATCAGTTCTGGGATACAAAAATTTCAATTCGTATTGAAGAATTAAACAATTTTTTCACGAATGATTTTAATGATATTAAGAAAATTAGTGAAAAGGACAAACAAGAGAAGAAATCAATAGATTCCGAATTTGAACAGGTTGTAACACGTTTGAAACTTATCGACGAAAGGATTTATAAAAGATAATGATACATTGGATATGTAAATCAAATAAAATCTGTTCCCTGTACTGTCCCCCGAAAAATCAAAAACCCCTAATCTGCTGAATCAGCTTTTTAAATTATTCATAACGCTGCCAGATTTTTTCAGATCAGAAGAATCGTTTCCTGGCAAAGGCTTTTCCGGAACCGGATTTAAGGTATTTCTCAAAATCGAAGGCTTTGTATTTGTTCTGAAATGCAGAGTAGTAAACCAGTGTAACCGGAAGCCTTTCTTTTGTATATGACTATTCTGGACAATGTGTACAATGATTCTGGAGTATACTGATCCAGAATCAGATGTGTTCAGGATGCAGTATTATTCTATCGTTGACCTCAAACCTCTTGTAATATTACAGGGACTGTTGTTTTTATGCGTAAATTTGATGAACAAAGCAAATCAATAATTATAAAATGCGAGAACTCCCATTAAATAAAGCATTTATGCTGCTGGAACCTGGCCCGGTTGTCCTGGTTACCACAGCCATCAGAGGGAAAAATAACATCATGACGATTTCGTGGCATATGGTTATGGATTTCACCCCTCAGTTTGCCTTAATGACTGGAGCTTGGAATTACTCATTTGAAGCTCTCACGAAAAACAAGGAGTGTGTTATAGCTATACCAACAGTCGACATTGCCCAAACGGTTGTTGAAATCGGAGGATGCTCAGGCTCCGATACCGATAAATTCAAAAAGTTTGAGCTCACACCACTTAAAGCTAAGTCAGTTGAGGCACCGCTGATAAAAGAATGTCTGGCAAATATTGAATGCCGTGTTACAGATTATATTGAAAAACATAATATTTTTATTCTTGATGCATCGCATGCATGGATAGATTCTGACCGCAAGGAACGCCGCACTATACATGCTAATGGAGATGGGACATTTATTGTTGATGGTCGAACCATAAGTTATCGCAAGTTAATGCTTTCAAAACTTCCTCCAGGAGTATAAAGGCTTACTTTTTTATTAAGAATTTCTATTGAATCTCTAAGTGTAAAAACCTGAGAGCTTGGACACATTTGGCCGATAGAAGTACAACTTCCATAAATAACTTATCGACAAGAATATAACTCAGGTTAAAGGTGGTCTATTTGAACCGGCCATTTATGTTCAGAGCTACTGGCTTTTCCAATAGGACTAAGGATTGCACTAAATGATATTATCTGATGTTACCAGATATATTTTATGATATAAGTGTTCTGAGGAATGATTTTATATCAGGGTAGTTTTCAACAATACGATAAACTTCACATTCCCTGCAGTTAGTATTCTTACATAGAGTTCCCTTTTCAGATGCTTCCCAGCAGGGATAAGAATCACTCTGATAAGCCTGGCATGTTTCACGCTCCGCTAAAGAGCATTCCCTGATTGCCCAGCAAGGAATCAGAGCGAGTAAAGCCCTTATCCCGGCAATATTTAATCCACCTTCATTCAGTAATTTATGAATATATTTTAACCGCAAAATATCTATCTGAGAAAATAAATTCCGGTTGGATTCTTTCTTGAACGGGATTATCAATCCCTTGTCAATATATTGCCTTATTGAATGACCCGGGATTCCTGAAAGAATGGAAGTTGTACTCAGGGTAAAGACCGGCGTGGTACTCTCAACTGAACTGTTCTCCATAATTATTTAAAATTATCAAATTTATTTCATTCCAAAAATAAAATATCTAGTCACCATGAGACTATCAAAAATTTAAACGTCTGTCAACATTTGCTAATTTAAAGTATTCGTTTACAGTAAATTAAACAACTTATTCAAATAATAAATCAATAATTATTACCATTATGATCTTGTTGTTAATTTATTAACAGAGTGATTATCAGAAAATTATGTCATAAATTATACTGTTATATAAAAACATTTGTGTAAATTTACTAATTAACTGAATTCGTCTGTACATATATTATGTGTTTTACAACTCGTTTTATGTGATTCAATATTTTCCTGAACAATATTTTTCTAATAAAAATTTCTTTAAGGAGGAATCTGAAAATCCTTTAATAGAGTAGGAAAATCAATAGTTTCAAAACTATTAATCAAAAGAACATATGAAACCATATATCATTAATATTTTGACACTATTCTCTTTGCTAAATATTATCCTTCCAATATCTCTATCAGCACAAGAAAAAAAAGAAGTGGTAAATCCAGTACCAGAGCCAAAGTCATTTACTACTAATCATCAAATAATAAACGGAGGTAAAACAATTAGCTATAAAGCTGTAGCTTCTGAAACGTATTTAAAAAATGAATCCGGAGATTCAGTTGCTTCTATTTGGTCTGTTGCATACATACAAGAAGGAATTAGTGACCAAACAAAACGACCTGTCACTTTTGTTTTTAATGGAGGTCCAGGATCTTCATCAATTTGGCTACATATGGGAATGTTTGGACCTGAGTTGGTGAAAGTAAACTCTGATGCAAAAGAAGATGATGGTGCCGCTCCTTATAATTTAGTGACTAATAAAAATGGATTATTTGATTTGACAGATCTTGTCTTTATTGATCCCGTTGGCACTGGCTATAGCCGAGTTATTGGTAAAGGCAAAGTGGAAGAATATTGGGGCTTAACTGAAGATGCTAATTCCATAGCCAAATTTATGAGGCAATGGATAACGGAACATAATCGCTGGTTTTCACCAAAATTCATTGCTGGTGAAAGTTATGGAACAACGAGAGCGGTAGCAGTAGCCAATACTTTAGAAGGTGATGGGCAAAATATGGCATTAAATGGTTTAATCCTTATTTCTCAATGCTTAGATTTTGCTGGCTCTACATCAGTTGAGGATAATATAACATCATATTTAAACTTCTTACCCAGCATGGCTGCAACCGCCTGGTATCATAAAAAAGCAGGACAGGGTAAAACACTGGTATCATTTATTGAGGAGTGCAGGACCTACACCTATAATTCGTACGCGCCGGCGCTGTACCGGGGATCATTACTTAGCGAAATTGAAAGAAATGAAGTTGCTGAAAAGCTGAGCTATTTTACCGGTCTTAATAAGGATTATATTTTAAAGTCAGATCTTAGAATTTTAATCCGTAGATTTCAAAAGGAATTACTTGCAGATAAAGGACTAACCATTGGTCAATCAGATGGCCGGTTTATGGGAAATGAAGTTGATAAACTTTCTGATGGCCCGCATCTGGGAGATGCATTGATTTACCAAACAAGTTCAGCATTTACTGCTGCCTTAAACTATTATTATGCATCTGTGCTTAACATAAAAATGGATCGTCCATACCTAACTTCGAATGAGGAAATTGAAAAAAAATGGAATTATAGGCCTGTTCCAAAAGGAGAAGTATGGTATCCTTCATTTGTCAATGTTGCCCGAAAGTTGAGTGAGACAATGAGAAGGAATACAAAAATGAAAGTCATGGTTGCTAGTGGGTATTTTGATTTGAACTGTCCTTTTTCTGATACTGACTATACGTTTTCGCGCAACGGAATAGAGAGAGAAAAAATAAAAATGACCTATTATGAAGCGGGTCATATGATGTATCTTCATGAACCTGACTTTATAAAATTGTCAAATGACATTCGAGAATTTTTATCGAATTAAAATTATAATTGACTTCAACTTAAACAAGGTACATATTTGGTAAAGGACGTCCTGACCACATTTGTCCTCTTAAATTACAAGCAATATTTATAACTAAACCGCAAGTATTAAACTCCGGATTTATGTGGTCAATTTATGCCGGCCAGCTATACAAATAGCTCAGGTTTTTACCACAAACTTCCTTTAATCTGGCACGAAGTAAAAATCAGATAAACTTTATCCAGAGAGTTTCTTCAATTTTAATCATAAGTATCGTTCAGTCTTTTGCGTCAAACCTCCCTCTTTTTCTTCAAAACCTGGCGTAAACTTCTAAGGCTGAGGTTAAGGTTAAGGCTGAGAATATCTTTTAGAGGATCTCAACCTCGGCCTCAATCTCAACCTATACACCTAAAACAAAATAAGATGTTAAAAAAAGCCCTCCTACGCTAAAGCTTCGGAGGGCGAAGGTGGGCCCAGCTGGGCTCGAACCAGCGACCCCCTGATTATGAGTCAGGTGCTGCTAACCAGCTGAGCTATGGGCCCAATAAAAACGGATTGCAATATTAGCTATTTGAATGTAATTATGCAAGCACTTGATAAAAAGAATTGTATCACCATCATATACAAGTCAGGCACGACATGGCCTAAATATCAAAACGATCAGTTATCGACTGGAGCCCTTCCGTCAGTGTTAATTAATAGCTGATAAATCATAATCAAAACCCTCAATTTTACTTGTAGTTGTTTCTCTTTTTGTATATTTGTTAACATAACTAACCTAATGAACCTGAATTATGAAAAAACTTCTCTTATTCTGCCTCCTGGCAGGAATGTTATACATGTATTCATGTATTAAGCCCTCAAAAGAAGATGACAGCACCCTTAACGGGAGTACTGATATCGCTGTGAGCAAATCGGGAAATACTTTTTCCAGTTACATTTCGGCAAATGGACAGTCAACAAATGCATCAGCATCAGCTTCTATTACGAAAAATGATGCAGGCGTTGCTACTGTGCATGTTACTGCAAATATTAAAAATGCTTCGGGCCTCACCTTTATTAAAAATCTTATACCCGCAAAATATCTCGATGCCCAGGGAAACGTTCTTCTTGATGGAAAAGTGAAAGCAACGGACGAAGGATTACTCGATTATACTAATGCTGATGGCAATCCTTTTGTTATGGTTCGGTACGACTGCAGCGTTGGTGATACATACAAACTTACAAAAGCCGATGGTAAAATAATTACACGGACTGTTACTCAAAAATCGACGACTGATGATTATTACTATGGAATGATGCTTATTAAAACCATTACTGTTGAACAGGATTCACGAATACCTGGAATCAGTAAAATTATCTATAAATTCAACCATAAATTCGGCATTGTTTATGTCGAAGCAGTCGCTCAGGATGGGTCCAAAGCAGGAATGCAGATATACCCGCAAAACTATTAGGAGTGACAAATGATATTAGCAATCACCTGTTGCGGTTACTGTTTCCGAATTGGTGTCGCTGGCTAGGCTTCTTTATTTCAATATTAGGAATTATAACAGCCTGCCTGTTATATGTTCTAAACCTGAAACCGGCGTTTCTCAATATTAAAGTATTCGCTGTCTTCTCTTATTATTTTGATAAAAAGTATTTTTCCGTAATTGACAATGACGCAGGAGAGGAGATCATTATCATTCTTATTCTGACCGGATTATTTCTGATCTCATTTTCAAGACTTAAAATTGAGTCCGATGTTTCTGTTTTGCTGCGGATAAAGGCATTGCTACTATCCGTCTACATAAATACCATATTTATCCTTTTTTCCACCATATTCATATATGGCATTGGATTCCTGGCAATTACAGTTGTTAATTGTTTCTCCTTATTTGTAATTAATGTAACCATTTTCGGGATTTTACTTCTGAAACATAAAAAACAGACACACTTACATGGATCTTTATCACAGGTTTATTGAAGCCTCAAGTATTTTATACACAAAGGTTTTTGTCGGAAGATTTTTCTTCTTCGACTTATGGTCAATAAACCATATGTGGACCGGATTTATGCTTTACCTGATATTGTCAGGCCTTCGGATTAAAAAACCTTTTACAGTTATTCTGGTCTGCCTGTTCGGATATGAGGTTTTTGAAATCTCGCTTACCTATTTCGCAACCAGTATTTTTATTCCGGAGATCATAAAGGACCAGTTTACAGATATTTTCATAGGTCTGACCGGAAGTTTCGTCGGATTTCTCTTCTTATCGAATTACAATTTTCTGATCAGCAGGTTTCATATTGTTGTTCAGAATGCCTTCATCTTTTTTATCAGCATGTCTTTTTCTTTTTTATGGCTGGTCTTTAGTCATGAATCCGTTTGTCTTGATGGCCCTTCATGTACCGAAATAAACCTTATTATATTTTTCCTCTGGCTCACCCAGGCTTTCATCACAATTGCAGTATTCAGAAAATCCGGCTTATTGAAAAGCATAAGACCGTGGATTGTTTTTGTCGTGACATTTATTCTGACTACAGTCCTTAATTTCTGTCTGATATCTCTTCCCGAAATATCCGGTCAGAAACCGGATAATCTGATTTATTGGCTGTCATCAATACGGATTAAACTGATCCTTTTTCCTTTGCTTCCCTTTTTATTATTGGCCACGCATAAGGCTTTTATAAAACTTGTATCAAAAGCGCGGAAAGGAAATTCCAATGCCCGCTTAAGTTTGATGAAAGAGTATTCCTGAAAATTTCATTTCTTTTAGTGCGACCATGAAACTTAATATGAGAGTTGGTCAAATCCATAAAAACAATAATGATAATCAGGAGCAGATTTTGACCCGTCAAAGGAAAGACAAAAACAAGCTCTTCTTAATCCTCGACCTGATTATAATGTTTCTGACTATTATAGGGGTTTCTCTTTTTCAGAATCAAGCCGATGTGGTATTGATTTTATTTTGGGTGTTTATCGGAATATATACCTGGTTAAGCAAGAGATATGACTCATTTATGCACATTATTCTTTCAACATGTATTGCATTTTTATGGGTCTGGTGTGCCAGAAATAACTATGGATATAACTATACCTACTATTCGGTTGCCGGATTGAACCTGCTGCCCATAGCTGCGTGGTCAATGGGACTATTGTTCGTTTCCGAGATTTTGAATCATTTTGCTATTGAGAAAATAATGATACGACTGGTGGTTTTTACTCTTCTGTACTGGTGCGTCCTCATAACTATTGAAACCTACGCATTCCATGTTATCGGGATCAGGAATATTTCAACAGGAAACAGCAACGGACTTCCGTTCTGTAATTGCATCCATGCTCCATGGTGGATGCGGATAGTATATTTTTCAATGGGACCAGTATACTATATTATAACAATAATTGCGGATCAGTTTGCCGGTAAAAATCGATCATAATGTCAATCAGTTCTAATTATCAGCACATTAATAATAATACGAATCCCTAATTATCCCTCTTTCTTGAGATACTCCATCAATACATTCACCGCCTCATCCATATCATGACCGAATGTCAGTATCCCTGCTCTGTCGCCTGCCATTATGATGATCCTTTTTTCATAAACATCCGAATCGCTGAAAAGCCTGAGGATATCCTTAGCCAGGCCTATCGTTCCGTAATCCATCGATGGATTTGTGGTAGGCACTTTATAGATCAGCTCATTCCATAATTCTATGCTGTGAACATGAACAACCGCATTTGCCCCGGGGTCGGCGGAATATATTGCAGCATGCGTCAGAGATTCAGAGGAAGCTTTTAATGGTCCCACACACTGAACGGCATTATCTTCAATATTAAATGAATTGACCTTAACATAATGACCGGGTTCAAGCTCAGGGATCTCGCCAGTGGCCGAACCTGTTATTACAAACTGGTTGCCACCTTTTATCCTCATGCTAATGTTACCAAAGC
>Ga0209744_1000174_pt1 | contig 20925 bp, 16 predicted proteins | sample BarGraNGADG00311_2_FD_184494 | JGI IMG/M metagenome (GOLD analysis project Ga0209744, IMG submission 184494) | Arctic peat soil microbial communities from Barrow, Alaska - Barrow Graham LP Ref core NGADG0004-311 (SPAdes) (version 2) | ecosystem: Environmental > Terrestrial > Soil > Wetlands >... | reverse complement strand
TGGTGCGCGATGTTCGTCACGCTGTCGTTCTCGAACACCAGCCGCGCGCGCAGCTGGTTCCGCGCCTTGTCGAGTTCCTGGGATGTCACGCCCTCGCGCGCCACCCTGTCAATCTCGCTGAGCGCGGCGCGCTCCACGGCTTCAAGTGATGTGCCTTCCCGGGCCGTCACCGAAATCGTGTAGAGGTACGGGTCGGCCGTGGGGAGCAATCCCCCAGACACGGACGACGCAAGCCGCCCCTCGACGAGCGCGCGGTACAGGCGGGCGCTGCGCTGCGGCGGCGGCGTGCGGAAGCTCGACCACAGGTTCAGTCCCTTTGCCCCTGTCAGAACGGAATCGATCAGCAGCAACGGGAAGAACCCCTCGCCGGTGGCCGCGGGCGCATGATACGCCACCTTCAGGTAAGCCGTGGTCCCTTCCTTCTCCACCACCACGCGGCGCTCGCCCAGCTGTGCCGGCTCGACGCTCAGCGTCCGCGTCGGGACGGTGCCGGGCGGGATGGCCCCGAAGTGGTGATTCGCCCGTCGGATGACGTCATCGGCGTCGACGTCGCCGACGACGACCAGCGTGGCGTTGTTCGGGATGTAGTGGCGCCGGTAGTAGCTGTACAGATCGTCGCGCGTCATCCGCTGCAGGTCGCTCAGCCAACCGATCGTCGGGTGCCCGTAGGGATGCGCCTTGAATGCCGCCGCGTTCACTTCCATCTCGAGCAACTGGTCCGGGTCGTTCTCTCCGCCTTCGAGCTCGGAGATGATGACCGTCCGCTCGGATTCGCACTCGCCCGGTTCATACAGTCCGTTGGCCATCCGCTCCGCTTCGATGAAGAGCATCCGGTCGAGCGCATCGCGGGTCGCGGTTTCGAGGTAGGTCGTCTGGTCGATCCAGGTGTACCCGTTCCAGCTGCCCCCGAACTCCTCGATGATCCCTTTCACCTTCTCCCGGGGGATGTTGGTGGTGCCCTTGAAGTTCATGTGTTCGACCCAATGCGAGACGCCCGTGCAGCCGGGCACCTCGTCCCTGGAGCCGACTTTGTACCAGCACCAGACCGAGGCGAGCGGGGCGATGTGGATTTCCTGGATGAGGATCTTCAGGCCATTGTCGAGAAAGGCCGTGCGCGGGGCTGGAGCATGGCTCATGGGCACATTATAGATGGAGGCGCGACTGGCAATCGCGCCTGCGTGTAAAATGAGGAGATCGGTGCTCAACGCAGGAGACCGGCGAGCGACACGTGACACGAGGCACGAACAGAGACTATGGCCGACTGGAAGGAGACGCTCAACCTCCCGCAGACGGGGTTCCCCATGAAGGCGAACCTGCAGTCCGCGGAACCCAAGGCGATCGAACGCTGGGATGCCAGCGATCTGTACGGCCGCATCCGGGAGCGGCGCCGAGGGGCTCCGAAGTTCACCTTCCACGACGGCCCTCCGTACGCCAACGGGCGTATCCACCTGGGGACCGCGTTCAACAAGATCCTCAAGGACTTCATCATCCGGTCGCGGACGATGGCGGGCTTCGACGCGCCCTACGTGCCGGGCTGGGACTGCCACGGTCTGCCGATCGAGCTGAAGGTGGACCGCGAACTTGGCGCCCGCAAGCGGCAGATGACCGTCGGCGATTTCCGCCGCGCCTGCCGGGCGTACGCCGCCAAGTTCGTGGACATCATGCGGACCGACTTCAAGCGCCTCGGCGTCATGGGCGCCTGGGGCGACCCCTACCTGACGATGGACCACGGCTACCAGGCGACCATCGTCCGGGCGCTGGCGCGTTTCGTCGAACAGGGGATGGTCTACAAGGGCAAGAAGCCCGTCCACTGGTGCATCCACTGCCGCACGGCGCTGGCCGAAGCCGAAGTCGAGTACGAGAACCACACGTCGCCGTCGATCTTCGTGGAGTTCCCGTTCACGGCCGGGGCGGCCGCGGAGCTGGGCAGTCGCGTGCCGGTGCTGGCGGGGCGCGACAACCTGTCGGTGCTGATCTGGACGACCACACCGTGGACCATTCCGTCCAACCTGGCCATCGCGTTCCACCCGGAGTTCACCTACGGCGCGTACCCGGTTGATGGCACGACGGTCATCGTGGCGGAGGGTCTGGCCGCACGCGTCTCCAAGCAGGTGAAGCGCACGTTTGGTGAACCGGTGGCGCGCTTCTCCGGGCGCGAGCTCGAAGGATTGCGCTTCCGTCACCCGCTCTATGACCGGGACTCGGTGGGCGTGCTGGCGACCTACGTCACGCTCGATCAGGGAACGGGTGCCGTTCACACGGCGCCGGGCCACGGCTCAGACGACTTCACGACCGGGGTGCAGTACGGTCTCGAGGTGTATGCCCCCGTGGGACCCGGCGGCCACTTCCTGGACGAGGTGGAGTTGTTCGCCGGGCAGCGCGTGTTCGACGCGAACCCCAAGATCGAGGAGGCGCTCGCCTCGCGCGGCCGGCTGTGGCACAAAGAGTCGTTCGAGCACTCGTACCCGCACTGCTGGCGCTGTCACCACCCGGTGATCTTTCTCGCCACCTCCCAGTGGTTCGTCGCGATGGACAGGACCGGCCTCCGCGAAAAGGCGATCGAGGCGGTTCGGCACGTCAAGTGGATCCCCGCGTGGGGCGAGGAACGGCTGACGCTGATGCTCGCCAACCGCCCTGACTGGTGCATCTCGCGCCAGCGGTCCTGGGGCGTCCCGATCCCCGCGGTTGACTGCGTGACGTGCGGCGAAGCTGTTCTCACCACAGAGCTGGCCGAGCGCACCGCGGCGGTCTTTGCCGAACACGGTGCGGATGCGTGGTACGAGCGGCCGATCGAGGAGTTCCTGCCCGCTGGCCTCGCCTGCCCCAAGTGCGGCGGGCGCGAGTTCGAGCGCGAGCACGATATCCTCGACGTCTGGTTCGACTCGGGATCGAGCCATGAGGCGGTGCTGGGCCACAGCGAGGATCTGCCTTGGCCGGCGGACCTGTACATGGAGGGTTCGGACCAGTATCGCGGCTGGTTCCAGAGCTCGCTGCTGGTGGGAATCGGCACGCGCGGGCAGGCGCCCTACCGCGCGGTGGTGACACACGGCTTCGTCGTGGACGAGCAGGGCCGGAAGATGTCGAAGTCGATCGGCAACACGATCGAGCCGCAAGAGGTCATCTCGAAAAGCGGCGCGGAAATCCTCCGCCTCTGGGCGTCGATGGTGGACTACCGGGAGGAGCTGCGGATCGGCCCGGAGATCCTGGCGCGCGTGGTGGAGGCCTACCTCAAGCTCCGCAACACGCTGCGCATCCTGGTCGCGAACCTCTACGACTTCACGCCGGAGAAAGACGCGCTGCCGGTCGATCAGCTCCACGAGCTGGATCGATTCGCGCTGGCACGCTACGCCGAAGTGGCGTCGCGAGTAATACGCGCCTACGACGAGTACGACTTCCCGGCGGTGCCGCAGGCCGTCAACAGCCTGATCACGGCCGACGTGAGCGCCTTCTACGTGGACGTGTCGAAGGACCGGCTCTACACGATGGCGCCGAAATCGACGGCCAGGCGTTCCGTGCAGACGGCGCTCTACACGATGGCGGACGGCCTGGCGCGGTTGATCGCGCCGATCGTGCCGGTTACCGCGGACGAGCTGTGGCGGTTCCTGCCGGGGAAGCGCGAAGACTCGGTACACCTGGCGGACTTCCCGTCCGGGCTCGATGCGCTGGTCGATCCGGCTCTCTCGGAACGCTGGCAGCGGCTGATGAAGCTGCGTGACGCCGTGAACATCGAGATCGAGAGGCTGCGCCAGGCAAAGGTGGTGGGCAAGTCGCTCGAGGCAAAAGTAGAGGTGCGCGCGACGGGCCGCCTCGCGACGCTGCTGGAACGCTACCGCGACGACCTGCCAACGTTGTTCATCACGTCCGACGTCATCGTGAGCGGCGCGCCATCGGCGGGCGATGGTACCGTCTACAAGGAGTCGGACGACAGTTGGGCCACGATCGTCGTCTCGCGTGCCGACGGCGTGCGATGCGACCGTTGCTGGCGCTACGTGCCGGCGGTCAGCACCGACCCGGCAAGCCCGGGCCTGTGCCGGCGGTGCGAGGACGCCCTGGCCGAGGCACGGAGATGACGGACCAGTCCCCGGTCCCCGTCACCTCTCCGAGAGTGCCAGCCACCACGCTCTCCCTGGCCGGCGCCATCGTCTTGTTCGATCAGGTCACGAAGGCGCTGGTCCGGGCAGACGTGCCGCTGCACAGCAGCCGGACGCTGATCCCGGGCCTGCTGGACCTGACGCACGTGCAGAACAGCGGGGCGGCGTTTGGCATCCTGAACGCCGCCGACTTCCCGTACAAGGCAGCCGTGATTGCGCTCATCGCAACGGCGGCACTGGTCAGTATCGCCTGGTTCGCGGCCGGGCTCTCGCCCAACCAGCGGTTCGCGCGGCTGGGGCTCGCCCTGGTCCTCGGGGGCGCTGCCGGAAATCTGGTAGACCGGGTCACCGCGGGATACGTCGTGGACTTCGTGGACGTCTACTGGCGCCAGTATCACTTCTGGGCGTTCAACGTGGCCGATTCCGCGATCACGATCGGCGTCGTCGGCATGATGCTCGACATGCTGGGCGTCGGGAATCGCGGTTCCACCGCGACCGGGTAGCAGCGCGCTGACGAGCGTATGCTGGACGGGACGATACAGCCTGGACCACGTAGAAACGGCGCCAGGGAGGCACGGGTTGCCGGCCGCACACATGGAGCGACACACATTCACCGTTGATCCCGACAGCGCCGGCCTGCGGCTCGACGTGTACCTTGCCGGCCTGCTCCCGCAGCACTCCCGGTCCCAGTTGCAGCGCCTGGTGAAGGACGGGCGCGTCACGCTCGGCGGCCGCCCCACCAAGTCGAACGCGACCGTCAAGCCCGGCGACGTCGTCGAGGTCGAGATTCCCGAGGCTGCGCCCGCGACCCCGGTTGCGCAGGAGATCCACCTTCCGGTCATCTACCAGGATCTGGATGTCATCGTCGTGGACAAGCCGGCGGGCATGGTCGTCCACCCGGCCGCGGGACACGACCAGGACACGCTGGTGAACGCGCTGCTCTTTCATGCGGACAACCTCAGCGGAGTCGGCGGCGAACAGCGGCCGGGCATCGTGCATCGGCTCGACCGCGGAACCTCCGGCCTGATGGTGGCCGCCAAGAACGACGCCGCCCACCGGGAGCTCTCGCGGCAGTTCCACGACCGCGAGGTGGAGAAGGAGTACATCGCGCTGGCGTGGGGCGAGGTGCTCGCGGGCCGGCGCATCGACCTCCCCCTCGGCCGCGACCCGGTCCATCGCGAGAAGATGTCTACCCGGGCGCGCCGCTCGCGCTCGGCCGCCACGCGGATCACGGCCGCCCTCGACCTGCGGGGCGTGACGCTCCTGCACATCGCGATTGCCACCGGGCGCACGCACCAGATCCGCGTCCACCTGAGCGCGATCGGCCACCCGATCGTCGGCGACGGCACCTACGGCGGCGTCCGCCACCGGATGCCGGCCGCGCTGCGCGCCGTGGAACGCCTGGAGCGTCCCTTTCTTCATGCCGCGCGGCTGGCCTTCACCCACCCGCGCGAAGGCACACGGATGGAGTTCACTTGCGCGCTCCCGCCCGACCTGCAGGAAGTCCTCGACGAGATCCAGGCCAGGGTGGAGGAGGCGGAGGCGAAGTTGTGAATCCGGGAATCTGAAGGCCTAGACCAGCGTCAGGCCTGCGACGGTCTTGAGATCGTCGATCTCGCCCCGGCGGATCATGTCGCGCACCTCGTCCAGCGAGAAGCTCCGCGTCCGGATGTCCTCGTCCTCGTCGGGGCTTGCCGCGGGGCGGCTGGCGTCGGGCGCGGCCAGCGCCGTCAGCTTGAAGAAGTTCATCTTCTCGTCACAGTAGCCGGGCGTCGGGTAGAAGGCGCCGACGAAATCCACGCGGCCTGGCGCGAAACCGGTCTCCTCCTCGCACTCGCGCGCCGCCCCACTCGCCGGGTCTTCACCGGGCTTCAGGCTGCCAGCCGCAAGCTCCCAGACCCATCGATCGACCGCGTAGCGATACTGCTTGACCAGGATGACGTGCTGGGGGTCTCGCATCGGCAGGAGGACAACCGAGCCCGGGTGCCGCACGACCTCCATCGTGGCCTCGACGCCCTTGGGTAGCCGAACACGGTCACGAACCACGCTGAAGATGCGCCCCTGGTAAATCTCCTCGTGCGCCAGCAACGTCCCGCCAGGTTCTTCCATCACAGATGAACGCCGTTCCTATGACGCAGCGATCGGCTGAAGCTCGCCCGCCCCGGTCGTGGTCACGCCGACCGGCTTCTCCGGCTTCGGCTGCAGCGCCAGTTCCAGGACCTCGTCGATCGTCGTCACGAAGTGCACCGTCATGTCGCGGCGCAGATCCTCGCTCAGATCCTCGACGATGTTCTTCTCGTTACGGGCGGGAATGATGACCTCGCGGATGCCGACGCGGCGCGCCGCGAGGACCTTCTCCTTGACGCCGCCCACTGGCAGCACCCGGCCGGACAACGTGATCTCCCCGGTCATCGCGACGTCGCCGCGAACCGGTCGCTGGCTCAGCTCCGAGCAGAGCGCCACGGCCATCGTCACGCCCGCCGACGGGCCGTCCTTCGGGATGGCGCCCGACGGCACGTGCAGGTGGAGCTCCGACGCCTTGTAGAAATCGGGCTCGATGCCGTACCGGGACGCGTTCGCGCGCAGCCACGACAGGGCCGCCCGCGCCGATTCCTTCATCACGTCGCCCAAGTGGCCGGTCAGCGTGAGGCTGCCGCCGCCGTGCATCCGCCTCGCTTCGACGAAGAGGACTTCGCCGCCGGAAGGCGTCCACGCCAGGCCGATGGCCACACCCGGATTCTTGGTGCGCTCCTCCATCTCCTCATCGAGGAACCGGGGGGCGCCGAGCATCTCGACCACGACTTCGGGGGTTATGGCGATCGGCTCTTCCTGGCCCTCGGCACACCGGCGAGCCGACTTGCGGCAGAGCGCGGCAATCTCGCGCTCGAGGTTCCTGACGCCCGCCTCGCGGGTATAGCCGCGAATCACCGCGCGGAGCGCGGCCTCGTGGAACGTGATGAACTCCGGCGTCAGGCCGTGGTTCTGCACCTGCTTGGCCACGAGGTGCTCCTCCGCGATCTTGATCTTCTCCTCCTCGGTGTAGCCGGGGAGCTCGAGCACTTCCATCCGGTCGCGGAGAGCCGGAGGCACCGGGTCGAGCACGTTCGCCGTCGTGATGAACAGGACCTCGGACAGGTCGAACGGCACGTCGAGGTAGTGGTCGCGGAAGGTGTTGTTCTGTTCGGGATCGAGGACCTCGAGCAGCGCCGACGCCGGGTCGCCGCGAAAATCGGACCCGAGCTTGTCGATTTCGTCGAGGATGAACACCGGGTTCTTCGACTCGGCGCGGCGAAGCCCCTGGACGATCTGGCCGGGCAGCGCGCCGATGTAGGTGCGCCGGTGGCCCCGGATTTCCGCCTCGTCGCGCATGCCGCCCAGCGAGATGCGCACGAATTTCCGGTCGAGCGCCGAGGCGATCGACTTCGCGAGCGACGTCTTGCCGACGCCCGGAGGACCGACGAAGCAGAGGATCGGTCCCTTCATCGCGGGGTTCAGCTTCCGGACGGCGAGGTATTCGAGGATGCGGTCCTTTGCCTTGACCAGATCCGAGTGGTCGGCGTCGAGGACATCTTTCGTACGCTTGAGGTCGATCACCTCTTCCGTCTTCTTGTTCCACGGCAGCGCCACGAGCCAGTCGAGGTAGGTCCGGGACACGGTGTACTCGGCGGCGGCGACCGGCATCCTGGAGAGTCGATCCAGTTCGCGCAGCACGTCCTTCTTCACGGCCTCCGGCATGCCGGCCGCTTCGATCTTCTCCCGAATCTCCTCGATTTCCTTCGTCTGGTCGTCGCCCTCGCCCAGTTCCTTCTGGATGGCCTTGAGCTGCTCGCGGAGGAAGTAGTCGCGTTGGTTCTTCCCGACTTCCGACTGGACCTGCGACTGGATCTTGGAGCCCAGCTCGAGGACCTCGAGTTCCTTGATCAGGATCCGGTTGAGCACGTCCATGCGCGCGCGGACGTCGAGCGTCTCGAGCACATCCTCCTTCACGGCCGTGGCGATGGTGGTCAGACTCGAGGCGATGAAGTCGGCGAGCTTGCCGGGGTCGGAGATGTTGAGCGCCAGCGTCTGCAAGTCGTCGGACAGAAGCGGCGACAACGACACCACCTGCTGGAAGTTGGTCTTGATGTTCCGCTGCAGCGCGTCGATCTCGAGCTTGTCGGCGTCGGAGACCTCGTCGGACGCCGCAACGACGGTGGCGCGCAAGTACGGCTTGACCGCCACGACCTGGTCCATCTTGAGCCGGGCGAGTCCCTGGACGATCAGGCGCAGGCTGCCGTCCGGCAGCTTGAACATCTTGTGGATGTGCGTGGCCGTCCCGATGGGATAGAGGTCGGCCTGTCCCGGTTCCTCGACGGCCGCGTCCCGCTGGGTGAACACGGCGATCAGCTTCCCGCCGCCGATCGCGTCGTCGATCAGGCGGACAGAGCTTTCGCGCGCCACCGCGAGGGGCATGAACGAATTGGGAAACAGCACCGTGTCGCGGAGCGGAAGGACCGGGAGCTCGGGGGGAATGGAGAGCGCCCGCTCCCCATCGGAGGTTTCATCGGACGTAGGGGCTTCGGGTTCATCGCTCATCGCGAGACGCTCCGTCGATGGTCGGGGTGTCACCCGGCCTCGCCGGGACCGGCCGGCGGGACCGGCGCGAAGCCGGTCCCGCGACCTGATGTGGTGGTCAGCTCGAGACGTCGAAGAACAGCACGGAGGAGGAGTGGCGCTGCGCCATCGTCCGCTCCCGGCGCTGTACGTTCTCGCGCGCTTCCTCGCAGTCGCGGCAGCGGACCGCGAACGGGAGCGCTCGCAGGCGCTGGCGGGCGATTTCCTCGCCGCACTCGAAGCAGTCGCCGTAGGCGCCGTCCTCGAGACGACCGAGCGCCTCGTTGATCTTGTTGAGCGTCTCGGCCTTCATCTGAATGAGCGCGAACTCGATGTCTTCCTGGATCCCAGCCTCGGAACTCTCACCGGGATCCAGCACGGTGTTCACCTTGCCCGACGCGTTCTCAGTGCGCACGTCCCGCATCTTCTCGTGAAGCTGGCTCAGAATCTCTCTCTTCCGATCCTCGAGCATCCGATTGAGTTCGATATACCGTTCCTGGTTCATGGAGTGCTTCTTGTTCGTCGCTGCCATGGCGTTGACGCTCCTTCCTTCCGCGTCCGCCTACTTTCAAGGGCGGTATCTTAGCACGTCGCTTCATGCAAATGAACTGCCATTCGGCGCGCGCTGCAATTTTCCAAGCCTTCCGGACCCGGTCGTTGAGATTTCGCGGTCGTTTTCCTTCCGACTCGACCGATCCGTGTAGAATCTTCACACGCTGATTCGCGGCCACCCGATGGCCTGCCGATCGTAACCCCTTATTGCCCAGCTAGTTATCATCCTGCCAGGTTTTGCGCCGGGCTGATCGGATAACCGTCGCTTTTTTAGACGCTCATTCGGCGAGTCCGGTTCGTCGGCAGGAAATTCTTTGGTTCGTCTCCCGTAGAGGACATGCCGGTTCCGCCAGTGTGTCTTTTCTGGCCTGCCCCGTGTGGCCGAATGGTCGCATCCCCTGCCTCTCCGGTCGGCGCGCTGACGCAGAACGAACACGACGATCGGCCATGGTTTCGCGACGGCCGCATGTGCCGCGAGGAACGAAAAGGTGACAAGATAACTGGGCCCCACCCCTTCTCACGAGAGACGGGCTGTGCGAAGCTGAGACGATGCCCTGCCCACTTTGCCGACTACGCCAGCCCCGCCGGCAGTGTCCTGCGCTTGGCCGGGAGATTTGCGCGGTCTGCTGCGGCACGAAGCGCCTGGTGGAGATTAGCTGCCCTGCGGATTGCGGCTACCTGGCGGCTGCCCAGGCCCATCCTCCGGCCCTGGTGCGCCGCCAGCAGGAGCGGGACCTGGCGTTTGTCATGGCGATGCGGGAAGGCCTGTCGGAGCGCGAGTCAGACCTCTACTGGGCCGTTCTGACGTTCATCGCGGGCGTCCGTTCAGATCCGCCGATCAAGCTCATCGACGCGGACCTGGCCGAGGGCGCGGCGTCGCTCGCCGCCACCTACGAGACGGCCAACCGCGGACTCATCTATGAGCATCGTCCACAATCCCTGGCGGCTCAGCGGTTGGTGAGGGACCTGAAGGCGTTTCTGGCGCAACTGGTTGCCGAGGCGGACGCGTCGGCGGCGAGGAACCTGGAGCGGGATGCGCCGGTGGTGCTTCGCCACGTGGAACAGGGCGCCCGCGAGGCACGAAAGGCCGTGGACGAGGGGCTGGCCACGGCGATCGAGATGATCGGGCGGGTCGTGACGGCGGCGGGCCGTGGCCAGCAGGCGCGCGCCGGGGAGCCGCCGGTCGGTCCGCCACGGTCGATGCTGGTGCTGCCGTAGCCACCGCGCGACTCCTCCGAAAGTCTGCTATAATTAGAGGCTTGTGTATTGACGGCTCTCCAGGGCAGTGGCCCGAGGGTCTTCTTTTTCCTGCAGGAAGACAGCTCATGGCGAAGCGGTGTGAAATCTGCGGCAAGGGGCCCGTCGCGGGGCACAATATCAGCCACGCGCACAACGTGACCGCCCGGCGGTTCGAGCCGAACCTCCAGACGGTCCGTGCGGCGGTCAACGGCGGAACCAAGCGGCTGCGCGTGTGCACTCGGTGCCTGCGTTCCGGCAAGGTCGTAAAGGCTGCCTGAGCGTATGCCACAAGCCGTCTCGACCCAGGCAGCTCCGGCTGCCATCGGCCCGTATTCCCAGGCCATTCGCGCCGGCGACTTCCTGTTCGTCTCGGGGCAGATACCGGTTGACCCGACGACAGGCGGATTGGTGGACGGCGATGTCCGTGCGCAGTCTCGTCGGGTGCTCGAGAACGTGGGGGCGATCATCGCCGCGGCGGGCGCTTCGTTCGATCGCGTCGTGAAGACGACGGTCTACCTGGTGGACATGAACGACTTTGCGGCCATGAACGAGGAGTACGCGAAGTTCTTCGGCACGCCGGCGCCGGCCAGGGCGACCGTGCAGGTGGGACGGCTGCCGAAAGACGTTCGTGTCGAGATCGACGCGATCGTCCATCTCGCCTGAGACACTGGCTTGCGCCTTGCGGCTTTCCCTTGCGGCCGGACTGGCGTCATCCGTGCCGGCCGGAAAGGCAGTACTTGGCGGGCAGGTCGCAAGCCGCCAGCCGAAAGGCGGGGATTCCCTACTTCGGCGCACGCTCCACACCCAGCACGCCTGACACCTTCCGCAGCGACTTCAGCACCTTCTCGAGGTGTTTCAGGTCCCGGATCTCCAGCGTCATGTCCATCCGGTCGAGATGTCCGTCGTGGGTCTTGGCCTCGATGTTGGTGATGTTGGTGTTGACGTCGGCGATCTTCGCGCTGATCTCCGCGAGCAGCCCCTTGCGGTCCTCCACGACCAGCGCCAGCGCCACGGTGTACCCGCCCTGGTCGGCGCCGCGGTCCCACTCCACCTCGATGCGTCGGTCGACGGTGTACAGCAGGTTGGTCACGTTCGGACAGCTCACCGAGTGGACCGACACGCCCTTGCCGCGGGTGATGTAGCCCACGATCTTCTCGCCGCGGATCGGGTTGCAGCAGCGGGCGCGCACGACGAGGAGGTCGTCGGCGCCACGGACCTTGATCTTCTCGTTGTCGCCCGCGAACGCACGCCGCACCGCCGAGACTACTCCCTTCGTCGGACGTTCCTTCAGCTCCTCGTTCGGCACGAGCTTGTCGAGAACCTGTCGCGCCTGCAGCTTCCCGAACCCGATCGCGGCCAGCATCTCCTCGATCTTCTGCATCCCCGACTCGGCCGCGGCCCGCTGCAGTTCCGGGTCGGACAGCAGCGTCCTGGTGTTCAGGTCGAAGCGCCGGAGTTCCTTCTCGAGGAGCCGGCGGCCCAGGTCCACCGCCCGGTCCTTTTCTTCTCCTTCGAGGTAGTGTTTGACCTTGTTCCGCGCCCGCGACGTGACGACGATGCTCATCCAGTCGCGACTCGGCTTGTGCTTCGCCTGCGTCACGATCTCGACGATGTCGCCGTTCTTGAGGTGGGTGCGGAGCGGTACCATCCGGCCGTTCACGCGCGCGCCGACGCACTGGTTGCCGACGTCGGTGTGAATCGAGTAGGCGAAATCGACCGGCGTGGCGCCGCGGGGCAGCGGCTTGACCTGTCCCTTCGGCGTGAAGGTATAGACCTCCTCGGGATACAGGTCGATCTTCAGGTTCTGGATGAACTCCTGTGGGTCGCGCACTTCCTGCTGCCATTCGAGCAACTGGCGAAGCCAGACGAAGTAGGGCTCGTCGCGCTCGGCGCCCACGCGCCCCTCCTTATACTTCCAGTGCGCGGCGATGCCTTCTTCCGCGCGCAGGTGCATCTCCTCGGTGCGGATCTGCACCTCGAACGGGAACCCGCTCTCGCTGATCACCGAGGTGTGGAGCGACTGGTAGCCGTTCGGCCGGGGCATCGCGATGAAGTCCTTGATTCGCCCGGGAACCGGCGACCAAGTCTGGTGAATGATGCCGAGCGCGGCGTAGCAGTCCTTGATGGTCCGCGTGACGATGCGGAGCGCCACGAAATCGTAGACGCGGTCGAGATCGATCTTCTGGCGGCGCAGCTTCTCGTGGATGCTGAACAAGCGCTTGGTGCGGCCATCGACCTCGACCACGGGGACCTGAGCATCGCGCAGTTTGGCGACGATCGTCTGCCGGAGGTCCTCGACGACGCCCTCGCTGGCCTTGCGGCGGCGCTCCACCTTGGCCTTGAGCACGTCGTAGGCCTCTGGCTCCAGGTAGCGGAAGGCCAACTCCTCGAGCTCGTTCTTCAGCTTGGCCATTCCGAGCCGGTTGGCAATGGGCGCATAGATGTCGAGCGTCTCCTGCGCGATCCGGAGGCGGCGGTCCTCGGGCAGGAAGTTGAGCGTCCGCATGTTGTGGAGGCGGTCCGCAAGCTTGACCAGGATCACGCGAATGTCGTCCACCATCGCCAGCAGCATCTTGCGGAAGTTCTCCGCCTGGCGCTCTTCGCTGGACGAGAAGGTGATGGCGCTAATCTTGGTGACCCCTTCCACGACGTGCGCAACTTCGCGCCCGAACGTCTGCACGAGGCGTTCGGTCGTGGTCAGGGTGTCCTCGACGACGTCGTGCAGGAGGCCCGCGGCGATGGTCACCGCGTCCATTTTCATGTCGGTCAGGATCGTGGCGACCTCGAGCGGGTGGACCAGGTAGGGCTCGCCCGAATGGCGGACCTGCCCCTTGTGTTCGAGGGCCGAAAAGACGTAGGCCCGGCGAAGCAGTTCGAGATCGGCGTCCGGGTTGTAGTCCCGGACCTTTTCCAGCAAGTCTTCGAAGCGGATCACGAGTTCGTGGTGTCTAATCCAAAAGGGTGCCCGCGACCCCCATCATAGAAGCGCCATCAGGGGGGGGTCAAGTTTTGGGAGGCTCGCGTGTCCGGTTTGCTTGACTTGTCAATTTTGCGTTCACTATACTGGCAGACCACCCGGGTCCTCGTTCCGGAGCCAGGGGATCGTTTTCGTCACACGAATTAACCTCTCTTCGCGATCATTATCCGAGACCGTAGAAGACCGCTCTCCCGCGGGACGGGGGAAGGGGGATGCAATGCAGAGCCGGTTCAAGGCGGCGTCGCTGGTTGTCGTGCTGGCAGCCTTCAGCCTGACGCTTGTCGGGTGTGCACAGTTGAACAAGCTGAAGGCCAAGAAGGCCTTCAAGGAAGCCAACGCTCTCTACCAGCAGCAGGATTTCAAGCGGGCTGCGGACCGGTACGAAGAGGTCGTGGCGAACGATCCCGAGCTGACAGCAGCGTTTTTTTTCCTGGCCAACAGTTACGACAACCTGTACAAGCCGAGCCGGAAGGGCGAGCCCGCAATCGACGCCTTCCTGAAGAAGGCGGTTGAGAACTACAGGAAATCGGCTGCGATCGAGAAGGACAAGGTGTTGAAGACGCGGTCCCTCCAGTACCTCGTCGCTGCCTATGGGCCGGACAAGCTCGACGACCCCAGCCAGGCCGAACCACTGCTCCAGGAGATGATCCGGATCGATCCTGTCGATCCCAGTAACTACGCGATCCTCTCGAAGATGTACGAGGACGCCGGCCAGTACGAGCTGGCCGAGCAGACCCTCTTGAAGGCCAAGCAGGCGATCCCGAAGGACCCCACCTCCTACACGCAGCTCGCGGCGTTCTACAACCGGCAGGGCGAGTTCGAGAAGACGATGGAGGCGCTCAGCGAGCGGACTGCGAAAGAGCCGTCCAACCCCGAAGGCTTCTACACGATCGCCGCCTATTACTGGGAGAAGGCCTACCGCGACTTCCGGCTGAAGGACGCCGAGAAGCTGAACTACATCGCCCTCGGTATGGAGGCGGCCGACCAGGCGCTGTCCCTGAGCCCTGAATATCTGGACGCCATCAACCGCAAGGAACTCCTGATTCGTGCCAAGGCGCTCGTCGTCAAGGACCCTGCCCAGCAAAAGGCGCTGCTCGACGACGCCAAGAAGCTCAGAGACCAGTACAACGAGATCAAGCTGAGGAAGGCCGGCGGCAAGTAAGCCGTCGCCTCGCCTCTCGCTTCATCCTCCGAGGCCGCCCGATCGAAAGGTCGGGCGGCCTTCTTTTCTGTACCGCCATCTCCTGACGGGCCCTCGCTGGCGGCGGAACGCCGTTCGACTCGCGTGTCCCTCCGCTCGCTCACGACAGGCGGAACGCCTGAGCCTGTCGCCACTCGACACTGCTCGGGGCGACCCTGAGCTCGCCGAAGGGTCGAAGGGCGAGCGGAGCCCGGCGCAGCAGACCGTGCCGCGGCCGCCGGTTCAGAGGCCGGCGGGTACGCGCCGGCCAGGCGAGAGAGGCAAGCCGGCAGGCGGGATGACTCGCGGAGCTGCCGGTCAGCGGCCCGGCAGCGTACATGAAAAACGGACGGCTGACACGCGGATACGTGCCGGCCGTCCGTGACGTGGTCTCTGTGCTTGTCTGGCCCTGGTCGGCGCGAGGCCGTCCGGGGTTCCGTCGTCTTACTGAGCGCCGCCGATCTGCACGCCAGCCGCCTGGCGCATGCCTTCCGTCACGATCCCGACCTTCTCGACACCAGCGCCCTTCGCGGCATCGATGATCTCGACGATATCACCGTAGCGCAGCGTCGGCGCGCCGATGATGAACATCGTCTTGTCCTTGCGCCCCTCGAAGATCCCCCGGAGGCGGGTTTCGAGTTCGGCTATCGTCACGTCCTGCTTGTTGACGGTGATCTTGCGGTCGGCCGAGTAGTCGATGACGATCTGGTCGGTCGGCACATCGGTCTTGACCGCGGTCTTCGTCTCGAGCGGGAGGTTGATGTCGAGACCCTTCTGGCTCAAGGGCAGGGCGGCAAGGAAGATGACCAGAAGGACCAGAAGCACGTCGATCAGCGGGGTGACGTTCATGTCCGAGCTGGCCCGCGGAATTTCACCCTTGACGATCTTTTCGGCTCCGTGGTGCTTGTGTGCGTGAACCATGTTACCTGCCTCCTCCCTGGCCGATCTTGCGCTCGGTGATCAGACCGACGTTCTCGACCTGGGCGGCGCGCAACTTGTCCATGGCGGCCATGACCGAAGCGTATGGCGCATCCACGTCGGCCTTGATGAGAACAACCTTCTCCTTCTTGGTCTCGAGGTACTCGATGACCTTCTGGGTAAGATCGTCCTCGCGCACGCGCACGGAGTTCAGGTAGAACTGCCTGTCGGCCCCGACGGCGACGACTGTTTGCTCCTGGTTCTCCGGCTTGTCAGACGAATTGGACGCCTCGGGCAGCCTGACGTCAACGCCCTTCTGTAGCATCGGCGCGATGAGCATCATGATAATCAGCAACACCAGCATAACGTCCACGAGGGGCGTCACGTTGATGTCCGATTTCACTCCACCTTTTGCGCTGCCAACATCCATTGACATTGTGGCGATCTCCTAACTGTCAAACGGACACCTGCGGCCCGGGCCCTGGTGCGCGGGTGCGGGCAGGGACAAAACCCAACCCTCCCGACGAAACCTGGAACCGCGGGACGCGAGCGCGCCGACTTACGACTTCTTGATGAAGAAGTCCACCATCTCCGACGAGGAGTTGTCCATCTCCACGTTGAAGTAATCGATCCGGCCGGTGAGGTAGTTGTAGAACCACACGGCCGGGATGGCGACGAGCAGCCCGAGCGCGGTCTCGACGAGCGCTTCGGCGATACCGGCCGACACGGCGCCGATGCCGCCCGACCCGGTGGACGCGATGCCCTGGAACGCGTTGATGACGCCGACGACCGTGCCGAGCAGCCCGACGAACGGGGCCGTCGCGCCGATGGTCGCGAGCGCCGACACCATCTTCTTGAGGTCGGAGCCGGTGAGCGCCGAGGCGCGCTGGATGGCGCGGCGGACGGTGTCAACCGTGTCTTCCTTGCTCATCTTCTCGCCACCCTCCTGCGAGTACTGGTATTCCTGAAGGGCTGCGAGCACGACCTTCGCCAGATGGCTGTAACGGTATTCCTTCTTGCCGGCCAGCGCGATGGCGTCCTTCAGGCGGCCTTCCTTGAGAGCTTTGGCCACCTGCGGCGCGAACAACTTCGACTGCTTGCGCGCTTGGATATACGTGTAAATGCGCTCGATGGCCACACCGAACGACAGCATCGACATGAAGAAGAGCACGTAGGCGATACCCTTCGCAAACCATCCCATCGCATTCCACATTTCGAGCAGATTCATCTGACCATCCTCCGAGTGTTCTGTACGAGTTACAGGCCGCCGGGTCTCACCCTGGCGTTATGCTTGCGCTTCCGAAGCGATCTCCTGCCTCCCCGCCACCCTACTGCAGCGTGAAGTTGACCGTGACCGTCATGATGACCGGCACGGGCACGCCGTTCAGGAGCGTCGGCGTGAATACCCACTGTTTCACCGCGTCGAGCGCGGCCTGGTCGAGCAGCGGGATCGAGCGCAGAACCCTGGCATCATTGACCTTGCCATCGGGTCCGATGGTGGCCTCGATGATGACCACGCCCTGCACACGGGCCGACTGGGCGATTGCCGGGTAGACCGGCTTGACGTCACGGGTCTTCGTGGGTGGCTTGATGTTGCCACCGACGCGGACCGGCGCCTGCGGCGGCGGCGGCGGCGGCGCAGCTTCAGGCAACCCGCCCACGATGCCTCCGATAACGCCCCCGGACACCCCGCCCTCGACGCCACCCAGAACTCCGCCCTCGAGGCCGGTGTTCAGGCCGGACTCAGGCTTGATCTGGGATGGCGCCTGCACGGGCGCGGCGTTCGGGTTGACATCCGGGGGCGGCACCGCCGCGGCGGCCTGGGCCGGCGGTGGGGGCGGCGGTGGCGGCGGCGGTGGCGGCGGCGGAGCCGCGGCAAACGCCATCATGATCGGCGGCGTCGGAAGTACATCGGCCGCCATCAGCGGCACGATTACGATCGCCCCGATCACGACCGCATGCACGAGAAACGAGAGTGGCACCGTGTACCACTTCTTGCTCCCGATCGTGATGGAAGGACTGACTACGTCACCAAACAGGTCGCGTGGCACCGGTCTATTCCTCCTGCTCGTTCGTTCTCAGGCAAGGCGGCCGATTATAACTAGTCCGAAAAGTGGGTGTCAACGAACGGCCAACCCGGACACGCCTGAATACTTAGACACCGGTTCTACAAAAGTGGATGTTCGGGAACGGTCGGGCCGGGCTTGACGAGGGGCGCCCGCGGGACCGAAATCGAAGCATTGTAGCCATCACCAGGACTGCAAGTCAAACCGAACCTCGGATGGGGCCCTCCGGCAGGCCCCCCACTCCCGCTACTTCTCCACCTGGATTCGCATCCCGTAGAACGAACGCCACACGAAGAACATCGAAATCAGAAAGAAAATCCCGCTCAGCATCCAGGTCACCGTCGACCCCACCTGGGCCGTCAACTGGACCGCCAGCTCGACCGCCAGCAACCCGAACAGCGTCGTGAACTTGATGACCGGGTTCATCGCCACCGACGAGGTGTCCTTGAACGGGTCGCCCACCGTGTCCCCGACGACCGTCGCGGCGTGCAGTGGCGTCCCCTTCTCCTTCAGCTCCACCTCGACGATCTTCTTGGCGTTGTCCCACGCGCCGCCCGCGTTCGCCATGAAGATGGCCTGGTAGAGGCCGAACAGCGCGATCGACACCAAGTAGCCGATGAAGAAATACGGCTCGAGGAACGCGAACGCCAGCGTCGAGAAGAAGACCGTGAGGAAGATGTTGAACATCCCCTTCTGCGCGTATTGCGTGCAGATGGCCACCACCTTCTTGCTGTCGGCCACCGACGCCCTCTCGGAGCTTTCGAGTTTGATGTTCCGCTTGATGAACTCCACGGCCCGATACGCGCCGGTTGACACGGCCTGGATGGACGCGCCCGCGAACCAGAAGATCACCGCCCCGCCGGTGATCAACCCCAGCAGGAACGGCGCGTGGAGCAGCGACAGGTTCGCCACCAGCTCGGGCTGGAGCCGGTGGGTCAGCATCACGATGATCGAGAAGATCATCGTCGTCGCGCCGACCACGGCGGTGCCGATCAGCACCGGCTTGGCGGTCGCCTTGAACGTGTTGCCGCCGCCGTCGCCCGCCTCCAGCAGATCCTTGGCCACGCCGAAGTTCGCGTCGAAGCCGAACTCCTTCTTCAGCTCCTGCTTGATGTTCGGCAGCGTCTCGATCATCGACAACTCGAAGACCGACTGCGCGTTGTCGGTCACCGGGCCGTACGAGTCAACCGCGATCGTCACCGGGCCCATACCGAGGAAACCGAACGCCACCAGGCCGAATGCGAACACCGCCGGGGCGATCATCAGGTCGCCGAATCCCTGCGTGCTCACGAGGAAGCCGATGCCCATCAGCGCCACGATCGTGAGGCCCAGCCAGTAGGCGCTGAAATTCCCGGCCACCAGGCCCGACAGGATGTCGAGCGATGCCCCGCCCTCGCGGGCCGACGTCACGACTTCTTTCACGTGTGCCGACTCGGTCGAGGTGAACACCTTCACCAGCTCGGGGATAATGGCGCCGGCCAGCGTCCCGCACGTGATGACGGTGGACAACTTCCACCAGAGCGTCCCGTCGCCCAGCTGCGGAATCAGCAGGTACGACACCAGGTAGGTGATGACCACCGAGACGATGGACGTGAGCCACACCAGCGTCGTCAGCGGGTGCTCGAAGTTCATCTTGTCGGCGGTGCCGTACTTCGCCTTCGCCCAGATGCCGTTGAGCAGGTACGACAGGCCGCTGGCCACGATCATCATGATGCGCATCACGAAGATCCAGACGAGCAGCTGCACCTGCACCGCCGGCTCGTTCACGGCCAGCAGGATGAACGAGATCAGCGCCACGCCGGTGACGCCGTACGTCTCGAATCCGTCGGCCGTCGGGCCCACCGAGTCGCCCGCGTTGTCGCCCGTGCAGTCCGCGATGACGCCCGGGTTGCGCGCGTCGTCTTCCTTGATGTTGAAGACGATCTTCATCAGGTCGGACCCGATGTCGGCGATCTTCGTGAAGATGCCGCCGGCGATGCGGAGCGCCGCGGCGCCGAGCGACTCGCCGATCGCGAAGCCGATGAAGCACTGGCCGGCGTAGTCACCCGGGACGAACAGCAGGATGGCCAGCATCATGAACAGCTCGACGCTGATCAGCAGCATCCCGATGCTGATGCCCGCCTTGAGCGGGATGGCGAACACCGGGAACGGTTTCCCCTTCAGGCTGGCAAATGCCGTCCGCGAGTTGGCGAACGTGTTGATCCGGATGCCGAACCACGCCACGCCGTAACTCCCCGCAATTCCGAGCACGCTGAAGGCAAGGATGATGATGACCCGGGACGCCTCGAAGTGTTGCAGCACGCCAAAATAGATGACGATGATGACCCCGATGAAGGCCTCGAGGATCATCAGGAACTTCCCCTGCTGGAGCAGGTACGTCTTGCACGTCTCGTAGATCAGTTCGGAGATCTCCCGCATCGACGCGTGCACCGGCAGCGCCTCGATCTGGCGGTAGACGACCAGGCCGAACAGCAGCCCCAGCACACAGACACCAAGGCCTGACATCAAGAGACTCCGTCCGTTGATTCCCATGAACTCGGACTGGCCGAGGTCGGGGAGGCGCAGGTTGGCCTCGCCGCCCGCAGGCTGGGTCGCCTCGGCCGCGTCCGGGGGCTGCGCGGCCGCCATCGCGACGGGCGCGGATAGCAGGAAGATCGCCGCCATGAAGACCAGTAGGATCGCAAACGAGCGCCGCTGTCCGCGCACACGTGCGCCGGCGCGTCTCGGTAGCAAAGAAAGCACGTTCATGTCACCTCTTTGTTCGGCTGAATACGGGGGCAGAACCGTCAATCCCGGGCGCTGTGGCAGCCGGATGAGCCAGCGAGGAACTCCGGACGAGCAAGGCTCGCCCGCTCGAGCTTCACCGATTATAGGGAAGCGGGGGGCTGCCTGACAAATGATCCGGGCAGGGTGAGCGGGCGGCCGCCCCTACGAAGGGGTGCCCGCTTTCGCGGTCCACGTCGGGATCCGCTCCGCCATCGCCATCCCGCCCGTCAGGAAAATCCGCACGCCCTCTTCGACCGTGATCTCCGGAAACAGGAGGGCCCCGCGCGGGTAGACGTACACATCGCCGAGGTACAGATTGTTGGTCGGGACGTACACCGTGGCGAACGCCCGTGGGCCAAATCCGTCCCCCGCGTCCATCTCGAACTCCTTCGTCAGGAACCCGAGCCGCAGGCCGCTGCCCGCGTCCCGCGCCATCACCACGCGCTTGAGTCCGGATTCGTTGTCGGGCGAAAACGCCGCAAGCAACTGCTTGACCGGGGAGTAGATCGTGCGGAAGACCGGAATCCTGGCCAGGTAGCCCTC
>Ga0209744_1000173_pt1 | contig 20990 bp, 20 predicted proteins | sample BarGraNGADG00311_2_FD_184494 | JGI IMG/M metagenome (GOLD analysis project Ga0209744, IMG submission 184494) | Arctic peat soil microbial communities from Barrow, Alaska - Barrow Graham LP Ref core NGADG0004-311 (SPAdes) (version 2) | ecosystem: Environmental > Terrestrial > Soil > Wetlands >... | reverse complement strand
CTCACGCGGTGGCCATCCATGTCGCGTACCGACCGGGCCCAAGATCACGCACCGGAACTACACCACCGCAGGGGGACTCACCCGGCGCAGCGATAAGCCCCATCTATCCGGCTGCAGCCGTACTCACCTCGCACCGTTGGCTGACCTTCCATCCCGACCGGCATCGCTTACGCCGCTTACGCGCGGCCGCTTCCTACTGCCGCAAGAAGCCGCGGGCGGAGCGAGTGCGTTGCCCACTCGCTCCGCCCGCGACCTGTGGACGTCAGACCGTCACCTCAGGGTTCGAAGGTCAGCTTGCTGACATCGACCTCACCCTTGAATCCTGTGGACTCACGCATGGCGGTCAACCACTTGTCGACGTCCTCAGGGCGAACCGCGGCGTCGTACGTCGGGAACTCGAAAGACGCGACGATCTTGGCTGGCAAGCCCGAGTACTTCTGGAGCACCGCGCGGGACTCCTTGTCGTTGTCCTTGATGTACGCGATTGCCTCGGTAAGGGCCTCCTTATAGTTCTTGACCACCTCACGGTTCTTCTCTGCCCAGTCAGGCTTTGCGGCCCAGTAGATCGGGCTGATGGAATCGGCGAGGGCGAAGTACGGCGTTCCGATGCTTTCCCCCCCGATAGCCTCGATCTGGGCGCTGAACGGCTTGACGGTCTCGACTGCGTCAACCCGACCGGCCTTGAGCTGGCCGGCCTGTGCCGCACCGTCGACCTGCAGCACGCTGACAGAGTCAAGGGGCACGCCTTCCTTCTGCAGCCAGTACAGGGTGGCGATGTGCAACGTCCCGGTCTCGTTCAGGACTCCGATCTTCTTGCCCTTCATGTCTTTGGCGCTGGTGATGCCGGAGCCCTTCTTCACCATCAAGAAGCTGGAGGGATTGGCTTTGTTGTCGATCGACGAGCCGGCGATCTCGGTGACCGGAATCCCGTGAGAGGTGGAGGCGATGGCGAGAGTCGGGGTCGTGAAGACGATGTCGAACGACTGGCCGAGCGCCGGGGGCAGGGTGGCCACGTTCGCGATGCTGGTGAACTTGGCGGACAGGCCGTGCTTCTTGAGGATCCCCTTGTCAATAGCCACCCAGAGCGGCAGGGCGCTGGCGTTCGCGTTGCCGGCGATACGCAGCTCGGTCGTCTGGCCGCCCGAGCTCTTGCTTGAGTCGCCCTGGGCGCTGTTGCCTGCGCAACCGGCGGTTGCGAGGACAGCCATCGCCGCCGCGGCGGTCATGAGTTGCAGTTTTCCGGGGCGCATGTGTTGCCTTTCGAGGTCGGCGGTCACCGTGATTGTGTCGCGCACGGTCTGCTCACGCGTGCAGCCAACAGGGACGATCATCCGAGAATTCAGCCCCGGAGGACTCATCATTTATGACCTTGGGAGGAGACATTACGTCTTGCGTACAAGACGATAGATGAGGAATGAGTTTGGCGTCAACCCCTCGAGATGACTCACCAACCCTCCCGGCCACGATTGCACGCACCGGCCGGCAGGTCCGCCTCCACCTGGCAACCAAAGCCCCCTGGGTCGATCTCGTCAAGGAAGGCGTCGGGTGGCTACCCGCCCTAGCCGTCCCTGGTTGACGTTCACCCCACCCGTCCCGGCAACCACCGCGCGACCACCGGCCACCTGGAACCGGCGCTCACCCGAGACGACACTCCAATGGCAAAATCAACCCCAGACGGCGACCTACAGCCGCAACGACGCTCCACACCCAAGGGATGAAAGATCGAGGTTAGCGTCCCAAGCGGCGCCGAATCAAACGTAAAAACATCCCACGGGTGCGCCGACAAATTGTGGGAGACTTACTCGAATTGACCGAATGCATAGGGCAGTCCGAGGCGTAAATGGCGCTGAGGGCAAACCAAGCCCCAGTTCAAAGACGTGCTGGTGCTGCGTCTAGCCCTCGACCCGTCCGCTCATGCGGAGAACGACAGCTGATTCGGCGCGGGTGACCAGCCAGTTGACGACGAAGCCAAGGGCGCCGGCGATGACGAGCAGCCCATACACCTGGGCCGACAGGAAGTTCGCCTGAGCCGTTCCCATCAGCGCGCCAAGCCCGTTGATGCGGGTGACGATCTCAACGAGCAGTGTGATGATCAGGGCAAGTGGTCCCGCGACTCTGATGCCGAGGAGGACCGCCGGGGTCAGCGCGGGGACGAGTACCTTGCGCACCCGGTCACGCCGGCTGAGGCCAAGGGTCTTCGGTACGTCCAGCAGTACTGGGCTCATGGACCGTCGGGCCGACCGGCAGCTCAGCAGAATGGGCCAGGTGGCAGGCAGAACCACTACCGCGAGCTTCATCTGCATGGTGTAGCCCAAGATCAGCGCCGCCAGGGGGACCAGTGAAGCTGCTGGTAGGACTCGGAGAAACTCCAGTGACGGGCCGAAGGCCCTGTCCATCGTTCGGTTGGAACCGACCAGGGTTCCCAGGGTGGCTCCTAGGATCGTTGCCAGGACGAGGCCAAGCAGGAACGTCAGAGACGTCCACCCAAGCGCGGTGAGCAGTACACCATCGGCGAGCAGTGGCTGAACCCCCGTCACCCACGTACTGGGGGGTGGAAAGTACGGGGAATCGGCTTGTCCGAACATCTGCCAGATGAGCAACAGCAGCACCAGCGGCAGGAGGCCGCGCATCGGGGTGCCTGAAGGGCCATGCGCCCGCCGCCCTGAAAGCGGGTTCCTACGGGCACGACCGGACTCGATCAGGCTCATTTTGACTCACCCGACGAGGCCATCTGGCCGGAGAACAGCAGTCGCGCGACACGGATCAGCCCTGCGTTGAGGATGATGCCGGACACCCCGATCGCAACGATGTACGCGAACATCTGCGCCGGTTGAAGCGCCTGGGCGGCCTGGACCAAGGCGAAGCCCAGACCTGCCGGGTTGCCCACCATCTCGGCAACGAGCGTGAGGACCAAGGAGATGGCCAGGCCGAGGCGCATTCCCACGACGATGTGTGACGTGGCCGACGGCAGTTGCAGCTTCCAGATCCGAGATGCCTTGCTCAACCGCATCACTCGGCCGACCTCTAGCAGGCGTGGTTCCACGTCGCGCATGCCCGCAAACGTGTTGAGCAAGACCGGCCACAAGGCGCCGTAGAAGCTGAGCACGATCTCCATCTGGAGAGAGAAGCCGAAGAGGAGAACCGCGACGGGGACGAACGCAACGATGGGTAGAGACCGTAGCGCGTCGACGCTGGCCATCGAGTACGTCCACATGGGTCGCAGCACGGCGAGCAGTACCCCCAGGATCACCCCGACGACGCTCGCGATGATCCATCCCACTAGGGCCGCGGTCAGGGTGTGCTGCAGGTTCAGCTGCATCTCGCCGTTGAGGATCAGATCACGTGCGGCGACGAAGACCTCACTAGGCGGCGGCACGTAGTCGAAACTGATGAGCTTCAGCCTGATCAGCAGCTCCCAGAGCACGATGAAGCCGAAGAAGGTGGAAAATCCCAGCCAGTTGAAACGACTGGTCAATCTCGACATCAGTGGCCCACCCGGTGGCCGAGTGCCTCGTAGACTTTGTGCCGAAGCCGCAGGTAGTCGGGTGACTCCTTCGTTGACATCTGGTCGCGCGGGCGGGGCAACGCCGTAGCCAGCTCCAGACCCACGGCGGCGGGCGTCTTCTGAAGCACGAGAACACGGTCGCTGAGGTAGACCGCCTCCTCCACGTCGTGGGTGACGAAGACAATGGTGGTTCCGGTCAATCCCTGCACGTGTTGCAGCTCGTCCTGCAGGGATGCCCTGGTCATGGCGTCTAGCGCACCGAAGGGCTCGTCCATCAAGAGGATCGACGGTTTCATGGCCAGGGCCCTCGCGATCTGGACGCGCTGCTGCATGCCGCCCGAGAGCCGCCAGGGGTACTCGTTCCAGCGGTCCTGTAGGTTCACCAAGGCCAACGCCTCATCTACCCTTGAGTAGCAGTCGTCTTTCGACATCGAAGCCTCGATGCCCAGGCCGACGTTGCGACGGATATTGCGCCAGGGGAGCAACGAGTTCGCGTAGTCCTGGAATACGGTGACGACTCCGGCCGGCGGGCCACTCACTCGGACGCCGTTGCAGCGCACCTTACCACCGGCAGCGGCCTGCAAGCCGCCCAGCACCCGAAGCAGCGTCGTTTTGCCAGATCCCGAGGCTCCAAGGATCGAAACGAACTCCCCCTTGGCCACAGAAAAGTTCACATCGCGCAAGATGTCCACGGGACCCGCGGCACCGACCAGGGTGACCTTGAGGTCGTCGCACTCGAGGCTGATCGACCCTGAATCACCCCCATCATGCGGCGACTGGTCTATCGACATGTCCTCATTCATGGGGTGGACTATCCCTACTGTCGGCGGACGGCGGTAACTGATTGGTCCGTGCTGCCCACGATGCGCCTAGCATGACGCGCCGACAACGGGGCGATAGGTTTGACGGACCTAGCTTCAGCGGACATCTTTGACGGAGGCCGGGCAACGCGCACTGACCTCCATATTGTGCATGAAGTCCTACCCAGAGGATCTTAAGGTCACTTACAGCCCCCGTCAACCCCTATCTTGACAGCCCCAGCACGCAAGCCTAATGTCTTTGATAAAAGAAATCTCGTCCTCCAAGTAGGACTCCGGCAAGTACCCAGGCGAACGACCGATGAAGGTCGTTCGCGGCATCAGCAAGGGAAGGAAGTCGCATGTCCGTCGACGTCCCGGCGGTCAGCGCCTCTGTTCGCATTCTGGAGCTTCTGGCCGCCGAATGGCCCAAGGCCATGTCTCCAGGCACGCTCGTCAGCACGCTGAAGCTGAATCGCAGCACTTGTTACAACATCCTCGCGACGCTACAGCGCGCAGGCTGGGCCACGAGCCTCGGTGACCGGGCAGGCTGGACGCTCGGGCCCCGACTTCTCACGCTAACCGGTGTCAGCAAGGGAATCGTGGCCTCGGTCGTCCAAGAGGAGATCGAGGACCTGAGCCATGCCCTCGGATTCGTCGTTTTCGCCCTCGAACGCGGCGGCTCAGGCGGCTACACCACGGTGGCCAAGGCCGAGCGCCGGGCCGGCGTCCACGTAACCACAGGCGTCGGCGACCAGTTCCCGTTCTCCGCGCCCGCGATCTTGCAGGCTTTCGAGGCCTGGACTCCACCGGCAGATCTGGACCGGCTGATCCAACGCTACGGCCTCCAGCAGTTTACGGAGTACACGATCACAGATCCCGATGACCTGCACAAGCTCCTCGCACAGGTGCGCCGTGACGGCTTCAGCCGCAGCGTGCGCCAGTTCGATTTGGCCCAGGGTGGTGCCGCAGCTCCCATCTTCGACACCCAAGGGCGGCCGTCACTGGTCCTGTGCACGCTGGCCTTCTCCAGTGAGCTGAATGAACGCAATGTTGCTGAGGTTGGGGCTCTACTGCGAGACGGCGCCCAGCGGCTGACGAAGCGCATTGGTGGAGTTAGCCCGGTAGAGCCGTTCGATGGCGCCGAGGCGACCGGGTGACGGGGCACCGCCGACCGTGGATCGTCGGGGTCTCCGGCGCCAGCGGCACCCCCTACGCGGCCACGTTGCTGCGCGCCATGCTCGACGCAGGCGAGCAGGTGGATCTCGTGGTGAGCCAGGCGGCGCGACTGACCATCCTGGATGAGACCGGTATCCACTTTCGCGACAAGTACTGGCGCGATGACGTCACCTCGTGGATCGGGCGCGACCCAACGGACATCGTCTATTGGTCGTGCGCTGACATGGCCGCGGGCCCGTCCAGCGGTTCATACCTGACCAAGGGAATGATCGTCATCCCAGCGACGACCGCGTCGATCGCCGGCGTAGCACTGGGGATTAGCAAGGACCTTCTTCAACGGGCCGCCGACGTCACCCTGAAGGAACGTCGACCGCTAATGCTGGTGCTGCGGGAGGCACCCCTTCGGCCCAGCACCCTCGAGCACCTCCTCAACCTGTCACGCGAAGGTGCCACGGTAATACCAGCAAGCCCCGCTTTCTACGCCGGCTGCCGGGACGTTCAGCAGCTCGTCGACTTCCTCGTCGGCAAGGTCCTCGACCTGTGCCAGGTGGAGCACGATCTCTATCGTCGTTGGACAGGCCAACTGGGCGCCGGGCGGATAGAGGAGTCCGAGAAGGGCACGGCCACGGCCCAAGATCCGGTTCAATGCACCGACTTCCCTTGAACGCGAGTCACCGGCTAGGGTGAAACCGGCCAGGGTGCGGTCGCGAGGGTTATCTCGTCGAGCGCCCCACCCCGCGTTGGAGTCAGAATCCGGTCGCGTCGGGAAGGGCGCGGTGACGGCGTACGTTGGCACGAGTCACGACCACGCCGTCTTCATCGCTCCAGAGGTACTCTCCAGGGCTGAACGTCGCCGCCCCGAAGGTCACTGGCACGTCGATCTCGCCAACCCCGTCAGCGGCACTCCTTCTCGGGCTCGAACCGAGAGCCTTGATGCCGACGTCCACCCCCGCGAGCGCACCGACGTCACGGACCGCGCCGGCAATAACCATTCCGGCCCATCCGTTGCGCTCGGCGCCCCCCGCCAGGCGGTCTCCCATGAGAGCGCTCCTGACAGACCCACCCCCGTCCACGACAAGCACCATCCCGCGGCCCGGTTCGGCCAGAACCCGTCTCACCAGCTCGAAATCCTCGAAGCAACGGACCGTGCGCACCCTGCCCTCCCACTGAACCCGGCCGCCGTACTGGCGCAGTTGTAGTTCGCAACTGTCGAGTTCTGCTCCGCGCTCGTCCAACAGATCGGCGGTGCTCACACGCATCTCCTGCTCCTGTCAAAGTCGGTCCACGGCTGGATCATGACGCGACTCCCGGGTCCGCAGTCTTGACCAGGGGCCAGCCTTCCGCAACCGGCCGCGTCACGTCTCGCCGGTCAATGTACTAGCCCGGAGATTTCATGGGGTGGCCGTCCGAGACGGGTGTCTATGAACTGAAAAAGTGCCCCTGACGCGAAGATTCCTTTCGTGGCACCAGGTTGCGCCTTCTGCGAACGCGCTGGGTTGCTGACCTGCGAAGATGTGGATTGTCTACGTCCATAGTTCGCATGTTTGGGGAGCACCTTCCAGGTGAGTAACAGTACCGGGTTCTATCCACGTATCCAGGTCGACACGGCCGCGTCGGGGGCGGTGGGTCAGGCCGGTGGGGTGCTGCTGACGGAGACGATCGCCGCGACCGGTCTGGGTTCGGCGATGTCGGCGGCTTTGTCCAGTTGGAGAAGGCCGTTGGCGGTCCATGACCCGGCCAAGGCGATCCTGGATCTGGGGTTGACGTTGGCCCTGGGTGGGGACGCCATGTCCGATATTGCGTTGCTGCGTGCGGAGCCGGGCCTGTTTGGTCGGGTGGCTTCGGATCCGACGGTCTCGCGAACGGTCGCGGCCCTGGCCGGCGATGCGCCGGCCGCGTTGAACGCGATCAACGCCGCTCGGGCCCTCGCTCGTGCGGGGGCCTGGAGGCTGGCCGGGGAACACGCTCCCGATGACGGCACCAGTGCGCGGGCCCCGTTGATCGCGGACCTGGATGCGACGTGGGTGACGTCGCACTCAACGCTCCGACCTACAAGAAGGGCTTTGGCTTTCACCCGTTGCGCGCGTTCGTCGACCACGGTGCGGCCGGTACCGGTGAACCCTTGGCGGTGCTGCTGCGCCCGGGCAACGCCGGGTCGAACACCGCTTCCGATCACATCACGGTGATCAAGGACGCCTTGGCCCAACTGCCCGGCCACCGCCCGGGACGACGTCCGGGCCGCAAGGTGCTGATCCGTACCGATGGCGCGGGGTGCACCCACAAGGTCCTGACCTGGATAAGCGGCCAACGACTCTCGTACTCGGTCGGATTCCCTTTGCCTCACAACACGTCCGACCTGTTGGAGGTGATCCCAGCCGGCGTGTGGACGCCGGCCTGTTACGCCCACGACAAGATACGCGACGGGGCGTGGGTCGCCGAGCTGACCGGGCTGTTGGACCTGACCGGGTGGCCACCGGGGATGCAGGTGATCGTCCGTAAGGAACGACCCCATCCCGGCGCGCAGCTACGGATCACAGACGTCGACGGACACCGCATCACCGCGTTCGCGACCAACACCAAGACCGGTGAGGTCGACACCCAGCTGCCGACCTGGAACTGCGGCACCGCCGCCGAGCCCGATGCGAGGACCGGATCCGCATCTCGAAGGACACCGGGTTGATGAACCTGCCTCTTCAAGGGCCCGACCAGAATCGGATCTGGTGCGCCATCGTGGCCCTGGCCGTCGAGATCCCCGGGTGGATGCAGATGCTCGCCCTGACGGGGCACTAAGCCAGGCGCTGGGAACCAAAACGGTTGCGGCTACGGCTCTTCACCCTCCCGGCCACGATCGCACGCACCGGCCGGCAGGTCCGCCTCCACCTCGCGACCAAAGCCCCTTGGGTCGATCTGGTCAACCAAGGCGTGGCCCGGCTATGCGCCCTGGGCGTCCCCGGTTGACGTTCACCCCACCCGTCCCGACAACCACCGCGCGACCACCGGCCACCTGGAGCCGGCGCACACCCGAGACGACACTCGGGCCACTGTCACACCCCGATGACAGAATCAAGACCAGCCGGCCACCATCAGCCGCAGCGACGCTCAACGCCAAAGGGATGAAAGATCGAGGCCAGACGGCGAGTCTCGAAACAGCGGAGCCGCCATTCCCGCCGTCCCTCCGCCACGGGTGAATACGACTGTTCGGGCACGATCCAAGGGGGCCGCGCCCGCCAGTACCACCAGCTGGACACCGCCAGCTTCGCCCCGATCGCCTGACGATGCCGGATCAGCTCCTGAAGTCCGTAAAGGTCGAGCCCCCAGCGACCCGCCTATCGGCCAAACCACCATCACCCACGCGGGCATCCAGTTGTGAGGCACGACGACCCGTACGCGAGCATCTTGACGCGTGCCAACAAGGCGCGTTCTACGCGGGCATCTTGATGAGCCGTCAACGCGGGGTCTTGACGGGGTCTGCGCTGGTCTGGCTTACTTGTGTCTCATCAGAGACAATACGTCCTCTATGTAGGATTTACGAAGGGAAACCACCATGCGCATTCGATTGGCCGGCGCTCCTGTCGTTGTACTTGCGACTCTCCTCGCAGCATGCGGGTCAAGCGCCGGGGAGGGCAACGGGGCGGCGAGCAAGGGAAGCGGTAAGGCCACGACCATGCGCATCGCCGGAAACACCAACGCCGCTGCCCTGCCTGTGTGGGTCGCCCAAGACCAGGGCTTCTTCGACAAGTGCGGTGTCGAGGCCAAGTACACGGTGGTACAGAACATCACCACCTTGCCCGCCGCCCTCGGCAAGTCTTTCGACATCGCTCTGTCGGTGCCCCCGATTCTGATTGCCGCTGCGGCCAACGGCATCCCGATCGTCGAAGTTGCCGGCGCCACGCTGAATACGCCCGAGAACCCCCAGACCTTTCTCGTGGTCGGGCCGAACAGCGGCATCAAGAGCATCAAAGACCTCGCAGGCAAGACGCTGGGGGTCCAGACCATCACCGGCAGCACCCACCTTGGGACCAAGCTCTGGATGAAGCGCGCAGGAGTGCCCGAGGCGAGCGTCAAGATCGTCCAGGTCGACGGTCCCGCGCAGGGCCCCCAGTTGGAGTCGGGACGCATCGATGCCGTCGAGACGCTGGCGCCGTTCTCCACGAGCGTCCTCAAAATCGGCAAGAGCATCCTTGACCCCCAATCCTCTATCGCGCCTAGCATCTCGGGCATCTTCTGGACGGCCGACCGCGACTGGGCCACCAAGAACAGCGACGCCGTTAGTTGCTTCCAGAACTCCCTGGCCAAGGCCACTGACTTCATCAAGGCCAACGAGGAGAAGGCGAAGGCCGTCCTGCAGAAGCAGACGAAGTTGCCTGCCGACGTCGTCAAGACCACCGTCCTGCCGACCTACATCCCGGATGTGCGCCCCGCCGACCTGACGCTGTGGGAGAACGCCATGAAGGAGGTCGGCGGCTTCAAGGGTGACGCGAGTGTCGCGACCCTCACGCTGCAGCACTGACCCGGACGGCGACAGGGAACCCAGCATGAGGCCAGCGCTCGAGGAGAGTGACGCGATTCACTACCCGGTGTTCGTCGCCGGCTCGCCGTTGGGTCCGCTGGCGGGCCTGGAGTTTGCAGTCAAGGACGTTGTCGATGTCGCCGACGTGCCCACCAGCGCTGGCAACGACGCTTGGGCGAGAACCCACGAGGCGGCGCGCAAGCACGCCTTGGTGGTCCAGACGTTGTTGGACGCGGGTGCGAACCTGGTCGGCAAGGCGGTCTGCGACGAGCTCGCCTTCAGTATCGATGGCACAAACCCGCACCACGGTACCCCGATGAACCCCGCTGCTCCGGGGCACGTGCCCGGCGGTTCCTCCTCCGGGTCTGCCTCAGCCGTGGCCTCCGGTTTGTGCGACTTCGCCCTTGGCACCGACACAGGGGGGTCCGTCCGGGTCCCGGCGTCCTACTGCGGTGTGTTCGGGCTACGCCCCACGTGGGGCGTAGTTCCTCTTGACGGGGTCGTTCCGCTCGCGCCGTCGTTTGACACTGTCGGTTGGCTTGCCCGCGAGCTCGACGTCATGCGTCGTGTCGCCAACCACCTTCTGCCGCCGATCGACGCCGTCGAGCCGTACCGGCAGGTGGTTCCCGTCGAAGAGGCGTTCCATCTCGTGGACGACGTCGTCGCTCAGGCGCTCCTGGCCATCGTCCGCGACCGCTGGGGCCAGATCGTCTCGCCACGGCGCCTCGGGGTCGATCTGCGCGAGTGGGCGGAGGTTCGCCGGGTGATGCAAACCTTCGAGACCTGGCAGGTGCACGGTGACTGGGCCGTCAGGTATCTCGACACGCTCGGGCCCGGCGTACGGGCTCGCATGGTGGCCTGCGCCGACACGACCCGGACCCAGTACGACGAGGCGCGGGCATGGCGCGATGACGCGTGCAGTCGGCTGTCGTCGTCTGTCGACGACGGCGAGGTGCTCTGCCTGCCAAGCACCGGCGGGCCTCCGCCTTCGTTGAATTCCTCCGAGAGCGTCAAAGCCGAGCAGCGGAGCAGGACGTTCGCCCTGACCGGCGTAGCCGGGATGTGGGGCGCCCCGCAGCTCAGCGTGCCCGCCTGCCGCGTCCGTGGCCTACCCGTCGGGCTCGGCCTGCTCGGTAGACCCGGCGACGACCATCGCCTCCTGCGCCTCGTGGATGACGCCGACGGCGAAAGCACTGTTCGGCATGCCTGACCAGGTCGGCGCTTGAGCCGGCCAGCTCGACCCAGCCCGACGACAAGATTGGAGATGCCGATGCCCGTCAGCGCGATCGACGTTCACGTCCACCTGCACACCGGTGTGCAGGACCAGGCGTTGAAGGACGCCCAACAGGTGTTCAAGGCGGACTCGCAGACCGAGACCGTGCTCGACTTTTACCGTAGCCGTAACCTCGCCGGCGTAATCTTCGATGTCGACAAAGAGACTTCGACGGGCCAGAAGATCGACAACTCGGCGGTTGCTGAGATGGCGGCGGCGTCTAACGGTCGCCTGGTCGGATTCGCCTCGGTCGACCCCTGGAAGGGTCGTGCAGCGCTGGAGGAACTGGAGCGCTGCGCCGCCTTGGGTCTTCGCGGGCTCAAAGTCCAGCCGATCACCCAGCAGTTCCACCTGGGGGACCCGCAGTTCGCGCCGCTCTGGGACTTCTGTCAGGCCCACCAGTGGCCGCTGATGGTGCACACCGGGACGACCGGCATCGGCGCTGGCTCGCCTGGGGGACGCGGCCTGAAGCTCAAGTTCGGCCGCCCGATACCCGACCTGGACGATGTCGCGGCTGACTTTCCGGGTCTCACGGTCATTGCTGCGCATTTTGGGTGGCCCTGGCATCTGGAACTCATGGCGATCGCGCGACACAAGGCCAACGTCTTCGTTGACTTGTCCGGGTGGTCACCCAAATACATACCGTCCGAGGTGGTCCAGTATATGAACAGTGTTATCCCGGACAAGTTTCTCTTCGGATCCGACTACCCCTTGTTTTCGCCGGACCGGTGGCTGAAGGACTTCGAGGCGCTGCCGATCAAGGACGCTGTCCGGCAGAAGGTCCTACTGGACAACGCGAGCCGCCTGTTCCATTGGGACGTCTAGACCGAGACATGCGGAGGCACGCGGGTGACGACGAGGACTACGGAGGTGATCGGTGTGGTCGGACCTGACGACGGTGGACTGCTGACGAAGGTGGTGGCGAGCGCGGATGACGCGGTCGCCAGGATTGCCGACGGCGTGACGGTGATGATCGGAGGCTTCGGCGGCGCTGGGACACCCGTCGTCCTACGGGAGGCGCTAGCCCGGCGTGGCCTGCACGGGCTGACGCTGGTGGCCAACAACGCCGACTTCGGTAGCTTCATGTACGAGGGCGGGCTCGTTCGTCTCGTCTGCTCCTACCCCGTCGGTGCCAGCTCAGCGCTGGTGCTGGCGGCGATCGAGCAAGGCACCGTCGAGCTCGTGCTGACACCCCAGGGCACGCTGGCCGAGACGATCCGGGCCGGCGGTGCGGGATTGGGTGGTGTGCTGACGCCGACCGGTCTGGACATGGAGTTCGGAGCCCAGTACCGGGAGATCGAGCACGACGGGCGACGGTGGCTCCTCGCGCCGGCGCGGCGCGCCGACGTCGCCCTCGTGAAGGGCACGGTCGCGGACAGGTACGGCAACATCTTGTGCCGGTCCGCTGGCATCAACTTCAACCCGTTGATGGCCATGGCCGCCGACTACACTGTCGCGCAGGTGGATCATGTGGTCGAGGTGGGGGAGATCGACCCCCAGGACGTAACGATCCCAGGGCTGCTGATCGACGCGGTCGTCGAGGTGCCGCCCGGAACGTAGACCCGCTCCCAGCCGAAGAAAAGGCTGTGGGCGCCACATGGCCATCACGTCGGGTAGTGGAGAGGCTCGAGAGGAACAGACATGGGTATGGAACGGCAGGAGATCGCCCGGCGCGTCGCTCGGGACATTGGGCGTGGCTGGTCGGTAAATTTGGGTATCGGCATCCCGACGCTCGTGGCGCGGCATATCGGCCATCCTGAGACGCTGGTCCACAGTGAGAACGGCATCCTGGGCCTGGGTCCGCCACCTGTCGACGGCAGCGGCGACCCGGACCTGGTGGACGCTGGCAAGAACGAGGCCACCGTCGTTCCAGGGGGCTCGTTCTTCGACTCCCTGATGTCCTTCGGGCTGATCCGCGGTGGCCACCTCGACCTCGCCGTTATGGGTGCGTTCCAGGTATCGACCGACGGGGACCTGGCCAACTGGAAGTTGCCCTCGCGCAAGGCCGCGGCGCTCGGCGGGGCCGCCGACCTGGCAGCCGGGGCCAAGCGCGTCTGGATCGCCATGGAGCACCTGGGCCGTTCTGGCGACCCGCGGCTGTTGAGCTCTTGTACCTATCCCCTGACGGCGCGTGGGGTAGTCAGCCGCATCTACACCGACCTGGCCGTCCTGGCACCGCAGGGCGACGGCCGGTTCGAATTGATCGAGCTGGCCGAGGGCGTGCACATCGACGAGGTGCGGGAGAAGACGCAGGCCGAGGTCGTCGTGCCGGCAGGCGCAAGCGCATGATGACCAGCACCGCTCACGAGACCCAAGAGGAGCCGTCGTGAAGTCAGGCAACGAGGACAACCCGCCCCGAACCATCACGCCAGCCGAACTGCAGGAGATCGTCCAAGTCTTCGCCGACTCCGACCTGCGGGAGCTGAGGCTCACGGTCGGGGACGTCGACCTGCTGGTGTCGAGGAACGAACAGGTTCACGTTACCGACACGACGGCGCGGACACCGCCCCCACCCCTCGGAGGGGCGTCCGCAGCCGCCGCGGCGACGGGAGTGACGGCTGCGGATGTGGCGCCACCGTCCGTCAGCCAGTTTCCCTCAACGGCCCAGATGACGCGCCCCGGCAAGTCGGACCGCGACGGCCTTCTGGAGATCCGGTCGCCAGCGGTGGGAATGTTCTACGGGCGTCCTGCGCCGGACAAGCCACCGTTCGTCGAGCCGGGAACGACCGTCTCGCTCGGCGACCCCGTCGGGACGATCGAGGTCATGAAGATGTTTACCACAGTCACGGCCGAGACGGCGGGAACGGTCGTCGAGGTCTGCGTTCAGGACGCCACCCTTGTCGAGTACAACCAGGTGCTGATGTACTTGGCTCTAGCGTGACCGCGCCCCGAGCGAAGTTGGCGATCCGCCGTGTGCTCGTCGCCAACCGCGGCGAGGTGGCGGTGAGGGTCGTGCGAGCGTGCCGCGACCTCGGTGTGGAGTCGGTCGTGGCCTTTTCTGAACCGGATCGCGGATCGCTGGCAACCCAGCTCGCGGACGACGCGATCTGCATCGGACCGGCGAGCGCGAAGGACAGTTACCTCAACACGACTGCACTGCTGTCCGCCGCGCTGGCCAAGGGTTGCGACGCCGTGCACCCGGGGTATGGCTTCCTGGCGGAGAGCCCCGAGTTCGTTGATAAGTGCGAGAGCAACGGGTTGATTTTCATAGGTCCCCGGGCCGAGACGATGCGCGCCCTGGGAGACAAGTTGTCCGCCCGCAGGACGGCGGCAGCACTGGGAGTGCCCATCGTGCCGGGTGGCACGGTCGATGGGGAGTTGGCGACGCCGGCGGCGATCGTAGAGCAAGTAGGCCTGCCGCTGCTGGTCAAGGCCTCCGCTGGGGGTGGCGGCCGTGGCTTGCGTCGCGTCGACACGCCCGAGCAACTACCTGCCGCGCTGGCGCAGTGTGCGGCCGAGGCTCGCGCCGCCTTCGATGACGACACGCTGTACGTCGAGCGCTACCTGACGAACGCCCGACACGTCGAGGTGCAGGTTTTCGGCGACCAGCACGGGAATGTCATTCACCTCTTCGAGCGTGACTGCACGACGCAGCGGCGTTACCAGAAGCTGCTGGAGGAGGCCCCGTCCCCCGCCCTTAGCGACGAGGCCCGGGTGGCAGTCACCGACTCCGCATGCCTGCTCGCTCGGGAGACGGGCTATGAGGGTGCGGGTACCGTCGAGTTCCTCTTCGACCAGTCCACGGGCGAGCACTTCTTCATCGAGATGAACACTCGGCTGCAGGTCGAGCACCCGGTCACCGAACTGCTGACGGGTCTGGACCTGGTCCGCATGCAGTTGCAGGTGGCCGCGGGAGAACGGCTCCCAGTGCTTCAGGAAGACGTGACCATGCGGGGCCACGTGGTTGAGTTCCGTATCAACGCGGAGGACGCCCGGAAGGGGTTTCTACCATCGGCCGGGACCATCGGCCGGTGGCGCCCCCCGACGGGGCCCTGGGTCCGCGTGGACACTCACATGGAGCAAGGGCAAGACGTGTCGCCGTTCTACGACTCGCTGCTGGCCAAAGTGATTGTTTGGGGCGCGACACGCGGTCAAGTGCTGGAGCGGTCGCGACGGGTGCTGGACGAGTTCGTCGTCGAGGGTGTGCCCACGACCCTGCCGTTCCACTTGTGGCTGCTCGAGCAGCCCGACTTCGTAACCTCTCAGTTGTACACGACCTGGGTTGACACCAACTGGGCAAGGACGGTAGAGCCGTGACCAAAAAGATCGGACTGATCGACACCACGCTTCGTGACGGGAACCAGTCGCTGTGGGCGACGCGCATGACGACCGACATGATGCTCCCCATCCTTCCGACCATGGACCGTGCGGGATACCACTCCATCGAGTTAATGGCGACGGTCAACATGGACGTGTGCGTTCGCTTCTTGGGCGAGAACCCGTGGGAGCGGATCCGCCTCGTGCGCCAACACGTGCGGCGCACGCCGTTGCGGATGATGGGCATGACTCTGTTCTTCAGCATCTCCCGCGTCTACCCGGACGAGGTCGTCGAGCTGTTCAACGCGTCGTGCGCCCGTGCCGGTATCGAGCACATGTGGATCACCGCTGCGATGAACGACGTCCGGACGGCGGAGGTCGGCGTCCGATCAGCCCGCGAGGCTGGGTGCCGCACCGAGGGTGCCATCCAGTTCACCGTGAGCCCGGTTCACACAGACGAGTTCTTCGCGGGTGCGGCAGCAGACTTCGTAGCCCTGGGCATCGACGCACTCATCGTCAAGGACGCCGGTGGCCTGCTCACACCCGAGCGCGCCGCAACCCTGTTTCCGGCGCTGCGAGCGGTTGCCGGAGACCTTCCGATCTACAGCCACTCGCATTGCGTGACAGGCATGGGTCCGGCCGCGAATCTGGCGGCCGTCCAGCACGGTGCGAGCGCGGTGTGGACTGCGACGACGCCTTTGGCGAATGGACCGTCGTTGCCCGCGGACGAGTCGATGGCGCGGAGCCTGCGGTGGAGCGGATTTGAGACCGACGTCGACGGTGACGCCCTGGCGGAGGTCGCGACTTACTTCGCCGACCTGGCGAGGCGGACCGGTCGACCTACTGGGACTGTCGCCGAGTATGACCCTGGACACTACGTGCACCAGATGCCTGGCGGCATGATCTCCAACTTCAAGGCACAGCTCGCCCAGGTGGGCATGGTGGACCAGCTGGATGCGGTGCTCGAGGAGATGCCACGCGTGCGCGAGGAACTGGGCTACCCGAACGTGCAGACGCCGTTCTCCCAGTTCATCGGCACCCAGGCGCTGCTCAACGTGCTGCATGGTCGCTACGAGGTCGTGCCGGACGAGGTGAAGAAGTTCGCCCTAGGCTACTGGGGGCGGACACCGGGGCCCATTGACCAGTCCGTGTTCGACAAGGTCTCCCAGGGTGAGGAGCCCGTGACCGAGCGTCCGAGCGCGCTGGTCCCCCCGGTCCTGGACCGGGTCCGTCGCGAGCTGGGGCCCTTCCACACCGACGAGGACCTGCTGCTGGCTACGCTCTTCATGCCGGAGGTCCTTGAGGACCTGCGCCGGTCCCAGAGGGAAAAGGCAGAGCGAGGAAGCCTGTCCTTGGCCGGCGCCGGGTCGATCGCAGAGCTCGTGCGCCAGGCCAGTCGCGCGAAGGACATCAAGCACGTCCGGCTCACTCACCCAGGCTGAGCGGGCCGGAGGGTGGGACTCCCGGAGAAACACCTAACGGGCTTCGCCCCAGCCCGACGAGCCGTGCTGTGGCCACCATGGGTGTAGACGAGGGCCACGTCAGCGGCGCCCCACGAAAGGCGACAACTAGAGTCCGAAACCGAGGTCCCTTCGTCACCTGTGGTGCACCTGAGATCAACGGAACCACAGCGCTGGATCGCGAACCGCACGCCGGGTATTCACCACGTGAGCGCAGGTAGGAACAGACAGGTCAAGCGCGGGCAACGATGGTTCGGCAGGGCTCGCCTTTCTGACCAGATTTCTGACCGAGACGTGGTGAGACGGGGCGGGAGACCAGGGTCTCCATGAGCCACTCCGGACGATCGGCGAAGAAGAACTGAGACGCACGGGACGCGTAGGCACGCTTGGGCTGTGTCCTTGTGTGCTCATAACCCGGAGGTCGCAGGTTCAAATCCTGCCCCCGCTACCAACGTGATCGTGCAGCAACCGAAATCCCTTCAGGGCAACCTGGGGGGATTTCGTGCTGTTTGCCCCATTCACTAGGCGCTCTCGGGCTGACGTTCGGGCCGGCCGCCGGCGAGGGCACCTCTTCTTCCGTCCCGTTGCCCGGGCATCTGCGGTGGCCTCTGCCTGGGCAAGCCTGTCTGCACCCCCATCTGCCCCACGCTCTGCGTGTTCGGGCGGATCCCGCCGCCGTGGCAAGGCGAGGGTGGTCGGGGGGCGAGGGACGCCCTGGCGCGATCCCCTCGGTCAGATGGCCAGGAGAACGGGCAAACCCACTCGGGAGCGCCGCCCGATCTGGATGCTGTGGTCAACAACGTCGGGGATCGACGAACCCGTCACCGCGAACTCGAGGGGTCGCCACAAGTGACACATGACATTGCCGACGCCCCAATCGCACTGATCGATTCCCCCACTGCGCCAGCAGACGTCGCGGATCTGCGTGAAGTCAACGTAGGTTGGCGGGCGACGCGTCTTCGATGCCAGCGCCGACGCGACCAAGGGAAGGGGACCAGACCACCGATATGAATCCCCAAGTGCAGGTCAACAACTCCGACGTGAGGGTCACCCGATGGACCCTTGCCGTGGGTGATGACACCGGCGAGCACACGCATGAGTACGACTACGTGGTGGTGCCAATAACCGTCAGCCGCATGCACATCACCAACGCGGATGGAACCCGAGCCACGTCGGAGCTGGCCCCGGGTGTCTCCTACTACCGGCAGGCTGGCGCTCAGCACAACGTCCGCAACGATGGCGTGGACGTCCTTGACTTCGTCGAGGTGGAATTGGTGCGCCCTGCCGTTAGCACGCAGGATGCCCCCGAAGAACGGGGTGTGTGATGGATGGCTTCACAGCCGCGCAGCGGTGGCCTTCTCGACGCACGGCGCGGTGTTCTTTGAATCTCATTCCGTTAGGCGCTCCCGCTCCACGGAGCCGGGGCCAGTATCCAGACGAGCTCGGCCGAGCGGGACTGGCTGGCGTTCACCCACGTATGCGGCTCGCCTCCGGGAAAGGTCAGCGCGTCGCCGGCGTTGAGCCGCTGACGACTGTTTGCGAACACCAGGTCCACTGCACCCTTAAGGACGTAGAGAACCTCTAGCTCGCAGTTGATCGTGTAGAGCTGCTCGCCCCCGGTCGCGCCGGGCTCTGCCATCGAGTGCACGACCTGGAGCCGTGCCTGTCCGCGGGGAGTCATCAGCTGGTCGCTGACGCCGGTCCCGCCGAGGTTGATCGCGGGTGCACTGTTGCGCCTGACCAGGGCTACGTCCGGGACGGTGAACAGGGATCCGACCTGCAGGCTCATCACCTCACACAGGGTGATCAGCGATGCCACGCTCAGCGACGTCTCGTCACGCTCGACCCGGCTGAGGAACCCTTTGGTCAGACCGCAGGACGCAGCCAGCTGGTCAAGAGTGAACCCGTTGGCCTTGCGCGCGGCCCGCAGCTTGGCGCCGATATGGATCTCGTTGTTCGTGGGGGAGACCGGCAGTGGCCGCATGGCGTGCTCCTCATCGTCTGTTGTCCGCGGGTTGACCAATCCTGCCGCAACCCTTGACACCACATCATGGAACCCTGATGCTCGACTGAGCAACCTTTGTTGTCTCACATGCAACCCAATCTTGGAGATTCCCCGTAGTGGAAACGACGCCCAAAATCAAGCAACAGTTGTGTTGTCTACGAGGCACTCTATGGTGCATCTCACTGCCTCAGGTCACGTCGAGAGCAAGAGACTCACATGGCCGAGGATGAGCAACCGATCGGTCCGGTAGACGCGAGCGTGGTGCCGCGGTATGCCGGAATCGCCACCTTCGCGCGACTGCCCCGCCTTGAGGATGTCGGCCGTGCCGACATCGCAGTGGTTGGTGTGCCCTTCGACAGCGGTGTCAGCTACCGCCCCGGCGCGCGATTCGGCCCCGCCCACGTGAGAGAAGCCTCACGACTGCTTCGCCCCTACAACGCCGTGCAGGATGTGGAGCCGTTCGCCACCCAGCAAGTGGTCGATGCCGGCGACATCGCGGCCAACCCGTTCGACATCTCCGAAGCCGTGACCCAGATCCAGGGGGCGGCCTCTGAACTGTCCGCCGACGGCAAGCGGCTGATCGTCATCGGTGGCGACCACACGATCGCCCTCCCGTTGCTGCGAGTGGCCGCTGGGCGGCACGGCCCGGTCGCGGTACTGCACTTCGATGCCCACCTCGACACTTGGGACACCTACTTCGGCGCCCCGGTCACGCACGGCACCCCGTTCCGCCGTGCCTCCGAGGAGGGCCTCATCGACATGCAGGCGAGCCTGCATGTCGGCATCCGGGGCCCGCTGTACTCGCGTGACGACCTCCGGGACGACGCGCGGCTCGGTTTCGCGATCATCGCCAGCCACGAGTTGGAGACCGAGGGGCTCGCGAACGCAATTGAACGGATGCTCGCCAGGCTCGGCGACCGCCCGGTGTACCTCTCCGTCGATATTGATGTGCTCGACCCGGCGCACGCGCCGGGAACCGGAACGCCCGAAGCGGGCGGCATGACCAGCCGGGAACTGCTGGCAATGATCCGTGCCCTGCGCTCGGTGAACCTGGTCGGCGCCGACATCGTCGAGGTCGCCCCGGCCTACGACCACGCGCAACTGACGGCTATCGCCGCTTCCCATGTGGCGTACGAAATCATCTCGTCCATGAGCCCCACCGCGTAACACCCCCGTACACCTGAGAGGACAAAGATGTCTAGCGACCTGGCAACACGTAGCACTGTCATTGAGCAGCGTTCCATCGACTACGTACCGCGATCCGAGCGGCACGGGAAGGTGTGGCACCAGGGACCATTCTGGTTCACCGGCAACTTCGTGCTGCCCACCATGGTGACAGGGTTCATCGGACCGGTGATGGGATTGAGCGTTGGCTGGAGCATCCTTGCCGTCGTGCTCGGTGCCTGCTTCGGCACCTTCTTCATGGCGTTCCACGCAAACCAGGGGCCGCGAATGGGCCTGCCGCAGATGATCCAGTCGCGCGCCCAGTTCGGCAGCCGCGGCGCCATCGTGCCATTTACCGCAACCGTGTTCGTCTACATCGGATTCATGGTCTTCGACACCATCCTGGCGACCCAGGGTCTGCAACTGGTGCTGCCCGGTGGCAAGCTGATCTGGTATCCGATTCTGATCGCTGTATCGATCGTCATCGCGGTGGTGGGCCATGATCTGCTGCACTTCGTGCAGCGCTGGCTCACCTACATGCTCATCGTCGTCTTCGCGATCGTCACCATCGTGGCGATCGTCAACTTCAATGGTGCGACCGGGACCGCCACGGCCAGCACGGCGGGCTGGGTCGGCACGGCATTCCTCGTGCAGTTCTCGCTTGCCGCCGGCTACAACATCAGCTACGCGGTATACGTCTCCGACTACACCCGCTACCTGCCAGAAAACGTGCCGGCACCCAGGCTGATCTCCTGGGTCTACGCCGGTGCGGCCGGCTCCGCCGTCTGGCTCATGTCGCTCGGCACTCTGCTGGCCAGCAACATCGCGAATGCCGACGCG
>Ga0209744_1000169_pt1 | contig 21155 bp, 21 predicted proteins | sample BarGraNGADG00311_2_FD_184494 | JGI IMG/M metagenome (GOLD analysis project Ga0209744, IMG submission 184494) | Arctic peat soil microbial communities from Barrow, Alaska - Barrow Graham LP Ref core NGADG0004-311 (SPAdes) (version 2) | ecosystem: Environmental > Terrestrial > Soil > Wetlands >... | reverse complement strand
GTGGGCCTGGCGTTTGCCGCCCGTCGGCTCGGCCGCTGGCGAGGCAGCCCGTGGGCCGTCGACATCGCGCTGGCGACGTCGGTGGCCGGGGGCCTGCTCGGCGCCATCAGCAGCGGCCTGCTCATCCAGACGGTGCCGTTCGAGGTCGCCCAGGAGAGCCTGGCATCGACGGTCGTCATCACTGCAGCTCTGGTCGCCGGGGTGGGCCTCGGCATCGACCGCGTCCTCTCGCCCGCGCAACGCGCCGTGGCTGCGATACCCACAGGCAGGCCCCCCGCGTAGCGGGCGAGCACAGCGCGCCTGGTGCCGGAGGCGCGCGTGATCGGGGACATGCCCGAGTAGTTCTTGCGGGCCCGGGCGTCGGTGTAGCGGTGGGGGTCGTCTCCGAACTCGGCGAGCACCCGGGCGCCCAGGATCGTGCCGAGCCCGGGCTGGCTACGGATGGTCTGCGCGTCCGGACCTGGCGAGCTGGTAGGCGATACTTTGATTGAACCACTGACCTCCTGCCCAGTAAGGAAGCAGCCGGCCAATCGGGCGCTGAGCACCGCATTCACCTTTGCAGCCAGAGGTGTCAATGCTGAGTGAAAATGAACCCCTGGTGCCGACTGAAAATGAACCCTCTGGGTCTGGGTTCGTCGACTGCGATCAGGTGCTGTGGTTGTCGTCGGAGTTTGGTGCGCGGCCGAGGTCGCGGTCCCTTATGAGGAGCCGATCAACTGATGCAACAGAGTTCGACATCCAACCAGCCTCTTGCACGTTCCCGGTGCTTGGTCTGCGACGGCGCCCTCGGGCCGCATCCACGGCTTCCCGGGCTCCACGAATGCTCTGGCTGTGGGTCTATTACCGCGGACCTGGCACTGAGCGAGGACGAGCTGAGTGCCCTCTACGGCGCAGACTATTTTCATGGCGATGAGTATGCAGATTATGTCGCTGAGGTCCTGAACTGCGCGAGAACTTCCGACGACGCATCGAAACCCTGCTCAGGTACCAGCCGGAGAATGAGCGTCGGCGACTGTTCGAGATCGGGGCGGCCTACGGGTTCTTCCTCGACGAGGTGGGCTCGGCCTACGAGCACGTTGCCGGCGTCGACATCTCTGAAGCGGCGGCCGAGTTCGCTCGTACGCAGCTTGGTGTCGAGGTTGTCGCGGCTGACTACCTCGAGCAGGTGCTCCCCGAGCAGGTGGACACGCTGTGCATGTGGGACACCATCGAACACCTCAGCCGCCCGCGCGACTTCATCGAAAAGGCGTCTCGCGATGTGCGCGCCGGCGGTTTGTTGGCGCTGACCACCGGCGACATCGACAGCGTCAATGCACGGCCGCGCGGCCGTCGCTGGCGGATGATCCACCCGCCGACCCATTTGCACTACTTCTCACGTCGTACCCTCGTGCGGCTCCTGGACTCCGCGGGCTTCGATGTTGTGCACCTCGAGACGGCGGGTAACACGCGCTCGATCCGGGGCATCCTTTACGCAATCCTGGTGTTGCGTGGCGGTAGGCACAGCCTGTTCGACAAGATCAAGGCTCTGCCAGGACTCGGCCAAAGCCTCACGCTCGACCTGCGCGACATCGTCTACATCATCGCGCGTCGCCGGTCGTGAAGTCGGGTCGCGGACTCCCGGTCATCGGGCTGATGGGCGGGTGTCTGACCGCCGCCCTCGCGCCGCTGGTGCTTCTCGGGCTCTATGTCCGACCTACTTCGGACGACTGGTGCCTTGTCCCCTTGGCTCGCTCAGGCGGCTTCGACGCCGTGGTGGCAAATGTCTACGAGAGTCAGAACGGTCGGCTGGGCAACGCCGCAGCCCTTGGCCTGATCTTCACGACCTACGACGTCTCGTCCAAGGTTCTGCCCGGCCTCATGGTGATCACGCTTCTGCTCATGTTCTTTGGGGTGTGGCGGGGTCTCCTTCGGCACGCACTCCAGACCGGAGAGCTCGTGGCCTTCCTGTGCGGTTGCGCCCTTTCCGCGGGGACAGTGGCCGCGCTGCTGCTCGGCAAGCCGCATCCTTACCAGACTCTCTACCACGCTCCCACCATCGTGTCCCACACCATGCCCCTGCTGATCGGGGGCGTCCTTCTGCTCGCGGTCCTTTTCTTTGACCGCCGCGGCAATGTTTGGTCTGCAGCGGTGGTGGCGTTGCTCGGCGGGGCGGTGCTCGGGACATTCAATGAGGCATTCACGGCCGTCTGCCTGGTATCCGTCGTGGCCGGTCTGGTGCTTCGGTGGTTGCTCCGGCGTCACGCCCTCCACTGGGTCGTCATGAGCTCAGGGGGCGTTGGCCTGCTGTTGGGGTTCGCCTCGGTCTTTTTTTCACCGGGGTCGCAAAACAGACAGCAGCTCATCCAGAGCCGCTCGCTGTTCAACACACATTTGATTCACCAGACGTGGACCTCGTGGGTTCGAGTCGTGAGTTTCGCGTTCAGCAGCGGGGAAGGCGTGCTGCTGCTGCTCGTAGCCGCGGCGGTCGGAGTGTCGCTGGGAGTTGGCGCGCGTCGAGTAGGGAGGCGTCACTCCGCCCGCGTCCACGTCGCCGCCATCCTCCTGCCTGGACTGTGGGCGTTGTTCGCCTCGCTCGGGGCGACATTTGTCCTGGTCTACAGCTTCAATGGCCAGCTCATCGGCCGCGAGCGCACCTGGCCGAGCATCACGGTATCGCTCCTGTTGGCCGCATCCTGGTATGTCCGGTTGCTGGCCCAGTTCGCGGCCCGTCGGATCGCGGGTGGAGACGCCGTTCCGCGGCGGCGACGTCTCGTTGTGGCGGGCGCCCTGGCTTCGCTACCTGCTTTGGCGCTGGTCGGGCTCAGCTCGCTTGACCTCATTCGCGACGAGCGCTCCCTCACCACGACAACCGTCCTTCGCAGCGTCGTTTGGGATAGGCAGCAGACGGCCATTCATCGGGAGATTGCGGTGGGCGCCAAGTCGATCATCGTGCGGCCAGTGCCGATCGACGGGCTTTACGAGCCTTTCTATCCCCCCAGCTATTCGCGGTGGCCATCAGCGTGCGCGCCAGCCTTCTACGGTGTCGATCAGGTCGTGGCACCGCCCAAGGGTCGGTTGTGACGACCCAGCGTGAGGGGTATCACGACTTATGGCTCAGAGGACGGCGAGGTGAGTGGCTGCGCTACGCGGGCGTCGGTGTCGTCAACACGGTGTCCTACTACATCGTCTTTCGTGTGCTCCATCAATTCATGCCTTATCTGATGGCGCATGCGTTGGCGTTTGCGGTCTGCATCGTCATCTCGTTCTTCCTCAACTGCGCGTTGACGTTTCACGTGTCGCCGACCTGGCGGCGCTTCATTCGCTTCCCCCTGTCCACCCTCACGACGTTCATCGTCATGACGGTCGGCGTCAGTGTCCTGGTCGAGGGGGTGGGGGCCGACCCCAACGTGGCGTCTTTGGTCAGCGCCCTCGCAGCTGTCCCACTGTCCTACGTCATCTCACGCATGCTCCTCGTCGGCCATCTCAGGCGTTGAGGCCATCGCTTCAAACCCTCCTGTGCGACGGCGCGTTAATGACGCCGTGTCGGCTTGCCATCCGGGCTGATGTGCGGCGTAGCCAGAGGCCGAGCTCACACCGCTATTGTGGTGGGTGATGAGTAGACCCAAGGGTGCGCAGGTCCCGCCCGACAATGGCGCGGTGAGCGTGATCATGCCGATTCTTAACGAAGAGCGCTCCCTGCGGGAGTGGCTGCACAAGGGTCAGCTCATCCAGCGTGGTCACCCCGACGACATCGTCGCTGCTTACACCAAGTTCCTCGAGGTCGGCGAGGACGCACTGACCCTCGAGGACATCTGAGCCTGCGGGTGTCCATCCCTGACGTCAGCGTCGTGTCGAGCGGTCACGACGTCGCTGACGCGCGGCTGCACCGTGAGGTGCGCGCGCTGTTGGAGGCCGGGCTGACCGTCGAGGTGATGGGCCTTGGCGATGCGGCTGCGGGTCCCCCGGGCGTCCCCTTACGGGTGTGGCCTCGGGGGTCGATGGCGGCTCGCGCACTGCGCGCCGTGTGGCTGCCTTTCATCGCACGCGGGCGGGTGCTGTTGCTGCTCGACCCGGACACCGTGCCGAGCGCGTTGCTTGTACGACGGCTGCGCGGTCGTGCGGTGGTCGCCGACGTCCACGAGGACTACGTTGCCCTGTTGCGCGACCGGTCCTGGGTGCCAGCGCCGCTGCGCGGCACGCTCACCTGGCTGACCGCACGGTGCGTTGGGCTCGCCGGGCGGGCCGACGTCACGGTCGTGGCCGATGATCACGTGCCGCCCGTACAGGCGGCCACCCGTCGGCGGCTCGTGGTGCGCAACCTGCCGGACCTGTCCATGTTGCCGGACCTTTCGGCGCCTGCGGCGACCGGCGAATCCGCGGGGACCGCGTGGCGCGCCCTATACGTCGGCGACCTGCGCGCTTCGCGTAGTCTGGACGACATGCTGCGCGCGGTCGCCGCCGCCCCGGGCTGGCACCTCGACCTGGTGGGTCCGGTCTCGCCGGCCGAGCGCGAGCGGGCCGAGACGCTCGTCGGCCGAGGGCTCGACGGCCGCGTCACCTGGCACGGCCGGCTCCCTCCCCGCCAGGCCTGGGAGCTCGCGGCCGGTGCCAAGGTGGGGCTGGCCCTGCTGCACGACACTCCTGCCTTCCGGGACGCCGTGCCGACCAAGGTCTACGAGTACCTCGCTTGCGGGCTGGCTGTCCTGGCCACCCCACTTCCCCGTGTCGCCCAGATCCTGGCTGACAGCGGAGGAGGCCGCACCGTCCGCGACGCCGACCAGACCGCCGAGATCCTGCGCGGATGGTCCGGCGACCACGAGCACGAACTGTTGGCCCACCGCGCCGAAGGCTTGCGGTGGGCGAAGGCCGAGCTGTACGGTCCGTCGCCGTACGTGCGGTTGGCAGCCGAAGTGAGCGAACTCATCAGGAGGCACAAGTGACCCGAGGTTGCCTGGCAGTGGTCGCGGACGCCCGACAGCAGTATGACGACCGGGCGATGGAGCTGGCCCGCGCCGGAAGGACCGCTGGGTGGCAGGTCGCGGTGCTGCTCATCGCCCTCGGGTCGCAGAAGGCCGAGCTCGACGGCGACGACGGCATCCGGGTGACGAGGGTGGGGGCCGACGGCACCGTGTCAACGCCGCAGGACGTGCAGCTACGCGTCCTGGACGACCGCGTGGCTGTGCTCACCGCGCGACGGGTCGCCCTCGACCGCGCGGGCGAGCCCCGACGGTCCCTGCGGCGCACCGCACTGCTCGCAGCCCTGCACAACGCGCGGTCGACGCGTGACGAGCTGGCCCCCCACGTAGCCGGCCAGGGCGATCCCGTTGCCGCGGCCGCAGCAGAGTTGGAACGGTTGAACGAACGACTACGCGAGCCCTTGCTCCGGCTGAAGGCCGACGTGGTCGTGGTTGCGGGGCCGTGCGGGCTGGACCTTGCCACCGAGGTGGCACCGGGCCGTGTGGTCTACGACCGGCGGCCTGCCATCACAGCCACCGAGCCCGCCTGGGCCGCGGTGGTGGCTGCGGTCGAGGAGCGCGTCGCCTCGCGGCTCGCCGCGGTCGTCGACCAGGCACCGGTGCCCGACGACCCGATCGCTCCGAAGGTTCCCCGCCTGCTGGTTCCAGAGCCGGTTGACGGCGTGTGCGACTGGACGCCAGTGCTTGAGCTCGCAGCCACCCTCATGCCCCCTGACGCCGGCGCTACCCTCGTGCCCCCTGACGCCGGCGCTACCCTCGTGCCCGTCGACGCCGCCGATGATGCCGACGCATCCTCTCCGACATCTCCACCCGCGCCCGTCGTGCTCGGTATCACTCCGGCCAACTTCGCGGGGCAGGGCTGGGCCTGGGCGCGGAGCGTGGAGCGCGACCTGTTGGACGTGTCTGCCCAGGTGGTGGCGAGTCCGGGAGGCTTTGGGTTCCGTACCGACGTCGTCCTGACCGCCGAGTTGGCCGCGGACCTCGACTGGCAGCTGGGTCAGGCCCGGCGTGTCCTGGGCGGGTGGACCCACGTGCTTTCCGAGTCGGTTCGGCCGGTGTTGGGTCAGCTGAACGGCAGCACCCTGTCGGGTGACATGGCTGCGTTGCGGCGAGCTGGTGTGCGCGTGGCCGTTGTGTGTCATGGCTCGGAGATCCGTCGCCCGTCGCACCATCTCGCGACGTACCCGTTCTCGCCGTTCCTCGGGGACTGGGACGGCCTGCTCGAGCTCCGTCAGCGCGCCGATCGCAACCGGGCCATCCTCCATGCCCTCGATATCCCTGTCTTCGTGTCGACCCCGGACCTGCTCGATGACGTGCCCCACGCTCGCTGGCTGCCCGTCGTCGTGGACGAGGCCGACCTCGAGCCGGCGCCGCCACCGTTCCAGCGCGAGGTGCCGGTGGTGCTCCACCTGCCGAGCAGCCCGCGTTTGAAGGGCACCGCCACGATCGACGCCGTCGGGCAGCGACTTGCCGACGAGGGTCTGGCTGAGTACCGCAGCCTTCGCGACGTCCCGGCGTCGTCGGCCGCAGAGCTGATCCGCGACGCGGACGTCGTCGTCGACCACATCGTCATAGGCAACTACGGGGTGCTGGCCTGCCAGGCGATGGCTGCCGGTCGCCTGACAATCGGGCACATTCACCAACGCGTGCGCCGCAGGGTCGGGCGTCCGGTGCCGGTGCTCGAGGCCACGCCCGCGACGCTCGAGGCAGTGCTTCGGTCGGCGCTCGCCGACCCAACGACGATTGCCGATCTGGCCGCGAGCGGGCCCGAATTCGTGCGGGATCTGCACGACGGGCGGGTGTCCGCGCGGGTGCTGGCTACCTTCCTGGGTCGCTGAACGTCGAGGCGTCTCGCCCGGACAAGTAGGTGCGAAGTGCCACCAGCCCGCTGAACGCCTCGATCTCGGGGCGACGCTGGACGACGAACCACACGGCGCGGATCGACGCGGGATCGCCCGCGACCAGGACGTCTGCTTCGGCCACCATGGCCCGGCACGCAGGGTCGCGGGACACCAAACGATGCACGAGCGCTGCCTGGCCGTCGAGCTTGGCCTTGCGACGCAGCTTGTCCCACCGTCGTTGGATCCCGGCCCGCACCCGCTGCGTCCGCACGTGCACCCGGCGCAACGCGCGATCGACGGGCCTGATGCCGGTGTGTGCGGGCCTTGACCGACGCTGGGTGTCGACCGCTCGCAGCTCGACGTGGGCCGCGGTGGCGTCCACGATTGCCGGCGCGACGGGGAACCACGTGATCGTGGTGACGTGGCCGCCGGCCGCTCGTACGGCCTGGACGGCCTCGAGTAGAGGGTCCTGCAGCAGGCGCCGGCCGCCGACCACGATGCACACTCTCACGACACCACCGCCGGCTGGGGCAGAGGCAGGCCGTCGCGTAGGGCCTCGACTCGCGGCTGCAGCTGCCGGTCGCGGCGGAAGGACTCTGCGAAGACCACCGCCGCCTGACGCGTCTCGGCTGTCACCGTGACCGCGGCCTCAGCGGCCGCGATGAGCGCGTCGGCGATGGCCTCGGCGGTCAGGCCCGCAACGGGGAACCACAACGGGTACTCGCGCAGCACATCGCTGGCGGCGTTGCCGGGGTCGTGCACCGACACCACTGGCAGCCCGGTGGGCAGATACTCGAAGACCTTTCCGGACGACACATACCGACCGGTCCCGAGGACCAGCAGGCACACGTCGAAGCCGGCGTAGACCTCACGCACGCGCGTCTTCGACACCGGCCCGGCATAGCGGACCCCGACGTCGGCCGCGGACTCGATGGCCGACTGCATCACCGGGTTCGGGGCCTGATAATGCCCGAGGTAACCGTGGAACTCGGCGCGGGATCGTGCCATGAGGTCCGAGCGTTCGCGGGCCAGCCGCCATCCCTGCACGAAAGGCACCAGCGGCACCTGACCGGCGACCGTGCCGAGATAGCCGAAGGTCAGGCCGTCCGCAGGATCAGGCGCCGCTCCGGCCGGCTCCGGAGCGAATCCCACGTCGTAGCCGTTGGCCACGACGTGCATCCGGTCAGCGGTCGCCGGATAGACCTCGGCGTGCCAGGCCCGCAGCGGCTCGTTGACGAACCACACCTCGCGCGCCGACGCCATGAGGCGCCGCTCCCAACGACCCGCGCGGCTGCGTGGCTTGACGACTCGGGCTCCACTGAAAACGTTGAGCGACCATGCGTCGCGGTAGTCGATCACGTACGGGACGCCGTGTCGCGAGTGCAGGTACCAGGCCGCGGTCCCCGTGACGTTCGGGTTGGCCGTATACAAGACCAGGTCGACCGGGCGCGCCTGGTGGATGCGCTCGGCAGCCTGCTCCAGCTGGCCGCGCCAGGGACCGTACCCGCGCTCGGGGAAGGGGATCTGGTCGCGGCGGACACGTGACTTCGCCCACAGCCGGGGTGTCAGCACCCGCACCGCTGAGTAGTGCGAGACATCCGGGTCCAGGGCTGGCCAGGCGAACGGCACGCGCACCACGTCGACGCGAGGGTCCACCAGCGGTTCGAGGGCCGGATCTGCGCCGGTGTAGCGGAAGAAGACCTCGCGATCGCAGGTCAGAACCGTGACGTCCCAACCGTTCTCGGCGAATCCATTGGCCGTCGCGAGGGCGCGGTAGACACCGCTGCCGCGGCAAGGGGGGAAACCCCAGACCACGAAGAGCAGATGGGGCCTGTGTGGAACGTCGGGCACGGAGGGCGCCTTCCATGAGCGGTACATTGACGGTGTTCAGGATGCCAGACTTGTCGGGACTCGATCGCACCGTTCGGTTGAGCGGGCAGGGAGCCCGGAGAACAGGCGGCGCTCTGGCGCTCCTCTTGAGTGTCTGAGCCCCCCGCCACATCGTCCCTGTGCGTGTCGGGTTATGGCTCCTCAGCCGATTTGGGCGGGTGTAGGTTTCATCCTTCGTCCAACTCCCCGTCCGAGAGGTGCCTGGTGAAGCCCGTACACTCACCCAACGAGAACAAGGGGACGGTGAGGACTCTTGGCACACAAGAGGCGCTTGAGTTCTGGGACCGGCGCCATCAGTCCGGCGGCGAACTCCGTTCGGGGGGCGATCTGTCTTTCGATCATGCCACGAACGAGATCTTCTATGCCCTTCGGCTGGGACGACTCATCGACATCGTTGGCGATGCCTCGTCGGTAGCGGCGCCGCTGCGTGTGCTCGACGCCGGGTGCGGGAAGGGTTTCTTCACGCGAGCGATGGCCCGCTTCGGCCACCAGGTCGATGGGATCGACACCAGCCCACATGCGATCGACAGGTGCCGCAGGGAGCGCGCAGCCGCCGATGCCTACGCGATCAGCTCTCTGTCAGGTTGGGCGCCGCCGTATCTGTATGACGTTGTGTACTGCATCGACGTCCTCTTCCACATCATGGATGACGCGGAATGGGAGTCTTCGGTGCGCAATCTTGCCTCGTTGGTGCGGCTCGGTGGGCGAATCGTGCTTGTCGACCACGTCGGGGACATCGACCGCGTCTGGGGCGACTACCAGAAGACTCGCGCGGTCTCCAGGTATCAGTCGCTGCTTTCCCAACAAGGATTCGGTGGCATCACCACGGTCCCCTATGCCTTCCGCGACAGCCTGTGCGGCTTCCACGTCTCTACCAGGATGGGTTGACATGAGAGTCTTCGAGATCGTCCAACGCGACCTAGGAGACTGTCGTCACGTTGTCGTCGACGCCCCAGCCGGCGAGGACCTCACCGCTATCTTGCGGCTCCCCGACGACGTCGAGGTCGATGTGACGACGAGTCCGGACGACGTCTCGGAGGTGTCCGGCTTGCTCGTGCTGGCGTCGGACGTCGTTGCGGACGATGGTCGAATTGCGCGGTCTCTGGGCAGGCTGGCCGACGGGGGTGACGCGGTTGTCCTGATCGGTGAGCCAGCCTCGGCGCTACCCGTTGGCCGCGTCGTCAACGCGTTCGTGAGCTCCGGCGTGCAGGTGCGCGGTGTGTCCCCCATCGCCTCCGGACGTTGGTCGGTCGCCGTGTCCGTCACACGCACTGAGCAGATGCTGCCTCTGCGCTCGTATTTGTTCGGCGCGCCCGAGGTGGAGATCGGCAGCCGTCAACTGTTGCGTCTGGTCGCCGAGCATGCGCTCGAGGGACTCGCGCTGCGGGCGTCCATGGGTGGCGACGGCTCGGCGGAGGTGCGGGACGCCGACGCCAGCGTGTCATTGAGGCAGGCCGCTGCCCGCGAGCTCGACACCGTGCGCTCCGAACTGGCGACCGCACAGGCACATCTTGACCGCAGCCGCGCGAACGAGCGACAGTTGAGCCAGCGCCTGGCTCATGTCGAACGCAGCGGGTCTCTCGCCGTGGGCAAGGCGGTGGCGTCGATGCGACGCCACCCGATTGGTGGGGCGCGAGCGCTCCTGCGGGTCGTCCGAGGGGCGAAGACAGGTCGAGCAGAGGTGAAGCTGTCGGCCGGTGCCTTGGACGATCCTCCTCGAGATTGAGCCACCTGCCAGAGGATTGCTGTCATCGCCCTCGGCAAGATCGGGCTCTCTGCCGCGGTGCAGCTCGCCGACAGGGGTCGTGTCGCCGACAGGGGTTCTGACGTCGGTCATGGCGTCGGTCATGACGTCGGTCATGACGTCGACAGTGGTCATGACGTCGTGGGTGGCACGTCTCACCGCCGGCGGACCGCCCGGATGCGTTGTCGTAGGGACTTGGGCAGACGTCTGTAGGCGCCACGAAGGCGTTCCCCCAAGCGCGCGCGCGCTGGGAGACGCGAAGCCGCACCCGCCGCGGTGCCGAGAACCTCTCTTGCCGGAGTCGGCATGTGGTTCCAGAACGACCTCAGGTGTTCGATCCCGGATCGTGGTGGGGCGAGATATTCGTAGGTCGGCATGCTGTTGAATATTCGGCCGGTCGCCCGGTAGCCAAAGGGTGCCAGTTCGGCCTCGATCGACTGCGCCGCCTCGTCGGTGTGAGCCTCGGCGTAGACCGCGGGGCGATGGCGGGAAAGGATGCGGCGAGCGCCGCGGAGGACCGAGGACTCCATGCCCTCGACATCGAGCTTGATCACTGCCACAGGCCCGTGAACGACGTCGTCAAGGCGCCTTACCTGGAACGTCTCGTTTACCCCCTCGGGGTCGCCGTCGACGAAGCCGATCTGGTGTTCCGGGGACAGGTAGTTCGTCGCCTCCCCGGCGGTATCGGACAGGCCGATATTGTGCACGACGACCTTGCTGGTGAGGTGGTTAGCCTCGACATTGCGTCGCACCACATCGGCGTAGCGGCGAACGGGCTCGAAGGCATGCACTTGGCTCGATGGGCACAGCTTGGCGAACCAGACTGTGTGCGTGCCCAGGTGGGCTCCGACATCTACGTAGACACCGGCGCGATCCAGTGACCGGATGTGTTCCAGGAACACCTGTTCGTAGACGCGTCCGCGTTCGAGCGGTCTATACACGTATGGCAATGAAGTGAACCCGTCGTCGACGAAGTGCATCTCGGCCCCGTGCAGGGTGACGTCGTACATGTGTTCCTCACGTCGGTGGTGTCCCGTGGCGTGCGGATCGTTGGATCAGCAACCAACCAGCGGTCGGAAGCCTACCAACCTTCTGCCAGAGCGACCGCCGCTGGACGTGGGTCGACGGGGATCCCGGTAGACTTCGGGCCGATGTGAAGGATGACCATCCCCGAGATTGAGGCACGTACATGAGGATTGCTGTCATCGCCCTGGGCAAGATCGGACTCCCGCTCGCGGTGCAGTTCGCGGACAAGGGTCATGAGGTCGTCGGCGTTGACGTCAACGCCGACACCGTGGCGAGCGTTAACGCCGGCCGAGAGCCGTTCCCCGGCGAGGCGGACCTGCAGACCAAGATGGCCGCAGCGGTGAAGTCCGGCCGATTACGCGCCACCACGGACTATGCAGACGCGGTGCCGGGCGCCGACGCCGTGGTCGTTGTCGTCCCGTTGTTTGTCGACAAGGAGGGCGTCCCCGACTTCGGGTGGATGGACTCGGCGACGCGCGACATCGCGTCCAATCTCACCGCTGGCGCACTCGTGTCGTTCGAGACGACGCTCCCGGTGGGCACGACGCGCAACCGCTGGCGTCCGATGTTGGAGAAGGGCTCCGGTCTGAGCGAGGGCATCGACTTCCACCTCGTCTTCAGCCCCGAGCGGGTGCTCACCGGCCGGGTGTTCGCCGACCTGCGCAAGTACCCCAAGCTCGTGGGCGGTCTGTCGGACGAGGGAGCTAAGCGAGCCGCGTCCTTCTACGAGGCAGTGCTCGACTTCGACGAGCGTCCCGACCTGGAGCGCGGCAACGGTGTGTGGGATCTCGGCAGCGCCGAGGCATCGGAGCTGGCCAAGCTGGCAGAGACGACGTACCGCGACGTCAACATCGGCCTGGCCAACCAGTTCGCCCGGTTCGCGGCCGACAACACCATCGACATCTACCAGGTGATCGAGGCCTCCAACTCCCAACCTTACAGCCACATCCACCGCCCAGGGATCGCGGTTGGTGGCCACTGCATCCCGGTCTATCCGCGGCTCTACCTGTGGAACGACCCGACGGCGACTGTCGTCCGCGCGGCCCGCGAGGCCAACGCAGCGATGCCCGCATACACGATCGGCCTCCTTGAAGATGCCTACGGTGACCTGTCGGGAGCGCGCGTCGTGGTCCTCGGAGCGGCGTACCGCGGTGGCGTCAAGGAGACTGCGTTCTCCGGCGTCTTCCCCACGGTCGAGGAGCTCACGAGGCGTGGGGCCACGGTCGTTGTCCACGACCCGATGTATACGGCGGACGAGCTCGCCGCCCTGGGCCTGAAGGCCTACGAGCCCGGCTCCCCGGTCGACGCCGCGGTGTTGCAGGCCGACCACGCCGAGTACCGCGACCTGCGGCCGAGCGACCTGCCAGGGATCCGCGTGCTGATCGACGGGCGTCACGTCACGGACCCGGCCAACTGGGCCGGGGTGACCCACCGCGTGGTGGGCGCGGCCGTTGAGGCCTGAGCGATGAGTGCTGACGCCGAGGGTGTGTCGGAGGCCGCCAACGGGGCGCCTCACATCCTGATGATCGTCGGCAACGACATCACCACCGACACCCGCGTCAAGAAGACCGCGCTGTCGATGGCCCGAGCCGGGGCCCGCGTCACGGTCCTGGGTCTGTCCACGTCGGCGATGAGCACCACCGCCACGCTGGGTCCGGTGGAGGTCCTGCGGGTGCCTGTCGACTTCCACCTGCGCGACACCCGGGCCAAGCGTCGGGCCAGGCGCCGTCGTCGTCCGCTGCTGCGCGTCGGCTTCCCAGACCAGCCGACCCGGAGGGCTGCCGCTCTCCGGGTCGTCGCGCGCCGCACCGAGCTCGACGCGGCGCGGGGACTGGCGAGCGCGCCGGGGGCCCAGACCTCGACATGGTCGCGCCTGCGCCTGCAGCTGCAGCAGACTGCGTTGAGGGGCCGTGCCCTGACGCTGCGCTTGCGCGAGCGCGGCCAGCGGGACATCGACCGTGCCACCAAGAAGGCCTGGCGGCTGTACGACGACGTGCTCAACCGCACGGAGGTCGCCGCTTCCTGGCGGCGGGTGGTGCCCGAGATGCTGGACTACGAACGCGCCTTCGGGCCGGTCATCGACGAGCTCGCCCCGGACGTCATCCACGCACACGACGTCCACATCGTGGCCATCGCGCACAACGCAGTGGGTCGCGCCGCAGGAGCCGGGCGCACCATGCGGTGGGTGTACGACTCGCACGAGTTCGTGCCCGGCCTGCCTTTGTATGGCGGTCGCACGGCTCGCGTGCGGGCGGGCTACGGCGACCTCGAGCGGGAGTACATCGGCAGCGCGGACCGTGTGATCACCGTGTCGGCGCCGATCGCCCAGGAGATCGCTCGCGAGTTCCGGCTGCCCCGTGTGCCCGACGTCGTCATGAACATCCCTTCGATCACGGGCAACCAGGGGGGCGGACCGTTGTTGCGCCAGACCGTGGGTCTCGCCGACGGCGTGCCCCTGCTTGTGTACAGCGGCGGTATGACGCCAGCACGCGGGGTGGGGACGATCATCGAGGCACTTCCGTCGCTGCCGGGCGTGCACCTGGCCATCGTCGCCGTCCCTGCCAAGGTCACGCCGTTCGTCCAGTCGCTGCTCGACCGGGCCTCAGCACTTGGGATCGGCGATCGAGTGCATCTGGCCCCACCAGTGGCGTCCGAGCACGTCGTCGGCTACCTCTCGTCCGCCACCATCGGTGTGCATCCGATGGTGCACTTCCCTTCGCACGACATGGCGCTGCCCAACAAGCTGTTCGAGTACCTGCACGCTCGCATCCCTGTCGTGGTGAGTGACTGCCGGGTGATGGCCGACTTCGTGCGCAGCCACGGCCACGGCGAGGTGTTCGTCGCCGAAAACCCTGACGACCTCGCGGCGCAGGTGCGCAAGGTACTCGCAGACCTGGCTCGCTACCGGGCAGCGCTCACCGACGACCCGGAGCTGTTCAACCTGCTGTCCTGGGCGACGCAGGAGAAGGTCCTCTGGTCGGTTTATCGCGACCTGCTGGGCGAGAGTGCAGTGCCGGTCGACCAGCCGGTGGTTGACCTGCCCCTCGACAACCTCACCCTCGTGCCGGGACGCCGACGCAGTGGGCCCCCAGTGGTCGGGTTTGGCCCCGCCAACATGGCCGGTCAGGCGTGGGAATGGGCGAAGGCCCTTGAGCGTAAGTTCCCCGAGGTCACGACCGAGGTTGTCAGCGTCGACCGGGGTTTGGCCCTCACCTTCCCGGCGGACGTGGTCGTGCCGCAGGCGACGTGGGCCCGTGACACCGCGTGGCAGGCGAACTTCGGTGAGCACGTGCTGTCACGGTGGTCACACGTGCTGCTCGAGGCCGGTCGGCCAATCATCGGCCTGGCGCATGGCCGCGACTTCGCCGGGGACGCGGCGGTGCTGCGCCAGTCGGGCCTCACCGTGGGGCTGATTTTCCACGGCTCGGAGGTGCGCGACCCACGCCGGCATGCCCTGCGTCACCGGTGGTCGCCCTATGCGAACCCCAGCGAAGAGCTCACTGCCCGGTTGCAGCAGGGCGCAGACTCGTTGTTACCAAAGGTCCGCGCCTTCGACGGACCGATGTTCGTCTCCACGCCGGACCTGCTCACCGACCTTCCCGACGCGACGTGGCTACCTGTCGTGGTCGACGTGGAGGCATGGTGCAGCGATCGTCCGGTGCTCGAGCGAGCGGTGCCGGTGGTGCTGCACGCCCCCTCACGGGCCGCGCTCAAGGGGACGGCCTTCGTCGAGGCGGCCGTGCAGACGCTCGTTGCCGAGGGCCTCATCGAGTACCGCCGTCTCGAGGGCGTACCGCCGGCCCAGATGCCGGCAGTGGTCGCGGACGCCGACGTCGTCCTCGACCAGTTCGCGCTGGGCAGCTACGGAGTTCTGGCCGCGCAGGGGATGGCCGCCGGTCGTGTCGTGCTCGGTCACGTGGTCGACCAAGTCCGTGAGCACGTCCTCAACGCCACCGGCGAGACCCTGCCGATCATTGAGGCAGACCCGGACACTCTCACCGAGGTGTTGCGCGGCGTGCTGTCCGACCGTGTCTCGGCTCAGGTGATCGCTACGCAGGGCCCGCCGTTCGTGGCGGCGGTCCACTCCGGCGACCTCGCAGCTCGCATCCTTGCCGAGGTGCTCGGGCTGGACAAGGAACTCACCCGCAGTCCCGCCTGAGCGTTTGGGTTGCACGGAGCGTCCCGGCGAGTGGCCGGAGCGGTCAGGGACGGGCCGGGACAGCAGCAGTCTCGGGTGCGTCGACCCGGCGATCGGGCTCCAGTGGCGGCAGCATGGACCTGAGTCGGCGCTCGGTGGGGTGCTCGACCAGCCGGTAGAAGACGAAGGCGACAAAAGTGGTCGCCGCGAGGAGGGGAACGACGAAGACCAGGTTGTGCCACGCGGGCGGCTGATGACCCCAGATGAGTCGGGTCAGATAGATCACCGTGGCGTGGGTCAGATAGAACGCGTACGACCACTGGCCCAGCGAGACCATCGCGCGATGGCGCAGGAACGAGGGCTTGCCGCGGGCACCCTGCTGACCACGCCGTCCACGCTCTCGCCCGCTGCTCGTTCTGCGATCATCAGCAACTGGATCGACACCGTCTACATCACCGGTGAGACCGGCGCGGTCAGCCAGACCGTGCAGAACCAGCTCGAGTCGACGCACGTGGGGAACAACTCCGGCCAGCCGTTCATCGACGTGGCAGCGCCCAGCTGAGCGCGGGCAACCGGCGCCTGGGCCGGGCCGGGGTGAGGGTCTGGCTCTGCCTGATCCTGGGAGCGGCGGGCTTCGGCATACTCCTGCTGGCCAACCGGGCGGCGGCGTTCGGCCTGGTCGCGCGGTCGGGGTTCCTGCTCGTCCTGATCCTCGCGCTCATCGTTGGGGCGATCTTCTGGGCCGTGCTCTTCGTGGACGCCTGGCGCCTGGCCGAAGCGAGGCTGATCCCGATCGAGGGTCGACGCGTGGTCAGCGGCCTGACCGCCGTCCTCGTGCTGTCCACCTCGGGCTCGATGCTGCTGGCGGCCGACCAGGTCTCGACGGGGCGCGACGTCTTCGCGTCCATATTCTCTGGGACGACCCGCTCGGGACGCGGCCCACGGTCGCTACAACGTGCTGCTGTTGGGCGGTGACTCGGGTGCCGACCGGGTCGGCACCCGACCCGACTCGATCAACCTCGTGAGCGTCGATGCCGACACCGGCTGGTCGGTGATGTTCGGGTTCGCCCGGGACACCGAGAACATCAACTTCCGCGATGGGTCGTTGTTGAAGCGCTTGATGCCGGCGGGCTGGAACTGTGGCGATCAGTGCCTGCTCAACGGCCTCTACCAATGGGGAACCGAGAACAGGGCGAAGTTCCCCACCAGCATCAAGGACCCGGGCGTCGAGGCGACGAGGGAGGCCGTGGAGGCGCTCTCCGGCATCGACATCCAGTACTCTGTCCTGATCGACCTGCGCGGCTTCCAGCAGTTCGTCGATGCCGTCGGCGGCCTCACCCTCGACGTCAAGCAACGCACCCCCATCGGCGGAGGAACCTCTCGCGTGTCCGGCTACATTGCGCCAGGTGTCCAGCACCTCGACGGCTATCACGCCCTGTGGTACGCCCGCTCCAGACAAGGCTCGAGCAACTACGAGCGAATGGCCCGACAGCGGTGCGTCATGACCGCGATGCTCCAGCAGCTCAACCCGCAGACCGTTCTCCTGAAGTTCCAGGATCTCGCCCGGGCCGGCAGCAGCATCGTCCGGACCGACATACCGCAGGATCAGCTGGGGATGTTCGTGGACCTTGCGCTCAAGGCGAAGTCGCAGAAGGTCAGGAGCGTCAACTTCGTGCCGCCGCTGATCAACCCCTGGTCCTACGACGCGGCCGTGGTCAGGTCGACCGTGGCCCGGGACATCGCGGCGTCCATGGTTGAGCCGAGCCACCCTGCCGCCAAGGCTGCCAGCTCGGGCGCAGCCAAGACTTCCGGCTCGGGCGCAGCCAAGGCCTCCAGCTCGGGCGCAGCCAAGAGCTCAGACACGCTGACAGTCCCGGCTGGCGCTGGGACGGCCGAGACCGACCTCGCCTCCGTCTGTTCCGCCGCATGAGCGACCTCAACGACGGACCCGTGCCCCGCGACCCTCCGTGGCCCTCGGTGAGCGTGATCATCCCGGTGCTCAACGAGGAGCGCCATCTCGATCAGGCCGTCCGGATGGTCCTGGACCAGGACTACCCGGGCTCGCTCGAGGTCGTCCTCGCCCTGGGGCCGTCGCAGGACCGCACGGACGCCGTAGCCCAGCGCCTGACCACCGCGGATCCGCGGGTGCGGACCGTGCCCAGCCCCAGCGGCAAGACGCCCAACGCCTTGAATGCGGCGATCGGGGCCGCCCGCCATGAGATCGTCGCTCGCGTCGACGGCCACGCGGAGATACCGGCTGACTATCTGCGGATCGCGGTCTCCGAGCTGGTGCGGGCCGATGCCGACAACGTCGGCGGGGTCATGGACGCACGGGGGGTCACGGCGTTCGAGCGTGCGGTGGCCTGCGCGATGCGTAGCAAGCTGGGTGTCGGCAACGCGCGGTTCCATGTCGGTGGCGAGCCGGGGGAGGCTGAGACGGTCTACTTCGGCGTGTTCCGGCGCAGTGCGTTGCAGCGGGTCGGTGGCTATGACGAGCACTTCGCGCGCGCCCAGGACTGGGAGCTGAACCACCGGATCCGCACGACAGGGGGCCGGGTGTGGTTCGTGCCCGAGCTCAAGGTGACCTACCGCCCGCGCAGCACGGTGCGCGCACTTGCCCGTCAGTACTTCTTGTACGGCCGCTGGCGCCGCGTCGTCGCCAAGCACTACGAGGGCACCATCAGCGCGCGCTACCTCGCCCCACCGACCATGGTGGTCGGCACGTCGGTGGCTGCCATCCTCGGGTTCTTCTTCTGGCCCGCGTGGGTGGTGCCGGCCGGTTACCTCGTCGCGATCACCATCGGCGGGGTCGCGATCAGCTCTGGTGAGCCGGCCCGTACCCGGTTGGTGACGCCGGTCGTCCTCGGTATCATGCACTGGTCCTGGGGGATCGGTTTCATCACCAGCCCTCGGGCGCTGGCCCGATAGCCCCTTGCGTGGTGGGCGACACAGACGTCGTCCTGGTCGGAACGAAAGCCGCTATTGGGCTGTGAGGACGTAGCGTTCGGAGCCGAACGTGGCCTCGATGGTGAGTTCCCCGCCGAGGGCTTCGATGTATCGACGGAGCGTTTCAACTTGTGTTCGGTCGATGTCACCGCGCTCGATCCGCGACACGCGATTCTGGCTGACATGCAGCTGCCGGGCAAGGGTCTCTTGAGTGATGGCGTAAGTGCTCCGGATCTCTCTGAGTCGCACGGCGCGAACCTCCTGACGGAGCTCGCTCTCGATCGCGGAGACACGATTCTCGTCGACCGGGCGGCGCTTCAGCTGCTCTTCGAGTGTTCTGCTCATGTCCTCATCCGCGCTCGTCGATCGTGATGTCCCATACCCATGAGCCCAGCACAAACCCTCTGTGTTGTAAACCTCAAAGGTTATATCCAACACCATGCCGCCTCCTGAGCCCCACGGGAATGCACTCTGCTCCCGCAAGTTGGCGCAAGCGTTCCGCCGGCGTGGGGTCCCTTGCAACCGTGAAGTCGCAGCAGTCGTTACTCCGCCGCCCTCGAGACAACGATCTGTACGACTTCGCGGGCGTCGAGGCCTGGTGCTGGGGGATCGGTTTCATCACCAGCCCCCGGGCGCTCTATCGTGGTTCAGCGCCTTCCGGCGCCAGCCAGTAACGAGTCCCGCCGCGCCTCGTGCGCGCGAACAGTGAAGGTGACGATGGGCATACGGATTCAGGACAGCGCCGATGTCTCCCCGGAGGCCACCATCGGCGAGGGCTCCTCGGTGTGGCACCTCGCACAGGTGCGAGAGGGTGCCGTGCTGGGGAAGAACTGCATCATCGGCCGTGGCGCCTATGTGGGGACCGGCGTGCAGATGGGCGACAACTGCAAGCTGCAGAACTACGCCCTGGTCTACGAGCCGGCGGTGCTGGAGGACGGCGTATTCGTAGGTCCTGCAGCGGTCTTCACCAACGACCACTTTCCCCGCTCGATCGCCCCCGACGGCACGCTCAAACGGGGCGACGACTGGGAGGCGGTCGGCGTCACCGTGCGCAAGGGTGCGTCGATCGGTGCCCGTGCCGTATGCGTTGCTCCGGTCACGATCGGGCGATGGGCACTGGTTGCCGCCGGGTCCGTGGTAACCAAGGATGTGCCCGACTTCGCCCTCGTCGCGGGCGTTCCCGCACGGCGGATACGCTGGGTCGGGCGCGCTGGCGTCCCCCTGGACCCGGCAGGCGAGGGCACCTGGAAGTGCCCCCAGACCGGCGAAATGTATGTCGAAGCCAATGAACGCCTGATGGAGGCACCCCAGTCATGAACGAGTTCATCTCTCCGGCAAAGCCGCTCATCGGTGCCGAGGAGCGTGAGGCTGTCGACCGCGTCCTGCGCAGCGGCATGCTCGCCCAAGGCCCCGAGGTCGCCGCCTTCGAGAAGGAGTTCTCCGAGCACTTCCACATCGGCCGTGCCTGCGTCGCCGTCAACTCCGGCACCTCGGGCCTGCACCTGGGCCTGCTCTCCAGCGGTGTCAAGGCCGGTGACGAGGTCATCGTCCCCTCCTTCACCTTTGCCGCGACCGCGAACTCCGTCGCGCTGACCGGCGCCACCCCCGTCTTTGCCGACATCGACGCCGGCAGCTTCTGCCTCAGCGCCGCCGCGGTCGAGGCCGCCATCACCGACAAGACGGTCGGCATCATGCCGGTTCACCTCTACGGCCACCCAGCCGACATGACCGGACTCCAGGCGGTTGCCGACAAGCACGGCCTGAAGATCTTCGAGGACGCAGCCCAGGCGCACGGCGCCTCGCTGAACGGCATACCGGTGGGCGCTTTCGGCACGTTCGGGATGTTCTCGCTCTACCCGACCAAGAACATGACCTCCGGCGAGGGTGGCATGGTGTCCGTAGCCGACGACGAGGTCGAGCGACTGATGCGGCTCTATCGCAACCAGGGCATGATGCGCCAGTACGAGAACGAGGTCGTCGGCTTCAACGCCCGGATGACCGACATCCACGCCGCGATCGGCCGGGTCCAGCTGACCAAGGTCGACGCCTGGACCAAGACGCGTCAGGAGAATGCCGCCTTCCTGTCGGCCAACATCGAGGGCGTCACCACGCCTCCGGTCGCCGAGGGTGCCGTCCACGTCTACCACCAGTACACCGTCCGGGTCCCGCAGGATCGCGACGGTATGGCGGCAGCGCTGAAGGCAGAGCACAACATCGGCTCGGGCATGTTCTATCCCATCCCCAACCACCGCCTGGCACCGTTCCAGGTCGACATCGACCTGCCCGAGACCGAGCGGGCGGCCAGGGAGTGCCTGTCGCTGCCGGTGCACCCGTCGCTCTCGCAGGCTGATCTCGAGCGCATCGTGACCGCGGTCAACCTCCTTGCCAAGGCCGGTGCGTGACCGTGGCGAACCTGCGCGCCGGGCTGATCGGGCTGGGCATGATGGGCCGTCACCACGCTCGGGTCCTGGGCGGGCTCGAGGGCGTTGACCTCGTGGCCGTCGCGGACCCCGGCGGTGACCAGCACGGCGTTGCCGGCGGCATCCCGCTGCTGGGCAGCATCGAGGAGCTCATTGCTGCCGGCATCGACTACTGCATGGTGGCCGTTCCGACGA
>Ga0209744_1000168_pt1 | contig 21166 bp, 19 predicted proteins | sample BarGraNGADG00311_2_FD_184494 | JGI IMG/M metagenome (GOLD analysis project Ga0209744, IMG submission 184494) | Arctic peat soil microbial communities from Barrow, Alaska - Barrow Graham LP Ref core NGADG0004-311 (SPAdes) (version 2) | ecosystem: Environmental > Terrestrial > Soil > Wetlands >... | reverse complement strand
TGCGCCCCTACGTGGGTTGTAAAACCCCCACATGATCCGCGGTTTGCGCAGGCACATGTAGGGACGCCATAAATGGCGTCCGCACAAATTGATTAAGATATCAAGCGCGAACGCTGCGCGTCGCGCCCCTACATGTACATACACGCCTCCACAATTGGTAACCTCATTCTTCATTTTTGTCTTACAATAAAGGTATGCCTAAAACAATCACCCAATACGTTTGCCAGCAGTGCGGACGCACGTCGCCCCGGCAGCTTGGGCGCTGCCCGCAATGCGGCGGCTGGGACACGATGGTGGAAGAGGTGATCCAGTCCGAGAGCCCGGCGAAGTCAACGGCGCATCATGGGCTGAACGGTCATTCACAGCCGCGCCGTATGTCAGAGATCTCAGGCGATGCGGAAGAACGCATCCCATTACCCATCGGCGAGTTTGCGCGGGTGCTTGGCGGCGGCGTGGTACCGGGTTCGATCGTCCTGGTAGGCGGCGACCCCGGGATCGGCAAGTCAACGCTGCTGCTGCAAATGTCATTGGAAATGGCAGCCCCCTCCAAAAAACAGCGAACTCCATTAAAAGTTCTTTACGTTTCTGGCGAAGAATCCGAGCGGCAAATCAAGATGCGCGCCCTGCGATTGGAACGCCTGGAGGATGGCGCTGAACCGGTCTTCCCGGAAGACCTCTTTCTGCTGACCGAAACCAATTTGGATGTCATTCTCGAACATATCGCCGCCCTCAAACCGGATCTGCTCATCATCGACTCGATCCAGACGGTATATTTACCCGATCTCAATTCGAGCGCCGGCTCGGTGAGCCAGGTACGTGAATGTGCGAACCGGTTGCGCGAACTGGCAAAATCCAGCGGCATGGCGGTGTTTTTGATCGGGCACGTGACCAAGGAAGGCGTGATCGCCGGTCCGCGTGTGCTCGAACACATTGTGGATACGGTGCTTTACCTGGAAGGAGACCGCTTCCAATCCTACCGTTTGCTGCGGTCGGTCAAAAACCGTTTCGGAGCGACAGCCGAGGTGGGTGTATTCGAAATGCGCGAACGCGGTATGGTCGAGATCACCAATCCCTCCGAGGCATTCCTGGCGGAACGCATGGTCAACGCGCCAGGTTCAGCCATCGCGGTGACGATGGAAGGCACGCGTCCGCTGCTGGTGGAACTGCAGGGCTTGACCACTCCCAGCAACCTGGGCAACCCGCGCCGTACCCCGAATGGAGTGGATTTCAATCGCCTGCTGCTCATCACCGCCGTCCTCACCCGCCGGTTGGGGCTGCGCCTTTCAGAGCAGGACGTCTTCGTCAACGTGGTCGGGGGGCTGCGGGTCAGCGAACCCGCGGCGGACCTGTCCATCGCCGCAGCCATCGCCTCGTCAATGCGGGATGCCCCGGTCAAAGCTGACACGGTGCTGATCGGCGAGGTGGGTCTGTCGGGCGAATTGCGCTGGGTGAGTCAAATGAACGCACGTTTGCGCGAAGCTGCCAAGCTTGGGTTCAAAACCGCAGTGATCCCGCGCCGCATTCGACGCGGTGAACCGCTGCCGGAAGGGATTGCCACCATAGAGGCACGCTCGTTACGCGAAGCGCTGCATCTTGCATTGTTGGAACCGAACGAAAAAGTTGGTCCACAGGAATAGACTCAGGAGGATTGTGATGGAAAAATCAAGCAAACTGCTCAATTGGGGTCCGATCTCTCTCGTCCGCCGTAATCACGGGCTCGAGCATGCGACGTTAAATTTACTCAGCGAACTCTACCCGCAAAAACCATTTTCGGGTTATTCAGATACCAAGGGGTTTTGGATCATTGGCGATATTTCCACCGATGTGCTCTTTTCGGTCGTCAACCAGGCACTCGACCGGCTGCGCAACGGCGAACGCCGCCTGGCGATCCATGCCAACTGCGGCACTAATTTTGTGACGTCAGGGGTCGTCGCCGGAACAATAGCCTGGCTGGGTACGCTGGGGAATGCCAACAGCTTTCAGAAAAAAACCAACCGCTGGTCCTACCTGGTGGTGCTGGTCACAGGCGCGCTGATCGTCTCCCGTCCGCTGGGTCCCAAGGTGCAGGAGAAAATCACCACCTCTGCCGATCCGCTCGACCTGGTTGTCAGCCAGGTCACGCGTTATGAGCGCCAGGGTCCAACCCTGCATCGAATCCGCACCGCGATTCCTCCAACTCCTGCTTCAGTTCAAAGCAGCGAGGAGTAATCTTTGGCTTCTCCTGAACGAAGAAACATCCAGGTGCTTCACGGGGATGATTCCTTTTCGATCGCCCGCGAGGTCAAACGCGTGCTCCAGCAGCTCGGCTCTCCCACAGAAGCCGAAATGAACAGCACGCGGTTGGACGGTAAAACGACCAGCCTGGAGGAGATCCATAATGCAGTGACGACCCTGCCATTTTTTGGGAATGAACGGCTGGTACTGCTCGAAAGTTTACCCAAGCTGGATAAATCACGCCAGGAGAAATTCGTCAAAACATTGGAGGGGATCCCTCCCTCGACAATCTTGCTGATGGTGGTTGAGGATCACCAGCGCTGGTATAAGGACGGAAGTCAATGGCAGCAAACCTGGGAAACGCTCAACACTTCCCACTGGTTGGCGCATTGGATGGAAAACCGCCCCAACGCGGCAGTCAAAGCTTTTCCACTGCCCGACACGCGCGAAATGGACGCCTGGATCCAAAAAGAGGCAGCCGACCAGGGCGGCAAGTTTGCACCGGAGGCTGCGCATGAACTGGGGCAATATACCGGCAACGATACCAGTATTGCCAGCCAGGAAATCGGCAAGTTGTTGATGTATGTCAACGGGGCGAGGCCTGTATCGCGCGAAGATGTGATCGCCCTTGTTTCGGATGCAGGCTCGACCGACGTGTTCACGATGCTGGACGCCATGCTGGAGGGCCGCACCCGAGAGGCCCAACAGATGCTGCACCGCCTGCTGGACGACAACCCGCCAGAAAAGATCATGGGGGCAGTGGTTCAGCGCTTCAGGCAGCTGCTCCAGGTGCGCGATACCTTGGATACGGGGGATGATCCGAAGCAACTGGTCGCCAAGGGGATCATCTTTGGGGGAAAACAAGGGGATAGGGTCATCAGCCAGGCACAGCGGTTCAGCATGCGGTCGCTGAAAGAAATCTACCACCGCCTTTTAGCGCTGGATATACAGTCCAAAACCTCTGCCGTAGACCTTGGGGTAAACCTGGAAATATTGGTCGTCGAGCTGGGTCAGCAGGGTGCCAAATAAACAAAAAGCGAATCCCAACGTGGGATTCGCTTTATAAAATCCAGATAGCTAGTAGTGCAAAATCTTTTCGCGAATCTCTCCCCACTTCAGGGCATCACTGATCCCCTGTTCGATCGGCAATTCCGCTTCCCAGCCCAATAAACGCCCGGCGGTATCAGCATTGCAGAATGACCCGGCGACGTCACCGGGGCGGGGTTCAGTCTCCATTTTGTTGATCGTCTGACCGTAGACTTTCTCGAAGGCGGTGACCAGTTCACGCACGGTCACACCCCTGCCTGTACCCAGGTTGATGACCAGGTAATGGTCAGCGGGATTGCCGGCGCGCTGAAATACTTTATCGAATTGGGTCACAGCATTCACATGCGCACGTGCCAGGTCCCATACATGAATGTAATCGCGGATGCCAGTGCCGTCGCGAGTCTCCCACTTTGTGCCGGTTATTTGAAAGACGGGCAGTCTGCCCTGGGCGGTATCCACCAATTTTCCGAGAACGTGGGTGGGGTTCTTCACATGAATGCCGCTGCGCATCTTGGGGTCAGCACCAATAGGGTTGAAGTAGCGTAAGGCGATGCCCTTCATGCCGTAACCTGCACAAAAATCCCTGAGGATCATTTCCATCATATATTTGGTGCGCGCATACGGGCTGCTGGGATTGAGAGGCGATTCTTCGGTGACCATGAAGCCGGGGACGACATCGTACAGTGCGGCAGAAGAGCTGAACACCACCCGTTTGCAGCCGACCTGGTGCAGGGTATGGAAGAACTCGATGGATTTCGAGACGTTATCCTGGTAATACTCGTATGGCTGGCTGACCGACTCGGGTACCACGATCAACGCAGCGCAGTGGACCACCGCCTGGATCTCGGGGTGTTCGTGAAAAATCTGTTCGACGGTATGGGTATCCGCGATGTCGGCTTTATAGAAGATGCGCCCCCGAGTAAATTCCTCGCGACCAGTGATCAATGAGTCCAGGATGATCGGTGTGTGCCCGGCTTCTTCGAGCGCTGAACATATCGTGCTGCCGATGTATCCTGCTCCACCTGTGATTAGATATTTCATGTGACCTCGATCCAGTCAAGCATATATTTTGTGATAATTATTTCTAGAAATAATTCAAGAGTTGATCTCGAGCGTTATGTAGAGAATGCAATTTGGAGGTGCGATCCTAATTATACGCCAGGTTCAGCGTGCGAAAAACGAATACGATTCGCCATTTGAGACCAGCTCCAAAGAGGTGCTCCCCTGCACGCTTACCCAGCCTGATTCTGGAGGGATGGAAAGATCCTGCCAGAAGATGAACTGCGGATTGAGCTTCTCCCACCAGCTTGGAGGGACCAGGACAATGTCATCCGGAGCGAGGACAACTGCAGTCAGCCCATTGAGCCTTTGCGGGTTCAGGTCTCGGATCAGAGCTGGATCGATGCCGTCGGGAATCAAGACTTTCAGAGACCCGGCTTCAAGGAGCAGCGCGCTCGAGGCCTGGTCCGCGGCAAGGATCTCAACCCTGAGTGTTCCGGCTGAGACGACTTCGGCTGCGTCGACCTCGAGGGTGGGGAACGATCCCTCCAGGCGGATGGGAGTTTCGTCCGTGAGCGGATGGGTGAGGGACGGCGCCAAAAGCACCTGCCTGATGGGCAGACTTTCATTGAAATTGGCGAGAGAACTGACCGCTTTACGGTCGGTGATCAAGACCGCATCCAGCGAATGCTGCCAGAGGGAGAGCGACTGGCTGATCGTTGACGTGAGCTCGTCAATGCTGCCCTGGGGATTGATGGCTATCTTATGACCTTCAGGAGAGGCGACCACCAGGTTCACTGCGTCGCCTGCGCGGATCCATTCAAGGTGAAGATTGCCGTCCGGACGCTGGAGGAACGCTGTCCAAACCGAAAGGATGATCGCCAGCAGACCTAGGCTGATCCAGGCGAAGGAAAGTTTTCCAAGCATTTTCTTGAGAGGTGTCCGAAAAAGAAAGAGGAGAAAGCCTGCCAGGATAAGAAGAGCAATCCCCAACGCGAGACGGCTATCGATCGAGACTGATCCCGGAGCCACCCGGGCGATCCAGGCGACGATGCGATTGGTGTAAGCCAGCAGCGGCCAGGCGACAACGGCACCGAGCTTTCCGAGCGGGGCCGCGACCATTCCCGCAAGCGTGGTCACCCCGCCTGCCACCAATACCGCAGGCTGGACGGGTAATACCAGCGGGTTGGTCAATAGGGAGGATATGGATAAACGTTTGAACTGCAAGGCGATGACCGGTAACGTAGCCACTTGGGCAGCCATTGTCAAGAGAAAATACTCACTCAGTGGACCTGCGTAACGCTGAACCTGTTCTTCCGGCACGCGGCGACCGATGCTTTCTTCTGCCCAGGTTTGCAACGGTGAACCGAACAAAACCAAGCCCAATGTGGCAGCAAAACTCAATTGAAAACTTGTGTCCCACAAAAGGAGCGGGTTAAACATACACATCAGCGCAGCCGTAAAGCAAAGTGCGTTCGTGCCCGTGCTGCGGCGACCAATGAGATGACCGCCCATGGCAACCACCGCCATCACTGCAGCTCTCACCACCGACGGCGACCCTCCCACCAGGACTGTATAAAGACTCAGACCAACGGCAGTCAGAATAAATGCACCATAGCGGTTGAAAGCTTTTGAGCAGAGAGCCATCAACAGTCCAGCCAGGATCGCCATATTGAAACCCGATATTGCAATGATGTGGGCGGTTCCTGTATCGCGGTAAGCCTGAGCCAGTGATGCAGGAAGATCATTATCCAAACCCAGCAAAATTCCAGCCAGCAAACCGGATTCCGGCTGCGGAAAGAGTTCGAAAATGGTGCTGCGCGCGAATTGGCGTTGATTTTCGAGCCAAAGGCGAATGGGATTTACCGGATGGCTCCCGACTAATTTGACGGATTGTGGATAGTAAACGACCGAATAAATTCCCTGGCGCGAGAGGTAATCACGGTAAGAAAAATCGACACTGGTAAATGGAGTGCGAGGATCTGCCAAGAATTGTAGTTGATCGCCTAATTTGTAAGAAGCCCAGGCCGGCAGCATCACCAGGGCATCACCGGAGATGCGCACATCCTTCGCGTTTCCATCCTGCACATTCAACGTTTCCAACTCGGACATCGTCATGCGCACATACACGCCGGATTCTCGAACATCGGGAGGGTCGCTTACCCAACCGGTGAGCTTTACTTTCCCCTGGTCGTTATACCAGGCAAGCGTGTTTTCGGTCATGACAGGTTGGCTTAGCTGGACCCTCAACCCACCCAGTGCTAGGAAGGTCAGAATTAGAGCGGGAGCGACCGGGATAAGTTTTCTCCACCACTAATGCTTTTTGAGCCGGTCGAAAACAAACCAACCACAAAAAATGACTGCCAAGAACCCCCAGAAGAAACCTGATTGAGGCAGCCAATTCCCCAAGAGGATGCCGGCGATGAATGCGATGGAGAGCCAGAGAAGCGGCATTGAGCACCTAAGCCAGGATGATTTATTTCATGCGGATCGGGAGGAACATGGGAGTCTTTTTCCGGTATTCAACATAAGCTTCGCCAAAGGTCAGCACCATTTTCTTTTCTTCAAATATCGCACCGATAATGGTGTAAAGAGTGATTCCGATGGTGAGCGCCAGCAGATTCCAGGACATCCCAGGGAAGAAGAAGAGAAAAATCAAAGTAAATGTATAAATGGGATGGCGTACCCAGCGATAGAATCCGCCGGTAACAAGGATGGGTTGAATTTCGCCTGAGTGAGTGTACCTGGAATGTGAGAGGACGTTTAACCCAAGGAAGTCTGCGGTATTGATTTGCCCGAAGCTGAGGATGATGCCTCCAAGCGCGGCAAGTTGCATGAGCAGGCTGAGGTAAAGCCACGGGGCTGGAATAAGGTAGATCAGCCGGTCCGGGAGGAGAATGACCAGGCTGAGGTACGCAAAGGTCATCAGGGTGGCGATCAAAACAAAACCGAGGCGGTAGTATTTGCGGGATTTCTCTCCAAACAGGCGCGCGGCAAGGTTTTTAACTCCGATCGATGCCAATCCAGAGTGGATTACACCGAAGACTGCACCTGCCAGGAGAATCCAGAAGAAGCCGGTTAATCTGATCATCAATCACCCAGCAATCAGTATAGCTTAATTCAATCATTCGAATGTGGATTAGAAGCCCTGGTATACAAACGGGGTCACTTGATCGGAGATCGTTGCGAGGAACGTAAAATACAACAGTACCACAATGAAGAGGATCAGGCTGAGACGCGGCCATTTCAGGATGAAATCGTCGCGTTTGGCGTGGTCCTGGTTGATATCCAGGAGGATTGCCACAATCAAAACAGCGATAAGCAGCGGATTTGGAATTTGCAGCTCAGACCAGCCCGCAAACGGAATTTTTCCCTGTAAAAGCTGCACAAATCCGATGATATCCGGGAAACTCCAGCGGAATAACCCCTGGAAGTACTGCAGTGCCACCCCCAGCGGCATGCGAAAGGGTATCCAGGCGAGTATCGCGAAGGTAAAGGTCGTGGCAACACCGAGGGATCGACGCCATTGCGGTTGATCGTTGACAGGAACGGCGTTCTTTCTCAGGGAGAAAACCCTTTCGATCACCTGGTATGTTCCATGCAGCGCACCCCAGAAGAGCAAATTCCAGGCAAGCCCGTGCCAGGCACCGCTGACGAGCATGGTCAGAATCGGGGGCACAACAAGATTAATCCAATGCGTACGCGGGGTGAAGCGTTTGAGCAGTGAACGCGCCGATGGGAAGTAGATGTAATCCCGCAGCCAGTTGGAGAGGCTGATGTGCCATCTGCTCCAGAACTCGGTAAAGTTGTGTGATAGGTAGGGCAGATTGAAGTTGGAGCTCAATTCAATGCCGAACCATAAACTGACGCCGCGAATGATGCTGGTGTATCCTGCAAAATCGTTATAAAGCGCAAATGCATAAGCGAACAGATAGAAGAGGAGTTTTTGCCCTGGAAAATCGAAGGGGGTAAGAAATGCGCCCTGCGGGATCATGTTGAAGAGCGCGTCCGCAATGACAACCTTCCTGAACAACCCGATCAACACAAGAGCGGCGCTTCGCTCGAGGAGCTGCCGGTCCATGGGAAGGGGATGGTCCAACTTGGGCAAGAATTGGCGGGCAAGCTCAATGGGACCGGACAACATCTTGGGGAAGTAAAGCACATAAACTGCGAAACGAATAAAATCGGTTTCAGCTTCCAAACGCTTGTTCTTCAAGTCCAAAAGATAGGAGATTGCCTGTAACGCCAGGAAGGAAAGACCGATCGGAATGAGGATCACGATCACACTCTCAGGAGATATCCAACCCATTGAAGCGAGCCATTTTGATAAAGCCGGCTGGTAAAAACGGTTGTACTTCAACAAGAAGAGAAAGGCGATATTAAAAAGGATGCCCCACGTCGTCCATTTTGCTGCGGAGGGGGTGGAGGGAATGATTTTCCGGCCGATAAAATAATTCATGCCGGTAAAAAGCGCAAGAACGATAACGAACTGCCAGGACCAGGTGGCGACAAACCCGACGGATAGGAGCAACAACCACAAATTCGCCCATTTTTTTGGCAGCCGGTGATAGATCAAGGCTGCGATCATTGACGTACCGAAGAATATCAGCGAAGTCACGCTCATGGCTGATTTTCCGGCGAAGCAGGGTAGAGGCAGGTGCTTTCCTGTTCACAGGCTGTAAACAGTTGATTGGCCAACAATTCTGAATAAATGGGTGCACCCTTGTAATTCAAATGGTGATCATCCACCCGCCCACCAATCGGGATCTTTTCCTCGGGCACAGCGGGAACGAACTGACCGCCTGCTGACAGGATCAGAGCTGCTAGGTCCTGCAAATACTTTTCCCGGACTGAGGAGGGGCCAAAGTAAACAAAGTAAGTTGGGTATACTGGCATCTCCGTCACAATGATGTGGGTCCCCGTTGTGTTGAGAGAGATGACTTCCTGCAAATTTAAAGCCCTGCTGGGATCGATCGCAAAGTTCGCGGCAAGCTTGAATTTCGGCTGCTCGGCTGGATCGGCAGGGTCTGGGATAACGGGGGAAAAAGGTTCCAGGTTGTGGTCTGCTTCATACCCCTGCGCGGTGATCCCGCTCTTCCGGTATATTTCCATGCGGATGGAGTCAAGAAAATCAGAATTCGACCAGTTACGGTAGGGCAAAAGGTATTTGAGCAAAGCGCTGTTCTCGATCAAATACCCCTCGAGTGAAGGGATGCCTCTTTGATAGTCCATCCAACGGTTGTTAACGAATTGTTTTGCCACCTCGGAGCCGTTGCCTGCGATGTAATCCCGCATTTCGGTAAAGAGGATGATCGTACCCGGGTGGTAATGCGTGTTGATCAACTCAGCGATCACTGAAAGCGACTCGATGGTTAATCCATCCACCCCGAAGTTGAAAACGCGCAGATGTTGACCGGAGAGCTGCTGATAACGGTCTTTGAATTCGACCGGGTCGATCCCGGTGTTGACCATTGAATTGCCGATGAGGACAACATCCACGCCCTTGTTTTCTTTAACAAAATCCTGGAGGGCAAACCACTTGATTTCGAACTGGGCGTGGTAGCTGCCGACTGAACGCAGGGGAAATATATGGGATGCATATTTTGACCGGGAAACCCCTTCAAGAAGAGCCAGAAGAATGGCAAATACGATAAAGCCGGATGCAATTGAGAAGAAGAATGAAGGGGATTTGCTTTTTAACGTTTGTTTTTTTACAGCTTCGATTTCACTTTGTTTATTACGCAATAATCATTTCCTTACGAAGAACCTTCAACCTCGGAATTTCCACTTTGTTTTTCGGCGAGGATCTCCATCAAACGGGGATGACCGCGATAAAATCCATGATACTTTTCGGGCATCATGGCTGCGATCTGACACATGATCTCGGTGGTCAACTGCTCCAATTGAGCTTCCCGGTGGTCGCGGTCCAATTTTTGGGCTTGAATCACCTTGCCAAACACGATTTGAATGCGCGGTTTTCGGAGGTGTTTGAGTTCGTTGACCGCTGTTTCAGTTCCGATCAAGGCGACCGGCAGGATGGGTACTTGAGCACGAAGCGCGATCAAGGCAGTTCCCGGTTTGCCTTCCAACAATTGACCGTTCGAGCTGCGTGTGCCTTCGGGTGAGATCCCCACGGCAAACCCCTGGTCCAGCTTTTCCACGGCTTTGCGGATTGCCGTAAAATCGGCGCTATCCCGATCCAGCCAGATGCCTTCTGCGGTAATGATAAACCAGCGCAGCAGTGGATATTTGAGGTATTTTGTGGTGACCAACGCCGTCATTTGGGGGCGGTTCGGGGTGGTAAAAAGCACGGGGATATCCATACGGCTCATGTGGTTGGTCGCAATGATCAAGCCTCCAGTCAAAGGGATATTCCCGACCCCAATTTGTTGAGTGAGAGTCAGGTGGTCGACCAACCACATAATAATTTCGCGCAGACTTTTAGCTTTCACTGAGTCTTCTTTCGCGTTCGCGCATGGTACCCTGGCACAAACGATGCCAAACAAATTTCGTAATCACCGTCAATTCGTAGATACTCTTTCGATTTTTCCCGATAGAGTATGGTTTCGATCAAACAATTATAACCAAGGAATGCTTCGTAAACATTACAGCCTTATTAACAAAAGCAAGTCCATCTTTATCATTTACAGATGGGAGAGAGATTAATCCTATTGTACGGAGTTTTGATCGATTTCCGCAGGAGCCAGTGGCGGCGGATTTTCAGCCTGGAGCTTGCGGTTCATCTCGAAGAGGATGGTCAACATCCAAACGACAAGCAGGCCAAGCATCCAGGGGACGGCGCTCGCCAATGATGAAACGCTGGCAGGCAGCGATATGGGCAAGGAGCTGTAACCGAGAAGGAGCGCGAAGAAATTCCAAGTTCCATGCAGCAGCACCGCGCCGGTATAAACCAGCCCGATTCGGATTCCCTTGCCGTCCTGCCAGGTGGAAGCGATCGCCCAGCCCATCATTCCTGTGTTGAACGTATGCAGAAGGCTGGTTCCGGTACGCCCCAGGGAGGTGGCTAAAAAGGTGGCATCAGTTGCCCCGTTTAGGGCAAAAAGGCTTTCGATAAAAGCAAACGACGCGCCGCAGACCAACCCAATTCCAAACCCTTCGGCGGGCGTCAAATTGCGTTTTACGAAAGCCCACAAGAGCAGCGGTTTTAAGAACTCTTCAATCAGGGGAATTACTATCCCAAATCCAAAAACCGCTGCGTAGAGTACGCCGGGTGAGGAGAGCATCGGCGTGAGCAGATTGATCAACTGTGTCGTCAGGTCCTGAGAACTAGAGGTTGATTGCGAAAAGTTGTAAATCAAGTTTGAAAAACCGGGGGCAAGCACTGCACTTAAGCCGATCGCAGCAATCACACCAACCACAAGCAGCCCCTCAATGACCAGGACCAAGGGCATGGTGGTGAATATGCTTCCGGTAACCAACCCCCAGAAGCTCTGAACACTGCCCGCCCGGGTCTTGCGCAGCGCAAAAGCCAGGATCCAAATCAATGGGAGCGCGACGACGAATAAGTCAACCAGGGGCATAAGGATGGTGAGCTGCCCGTTCTTAAGTAGAATGGAACCCAAAGCCAAAAACGCAGCCCAGACGATCAAAAGCAGACTGGCGCGGATGAACCACTTTTCCGATGCTGCTCCAGATTCAACTCCCTTCAGTCTTCGCAGTGAAAGTACGATCGATGGAACGCTCAGGAGTGCCAGGATTCCCAGGAGAATGGCTGTGGACCAAACCTGGCCGGAGTTTATCTGCTGTGAAGACGAATCTGCCTGTGCGAGCTGGTTTGAGAGAATGAGGAGGATTATGCCCAAAAGCGAGATTGCACCACCCGCAATGCTAACTACAAGCTGCGCAACAGTGAGAAGAGGGAAGCGGGTAGAGCGTGCGGTTGAAGGCAGCAAGCTTAATTTTCCTCGATCGTGATCGAAAGAATGGGATCTGGCGTGAAGAGGATGGCGTCTGAGTCAGGGTTGCGCGGGCGGATTGTCTGCATCACATCCATCCCTGAAATGACTTCGCCAAAGATGGTGTATTTTCCATCCAGGTCTGGAATGGGACCGTAGGTAATAAAGAATTGAGACCCGTTCGTATCGGCGCCTGCATTAGCCATGCCCACCATTCCAGCCTTGTCAAAGCGGAGGTCGGGGCTGACCTCGTTGGAGAATTGATACCCCGGGGTTCCGAGCCCTGTATTGGAGGGATCGCCAGCCTGGGCGATGTAGCCTGTGATCACGCGAAAGAAACCCGAGCCGGTGTACCACCCCGTTTGAGCCAGGTGAATAAAGCTGTTCACCGCCCAGGGGGCTTTATCGGCAAAAAGGCTGATGACCACATCGCCTTTTTCGGTCTTGAGCGTTGCCGTATATTGCTTGTTGACGTCCACCGTCAATGCGGGGCAGGTTTTGTCTGCCTTATCCGCAAGCTTGATGAAATCCATGTAACTGGTAATGGTCGCCACGTCGTTGCGAGACGAGCGAAGTATGCGATTGATGATCACCGACGGGGTGGATTGTATGTTCAATTGGGCTGCCACGGATGCCGAATCAGTTACGGCTTTGATCACGTCCTTGCTGGTTAAGTCCGAATTGAACTTTGTAGTATTCATGTTCAATGCCTTTGCCTGATCCTTCAGCCAGGCTGTGAATTCATCCAGGGTCATACTTGCCCATTGAGACTGGCTGGCAAATAAAGTGTCATGCATTGCCCAAAAATATCCCTGGAGCGCCGCGGCTTCGGCTGCCTGTGCTGCCAGTGTGGCTTTGTCATGGATTTGGGTTAGAGGAAGATAATGGAAAACAACGCGAATATCTTTGGGGTATTTTTGCGCCAACTCATGCAAAACGGGAGAAAAATTTGCGCAATAAGGGCATTGAAAATCGCTGAAAACGTCCAAAACAATGCTGGCATCCTTAGGACCCATCGAGCGGGAGGTCTGGGTGTCCGAATCCATCAGCGTCACCACATTAGCCTGGGGGTCGGGAACCGTCTGAACCACCTGGCAAGTGGCAGGCCCGCTGGCAGTAAATGCGTGGGTCGGGATCACTGTGGCATCCGTCGAACTGCTTGGGGTGATGGTCGCCTGGTTTGCCACCGGCGATGAGGCAATGGTGGCGCTGGGTGTTTGAGAAGCGGAGGTTGTGATCTGTGTGGGGGAGGGCTGACAGGCAGAAAGGAGTAGTATGCCTGCAATAGTCAAAACCAATGCTGTAAATTTCGACATTAATCACCTCTTTACCGCAAGGAGTGTAAATTCAGCTAAATTTGGGCGAGCTTTTGCCCTATTACCTGGCGTAGATTCGATTGTACCATTTCAGGGGTAAGGTTCGCATCGATCACCTGCCAGCGTTCAGGTTCGGCTTTGACCAACTCGTGATATCCCTGCCTGACCCTCTGGTGAAATTCGATCTCATACGCGTCCAGGCGGTTCCATTCACCCCCGCTGCAGCGCCGCCGGCGCAGTCCCTCTTCGACATCCACATCCAACAACAAGGTGAGGTCCGGTTTCAACCCAACTGTGGCAAAATCCAACAATAGACGCAGGGTTGCCAGGTCCAACCTGTGACCGTAGCCTTGATACGCCAGCGTCGAATCTCCATAGCGGTCAGAAATGACGACCACTCCACGACTGAGGGCGGGTCGGATCACCTGTTCCACGATCTGGGCCCGGGCAGCACAAAAAAGCAGGATTTCGGTACGGGGATTCATTTCGGTGTTCTTCAGGTTCATGATCACCTGGCGTACCTGGTCGCCAATGGCAGTTCCGCCCGGTTCCCGTGTGGTGAGCACTTCGTATCCCTGTTGGCGTACAAATTCTGCCAACCCCGGGATTTGACATGACTTTCCGCTGCCTTCAGGACCTTCCAGTGTGATGAACATCGATGACCCCTGAATTACTCTCTAAAGATGCGAACTCTGCGGTTTGGTTCTTTGCCGTACGAATGTGATACCAACTGTGCCTGGCGCGCCATTTCATGTTGAATCCGCCGGATGGAGGCTGCCGCCGGTGGAAGATCCACCCAGCGTTGACCATTCAGCACCGCTTCGATGGCAGATTGTGTCTGGTTGGTGACATCTTCAAAATTCGCGCTCAAGGTTTCCTGCGGAAGATGAAAGATGTCTGCCAGCACCTGTTCCATTTGGTTGATCGTATTGGCGCGCAGTACGTAAATGGGGATGCTGCGAGCTTCGGCATCCATGATGGTTTGTTCACGCGAGCGGTAATACGCGCGCAGGGTCAATACCAGGTCGGCGTCGGTAACATCCTTGACGACCACCGCGGGTACGCCCAATCGCCGGGCAGCCTGCTGCAGACGATTGCGGGCAACGCCGTAAGGGAACACGCGGATGGTCTTGCGCGGGGTAAACTCCAATTCGCCCTCTTCTTCGAACAAGGGCGTATCCGGTTCAGAGCGGTACTGCTGGCGATTCTTACCGACCGGAGGCTGGGTGTAAGCTCCATGCGCCTGACCATTGGCAGGAGTTTCACCGGTATAAGAACGCCGGGTGCCCTGGGATTGCGGACCTTTTATTGCCGCCGCAGGTGGTTTTTCAATATGGATTTCGTCTTCCGCATCGCGCCATCGAATTTCAGGCAGCACCGGGTAGCCCCTTACCAGGGTATCCACCGACGCAGCTACGTCGGGGTGGACGGCAAGACGGTCACGTTCCTGTAATTCGACCAGCATATCAAAAGTCGGCGGTGAGCGACGCTCGAGCACGGTCTTTTGGGTGCCGCGCCGCCGGGCTTCTTCATCCGAAAGCGTCACGGATTCAATGCCGCCGATCAGGTCGGAGAGGGTGGGATTAAGCAGCAGGTTCTCAAGCGTGCGTCCATGGGCAGTGGCGACTAGCTGAACCCCTCGTTCGGCAATGGTGCGGGCGGCGACCGCTTCAAGCTCACGTCCGATCTCATCGATGATGATCACTTCAGGGTTGTGATTTTCGACCGCTTCGATCATCACCTCGTGCTGCAGCGATGGCTTTGCCACCTGCATACGGCGTGCTTTGCCGACCGCTGGGTGCGGAACGTCGCCATCCCCGCCGATTTCGTTGGACGTATCCACGATGATCACGCGCTTGGTCTCAGCCAGGATGCGGGCAGCTTCACGAAGCAGGGTGGTCTTACCGATGCCAGGTTTGCCCAGCAACAGAATACTCTTACCGGATTCGATCAAATCCTGGATGATGTCGATGGTGCCGTAAACAGCTCTTCCAACGCGGCAGGTCAGACCAACAATATGGTCATGCCGGTTGCGGATGGCAGAAATACGATGCAGCGTGCGTTCGAGACCGGCGCGGTTATCCGCGTCAAATTCGCCAATATTGGACACCACAAAGTCGATATCTGTGCGCGAGACTTCGTCTTCGCTCAAGATAACCTCTGAATTTACATAACGTGCAACGGGCAGACGCCCGAGATCGAGCACAATTTCGAGCAGATTATCGCTGTTATTGGCAGCGATGACCGCCCTTGTCACACGGGCTGGAAGTACATCCAGCAATGCGTTTAGATCGTCGGTAATTCTTTTTTGTGTCATTTTCTTCATTCTACCGTAAAAGTAAAGTTGTAAACCCTAATTACACTCAGAGCTCGGAGGCGAACTGCTTGTTCTTTGAACTATCGAAGCGGTCGGCTCCGCGGAGCGCGATTCAAGCCGCTGACGAAGCGTCACTCCTTGCTCAGCAGGGATGGGTGCCGCAAGGTGTTTCACCATCAATGCGCGGCGGGGAGAGGATTTTGCCCCAAGTTCCTCGAGTGTTTCAGATATCCAGGATTGATAGGATCGCACCGGAAAATAAACGGGCTTACCCATGGAACGTAGAAAATGGATCAAGTCACCCAGCAGGCTGCGAATATCCTCGACCGAGGGATGGATGACCGGTCTGAGATAAAAGCCCTTTGTCCCCGAAAGGTTATCGGTAAATGCCATCAGTTCGCCATCCTGGCGGTAAACCAGGCGGCGCAAGGGTCCATCCGAAAACGGTTCAGCGGTTTGGACGATGGGCGGAACAACCGTTTGATACAGGGTGCGAATCGCCTGGGCGTCTGTTTCTTTCTCTTCCTGCCACAAGTCTTTAAATTGAACTGTGGATGGGAGAGCAGAAGGCAGTTGCCAGACGTTTTCCCAGCAATAAACGCTGTATGAATTCTTGCGGAGCATCTCAAACCCGGGATGGATTTCCTGGACGTCTGCCAAAAGATTTAGCGCTCCCATTTCGCCTGCTTTACAAGCCAGGTAATCGACCAGGCTGCTGTGTTCGGGGAGCTCCGATAGACCATCCGGCATCAAAAAAGTCAGATGAGCCGAGCGTTCTCCCTGGTTATAGGCTACCTGCCCGGCGAGGGGAGTCTTCCCTTTTTCAGAATTTGTGATTCCTGTGAAAACATCCAAATTTGGATCGAGCCGTGCAAGCATGGCCGATAACCCCAATGGGCTTCCCTGGGTAAGTTCTTGAGCATAATTCAGACACAACACACGCTGGCGGTAACGAAGCATTAAAGGCAGGTCGTGCCAGGTGAGCGGACGGATTATGATTTTGTCATCTCCATAAAATAGCGGTGAAAACGATTGTCCCCGGTAAGCTCGGGATGGAACGATGTCGCCAGAAAATGACCTTCCTGCGCAGCAACGATCCGTCCATCTTCCAGGGTTGCCAGGATTTCCACATTGTCACCGACCTCTTCGATCAAAGGAGCCCTGATAAAGACCGCATGGAATCCCCGATCCTCGGGATCGATCTTCTTCAATGCAGGAACTTGGAGCGTTGTTTCAAAACTATCCACCTGCCGTCCAAAAGCATTCCGTTCGACAGTGATATCCATAAGATTCAACAAAGGTTGCTTGCGGCGGGCGTCTTTTGAAAGGAAGATCGCACCGGCGCACGTGCCCCATATAGCATGCTGTTGACCGAACTCGCGCAAGGGATCCATCAAGTGGAAATCATAAGCCAGTTTTCCAATCGTGGTGGATTCGCCTCCAGGGATGATCAACCCATCCAGTTGATTTAGGTGCTCCGCCTTGCGTACCTGTACAACAACCACTCCAAGGGATTGGAGCATTTTTTGGTGTTCAGCGAAGTCGCCCTGTAATGCCAGGACGCCAATTTTCATAAAAGCTTACCAACCCCGGGTTGCAAGTTTCTCGGTTTCATTGAGTGACGAGACTGAGCGTCCGACCATGGGTCCACCAAGGTTGCGGCTGATTTCTGCCAGGATCGACGCATCTTGATAATGGGTGGTGGCTTTGACGATGGCGGCAGCCCGGCGCGCGGGATCACCGGATTTGAAGATGCCGGAGCCGACGAACACACCGTCCACACCCAACTGCATCATCAGGGCAGCATCGGCAGGGGTGGCAATGCCGCCTGCGGCGAAATTCACCACGGGCATGCGGCCTAGTTTTCGGGTTTCAAGCAGCAATTCGTAGGGAGCGCCGATTTCTTTGGCAAAGGCCATGATCTCTTCTTCAGGCATGTTCTGCAATTTGCGAATCTCGCCCAAAACAGTGCGGGCATGTCGCACCGCTTCGACCACATCTCCCGTACCGGCTTCACCCTTGGTCCGGATCATGGCGGCACCTTCACCCATCCGCCTGAGAGCTTCGCCCAGGTTGCGGCAACCGCATACAAAGGGGACCTTGAAGAGGTGCTTGTTGATATGGTTTGCTTCATCTGCCGGGGTGAGGACTTCGGACTCGTCAATATAATCCACCCCGATTGCCTCGAGGATCTGCGCTTCCACAAAATGACCGATCCGGCATTTTGCCATCACGGGAATCGTTACGGTATCCATAATCTTCATGATCATTTCGGGGTCGCTCATGCGCGCCACTCCACCGTCAGCGCGGATATCAGCCGGCACGCGTTCGAGTGCCATCACGGCAACTGCACCGGCATCTTCGGCGATCTTCGCTTGCTCTGCGTTGACCACATCCATGATCACGCCACCCTTAAGCATTTGGGCAAGCCCTTTTTTCACTTCAAAGGAACCAACTTCCTGTTCCATAACAAACCTCCTGGAATATACATTTCTACTACGGTGATTCTACCACGTCCCCAACACTCCGGCAAAGAGAGGGGAAAGCCGATCGACAACATTAAAAAAACCCCGCCCAGGCGGGGTTTTATCAGGTCAGGGTCTGATCAGACGACTTTGAAAAACTCTGTGCCAATATGTCCGCATTTCGGGCACTTATCGGGGGCGTTCTTTTCCTGGACGAAACCGCATTCTGGGCAAACCCAATAATCGCAGATCTCTGTTTCCTTCCCCAGAGTTTCCAGCGCAGCGCGGTAGAGGGCTTCATGAACTTTCTCGACGTTCCAGGCGCGGATAAAGCTCTTGACCGCTGGGCGATTTTCTTCTGCCTGAGCATCCGCAATCATCCCCGGGTACATATCGACAACTTCATAATGCTCACCCGTGATTGCGGCTGTCAGGTTCTCCTGGGTGGATTTGACTTCATCGGCGGCTCTAAAATGATTGAGTGCATGCACGGTTTCACCGGCAGCCGCTGCACGGAAAAGGCGTGCGACCTGGGGGAATCCTTCTTCGTCCGCTTTAATGGCGTAGGCGGTATATTTCCGGTTTGCCTGGCTCTCACCTGCAAACGCAGCCATTAGATCATCGTATGATTTTGACATAATATTCCTCTCCATAATTATTGGTAACTTAACGATACTTCCATCCTTGATAAAAAGCAATTTTACAGTTTGACGAAAGCTCCAAAATCGGGTGAAACTATCCCGAATGAACCCTTCTTTACGTATTATGACTCTACTATTCCTTCGGTGACATATAACATGAGCTCGGATACGCTTTGTTTATCGATCCCCAATTTATCCAGGGTGCGCCCCCGCCTCCAATAATCAGTGCGGTGAATGATGCTCGCCAGCCGGATCATCGCGTCCATTCCATGGACGGAAACGCCGTAACGTTGACCCAGGGCTGCAATGGGGACGAGGCTCATGGGTACATCTTCGAACAGGTAGCGGTGATTCAAGGTGGGGGGAGCTTTGATACCATAATAGCCGGGTTGATTATGAATGGCTTCATATAAATCTTCACCCTTCGTGTTGTAAGCCAGATCAAGCCATTCCAACCCGGTACGAGCGCGAATGCCGAGCGAGGAAGCGACAGTCACCCGTTCGCGGTCCAGCGCTTCCAGCACACGCGCCACCGAGGGGGTCACTCCGTCGATGTAGAACTGATAATCTCCGTGGGTGGCTTCGATCCACCCCGCGTTCAGCAGGCTTAAGGCTGGATGGAAAATGGCTCCCATGTTATTCAATCCGGTTTGCAGAACGTTTCCGCCGTCGATGAACTGCGGGTAGGCTTCGCGAATGGTATCCAAAACCAGGCGGGTGCGTGTAGCAGGCAGGGCTGCCAAGGGTACCGCCTCTTTGACGCGGAAGATCCGTGCCTGGGCGGGGCCATCAGAACGTGATGCGTAGATGAAAGTCTCGGCTTCGGATATTATCACATCCGCCGTACAGCCATTTTCTTTGATCACTTTGGCGAATTCGATTGCGCCGCAGGTCCGTCCGGGGTGCAGCACCACAATTTGACCGTCCTTCAAGCAAGGTGAGCACTTTTTTGCAATGTCAGCATGGGCAGAAGACGGCACCACCACCATGATCACCTGTGCGGTAGCCAATGCTTCTTCAATATTCGAGGTCACAAGCTCGAGCCGGCCGAACCCCTTAATACTTCCATCATTGCTCTCGAGGTCGATCACACCCAGCTCTTTGATCGCTGCAATGTGGTCGGGAGTGCGGTTATATAAAGTGGTAGGAAATCCCATCAAGGCAAGATGCGCCGCCATGGTTTTTCCGCCATGCCCGGCACCAATCACTGTGTATCGCGTCTGGTGATTCATTGGTTTCTCCTTTGCATGCATCCTTCAGTTCGCATTTGTTCAGTTATCCCCTTCCCTGAGGCATCGACGACCTGGCATTGACCTTCAAGGATCTGCGTTCGAATGGCTCCCCGCCCAAAAGGATTATTCTTCAACTGGGGAGCATCCAGGATTCCACTGGTCACGGCTTCTGCCAGGGTAGCGGGGTCGGACAGCGGGTCTTCGACGCCGGGGCAAGCCATGGATCGGATGGCATCCAATGTGATTTGTGTCTCTTCTGCCAGCTCGTTCGCTCTTTGCTGCACTTTTGGATCTGAGGTCATGTCTGGCGCGCCTTCCAGCGCATGCTCGATCGCGCGCCTGGCAAGGTTGGCGGCTTCGATCACATCATCCGCAGTGGCCGCGTGGTTCGCTTCGGTGTGACCCACAATATGCACGATGTGAGGCTGCAGTGCCATTTGCAGATAAATGCTCACGGCCAGGTGAGACCGTGAAGCCACGGGATCGACCGGGTAGCTTAACAGGCCGGTACGTGTTTGGCGGTAGATGTGGAAATGCTCATCCGCCAGAGGTTCGATCAATTTCAGTAGTGCCAGCATTTTCGCCAGGTCCATCGCATCCGAAAGACCCGGAGGGCTGTTGAACATCATCTGTGCAATATACTCTTTGACCCCCATGGCTTTGGCATTGTAGGCTGCAAGATACGCCGATGCGACATAAACGACGTCGGGAGCATCCCGCATCCCCCAGTGGTGCGGCTCATTGAGCTCGACCGGTATGCCGCGCTCGCCGTACCAGGTCATCACCTGCTGGTGTTCGCGGATCGAGCCTTCGAGGTCCCATGGACCCCTGCCGTCCATCTGGTTGAACCAGAAAAGCGGAATGGCGCACCAGGCATTGTGGATGGTTTCGGTGAAGACCTCAGCTTGGCGGATGAATTCATCCGTACCCGAGTAGGTGCGCATCAATGGGTAGTTGCCTCGGCGGCTGGCTGTGTAAAGCATGCGGTAGTCGTCAGCAGAACGGACGGGTACCCCGCC
>Ga0209744_1000167_pt1 | contig 21223 bp, 11 predicted proteins | sample BarGraNGADG00311_2_FD_184494 | JGI IMG/M metagenome (GOLD analysis project Ga0209744, IMG submission 184494) | Arctic peat soil microbial communities from Barrow, Alaska - Barrow Graham LP Ref core NGADG0004-311 (SPAdes) (version 2) | ecosystem: Environmental > Terrestrial > Soil > Wetlands >... | reverse complement strand
AACTTTTGTAGTAAGCTTCTATCCTGAAAGTCCTGTCGTTTTTAATTCTCTGAAAATTTATGATATAGTGAACAGCCTGCTGGAAGCCGGGCTTGTATCCCTGCAGGAGATACTGTGTTGGTGCAGCTTGAAAGAAGATGCCATATGCTGCAGATATCTGACTCTTCTCACCTGTTTTCAGAGCCAGGGAAATCCGGGGGGCAAGGTTTGTTTTTGATAATAAATCGCTGTATTCCCCCCTTATTCCTGTTTTAAGACCGAACCACCTTGCAGGTTTCCATTCGGTTTCCACGTAACCTGCAATTTGCGAATCGGTGAACCTGTTTGAAGTAGTGTCATTAACGATCTGGTCATAGCTTATGCGTTGTACTTCCATACCTGCAAGCAAATGAAATCGTCGTGTAAAGTCATAATTTAATTCGGCCCTGCCCTGAACACGACTGTCGTGACTGTATAAAGGGTAATTACCGAATTTAATATTATCTGTATTGTTGCTGAATGAAAAAGCTGAAAAGTATCTTAATTTATCGGTAGAGATATAGCTGTAAGACATGTCGAAAAAGGTATTTTCATTTTTGTTACCGAAGTTGATTTTAGTGCTGAAATCTTCAGGATCAGGAATAGTAACTCCCTGTTGGGTAATGCTTTCACTAAAATTCATTTTAAACATTCCCTTGTCTTCCACTTTTGAAACCCATCGTGTTGAAAGGTACCCGCCCTGGGGATTCTTATAGTAATCAAAATTGGTTTTAGTTATTGCCATGTAAGGGGCCAGGTTAAGATATGAACCTGTATATTCAAAAGCATTATTGTTCATTAGTTTTGAACCAGACACTGAAATACCCGTTAAATTTATTCCGATATTAACTGTGCTCTCATCCGGAAGATCATTCGTCTGCAAATCAAGTACGGAAGAAAGGGCCTGACCATACCTGCTGCTGTAACCACCGCTGCTGAATGAGGTCCCCTTAAATTGAAAGGGATTAAAACGGCTCCGCTGAGATATTCCCGGAACGGTAGTTAAAAATGCATTTTGAGATGTGATGCCATCTATAATAACGGTGCTTTCACTTGCATCACCACCACGAACAAACAAGCCTGTCTGATCGCCTCCGTTCCGCTGTACTCCGGGCAACGTTTGAATTGCATTGACGATATCAGCTCCACCACCTGCAATTGTTACAATATCAAGTGGCTTCAATATGGCAACTTTCCTTTCGTTATTAGCCTCGATTGTACCTGCTGAAATGACAATTTCGTCAAGCATATTTAACGCTTCTTTTAAAGTAAAACTTAAGGAATATTCCTTATCCGCAAGGGTAACCGGATAAAAAATCTGTTCATAGCCTATAATTGATATATTAATTACCTGATTGCCCTGAAGCTTTGTTGTTATTATATACCGGCCCAAAGAATCAGTTATTGAACCGTCAGTAGAGTTCTTAATAAAAACATTTACATACTCTAAGGGTGTTCCTTTTACATCTTTAACTGTTCCTTTGATTACACTTTGTGCCGTGCAGGTAACAGGGGCAGTAAACAAGAAGCAAATCAGGATTTTTAAAAACAAGGAATATCTCCGGTTCATTATTGACGGATTTAGATTTATTAACATATTACTCCGGATTCAGGTAATCTCTAAGATCTTTAATATACTCAGAAAACTTTTGTCTGCCAAGTTTAGTAATGCTGCAAAGCGTTTGCGGATAGTTGTTCCTGAATTTTTTAGTAACCTCAATATATCCGGCTTCCTTAAGTCTGGTTATCTGGATGCTGAGGTTTCCCGCGGTTGCACCGGTCTGTTCCCTGATATAAGTGAATTCGGCCATTTCAGTTCCGACAAGCAGGGAAATTATTGCCAGACGCAACTGCGAATGCAGTATGGGATCGAGTTCCTTAAACCTTGTCATGACTTACTTTGTTTTTTAACATATAACCCGGTATAAGATATCCAATAAGCATTGCTACAGGTGTTCCAAGAGGTTCAAGTTCCGGTCCTGCAAAATGAACCACGAGTGCCACCATCCAGAAGCAAATTCCGCCAAGAATCAACGGTTTGAATTTGATAATGAATCCTGATAGAAATGTTGGGAATCCCGCCAGTAAAAGGATATATGGTGTTACTGTTTCCATATTTTTTGATTGTACAATAAAAAGTACTGTTGCAGCAATCAGAAATCCGATCCATGTCCACATATATAACATATTGGCATAAGTGTGAACCTGTTCTTTTCTCCCTTTCACAAATCCATATATCATAGATACAAAAGCACCCGGAATCACCAGGAACCATACATAATAGGGGTGAGCATAACTTGTGTATTTTTCAAGAAGCCATGCTGAAAGGCTGCAGATAATCAGTAGCCAGCCCCAGAACAGGAGGTGAAAGCTTCCCTGACGGATGCTGACTTTTGTTTTGTTGATCATTTCTGTTATGATTCTCAGGCTTTCTTCGCCTGTCATCATTTTTTCCTCGTTTTCCATAATAATGTTTATTTTTATGTTTCTGCTTAAATGAATATAAATATGTTACAAATATAAACTAGTTTATATTATAAACCAAATAATTATTGAATTATTTTTAAAAATATTACTTTTAGATAACTAATCCATTGATTTTCTTCGTTTACCCCGTCCCCAAGGGGAGCGAAGAACCGAGCACGAAGTGCGAGCTCGACGCAGTCAAAATCAATTTACTCCCCTTGGGGCTGGGGTAAATAAATTGATTTTCGGGCGATTTACTTAAAAATTAAGCATTATGGGACTAATCCAGATCGAAAATATGGAGTTTTACTCTTTTCATGGTCATTTTAAAGAAGAGCGTATAGTCGGGAACAAATTTCTTGTAGATCTGACTATTGAGACGGACATGAAGCAACCAAAGGAGAGTGATAATCTTAAAGATGCTGTTAATTACCAGAGGGTATATGAAATAGTAAAGCAACAGATGGAGACGAAATCGTACCTGCTTGAGCATATTGCCGGGCGTATCCTCGATGCAATATATGCTGAAATGGAGGGTATAGAGAAGGTTACGGTAAAGGTATCGAAGCTGAATCCACCTATGGGAGGGAAGATAGGGTCGGTAAGTGTGGTAATGGAAAAATAAAAATTTATAATGGAATGCAATATATATAATAAGGTACACATAATGAAAACAAAGGTTTTCATATTATCAGTTGTAGTACTCTTTATTACCGTAGTTCCTGTAACCTATTCACAAAAGAAGACCAATTTTCTAAGTTTCGATTACTTTTCTCAGGAATCGGGATTGCCTAATAACCAGATTCAATCAATCTACCAGGACAGGAAAGGCTGGATTTGGGTAGGGACAAGTCAGGGTATCAGCAGATTTGATGGTTACAGGTTTGAAAATTTTATTAATAGTCCGGATGATACTGCAAGCTTTTCAGGGAACCTTGTAAGAGTAATTTTTGAAGATCTCAAGGGAAATTTGCTCGTTGGAACAGAAAATGGCGGACTTAATGTTTTTGACAGGGAAAAAGAACGTTTTCTTCACCCATACAAGAATAATCCCGAATTCAGATCCAAGGATGTATCAGTAAATGCGATTGCACAGAGTACTAATGGGAATCTGTACATAGGAACTGATCGGAACATGCTGATAATAGACACAGCCGGAATTCTTAAACCGGTTATCCCTTTGACAGAAAATAACCATGAAAGTTTCGCAGGTACTTTTATAAGAGCATTGCAGTTTGATGACAAAGGTAATTTATGGATAGGAACTAATAACGGTTTATTTTTATATTATCCTGATCGCAATTTAATTGAACCGGTCAATCTTCCCTTATTCAATGAACAATCGAGGGAGATTTATGAGCTTTTTAAAGATACTGACGGATCAATATGGATTGGAACCTATTCGAATGGCATATTTATTACTGACCCTGCAACAAAATCAATCACTCATTTGAAGCTGGATCCTTATTATGAAAGGTCCGAAACGATAAGAGCAATATCGAGAGGTATACTTGGCGACTATTGGATTGGTTCCAGAGGTGGTTTGTATGTATATTCAAAAAGTAAAGGAGTTACCGGGTTTTTCAGGCACGATGACAGGGATGTAAAAAGTCTTGCCAACAATTCCGTCCTAAGTTTGTTACACGATTCCAGAGGTGAGACCTGGATAGGAACCCGTGGTGGCCTTAATTTACTGGCAAAAAGTAAACAGGTGTTTCAGAATTACAGTGCCCTTCCAAATGACAATCATTACCTGAACAGCAGTATAATCTATGCATTCTGGATAGACGAAAAGAAGAAGATCTGGATTGGCACTGAGGACGGTGGAATAAATATTTATGATCCGGAGACTGGGACCTATGAATATCTGATGGCCCGAAAAGGCAACGGTAATTACATCTCCCAGAATTGTATAAAAGCCTTTCTTGATGATGGCCATGGGAACCTTTGGATTGGAACCTTCTGGGGAGGTATCGATGTACTTAATCTTAAGACAAGAAATATAACCCACTTCAGGAATTCACCTGATGATCCGAATAGCCTGTCTGATAACCGGGTATGGGCTCTTTGCATTGATAAAAATGATGAGATATGGGTTGGCACTTCTTCAGGGGTTGACCGATATAAGCCCGGAACAAAAACTTTCATCCACTATCCCCAGATCACAAAGGAAAAGCAGGTGAATTGGATCAGCATGGATTCAGATAACAATCTCTGGATTGGTACTTTAGACGAATTGATAATTTATGACACCGAAAATGATAACGTTAAACGTTATAATGAACGATCAAGGTTTTTTCACCAGGATTCTAAAAAAAGGTACTGGGTAGCAACTATCGACAAGGGTATTGCCCTTTATTCAAAAGAAGGAGGGGTTGAAAGATATTATAATGAACATGATGGTTTATCCAATAATCAGGCATTGTGCATTCTTGAGGACAATAATAATTACCTGTGGATCAGCACTTCGAATGGTCTTTCAAAATTTGATCCTGATAATAACCAGTTCCGCAATTTTTCAGCCAGAGATGGATTACGGAATAATCAGTTCACATATGGAGCAGCCTATAAAGCACCAGATGGTGAGTTACTCTTTGGAGGTATTTCAGGATATAATATTTTCAATCCGAAAGATATATTGACTGACGATTTGCCGGTTCCTCTTGTTTTTACGGGATTAAGGATCTTCAATAAACCGGTTCGTATATCTGACATGAAAAATTCCGTTCTGCAGAAAAGCATTTCAGAAACAACACATATAGATCTAAAATATGATCAGAATGTATTTACCCTCGAATTTGCGGCTCTTGATTTTGTGAACAGCACAAACACACTATATTCATATTACCTCGAAGGATTTGATAAAGACTGGAATGAGCCAAGCAATTCAAGAACTGCTACATATACCAATCTGAACCCCGGTGATTATCGTCTCAGGATCAAAAAAGTAATACAAGGGAATCCTCCTCCTGAAAAGGAGCTTACACTGTCAATTACCATACTGCCTCCCTTCTGGATGACCACGTGGTTCCGCATTCTGATGATTCTGATGATTGTTCTTTTGGGATATACTCTTATAAGATTCATAATCAATCGTGAGAAAATAAAAAATGAACTCGTTTTTGAAAAAGCAAAGGCAAAGAACCTTCACGAGCTGGATATGCTTAAGCTCAGGTTGTTTACAAATATTTCACATGAGATCAGAACTCCGCTCACTCTCATCCTTGGTCCTCTTGAAAAACTGATCTCCCGGAAGGTTCCTGCCGATGAAATTTCATCTCATCTGGCTATGGTTTATAGGAATTCCCGACAACTCGACAGGTTAATTAACCAGCTGCTTGACTTTCGCAAGCTTGAGACCGGGAACCTGAAACTTGAGCTGACCAGCAATGATATAGTAAGCCTTGTGTCAAACCTTGTTCATTCCTTCGATGAATACGCCAGAGAGAGAAATATATCTCTTGAGTATCATTCTCTTAAGAAAAAATTAGTTGCACTTTTTGATCCGGATAAAGTTGAAACTATCATTAATAATCTTGTTTCAAATGCTCTGAAATATACTGCTGAAGGAGGAATAGTCTCAGTTCATCTTTCACTTGTTTTCTCAAGTGATGATGAGAATTCTTTTAATAATGCGACAGAGAAACAGTATATTGAAATAGCTGTTAAGGATACAGGAAAAGGAATTTCACAGGAAAATATAGAAAATATCTTTACCAGATTTTTCAGGGTAGATTCAAAAAATGAAAGTTCCGGGACAGGAATTGGCCTTTCATTGGTTAAAGAACTGGTAAAACTTCATGGCGGGAATATTTATGTTTACAGCAAACCCGGAATCGGTTCTAAGTTCACCGTTCGTCTTCCTTTTGTATCTGAAAACAAACAAGAGGAAACAGATAAAGGTACGGATATCAGTAACAATGATATGATGGGAAATTTGCCCGAAAATAAAATCACGGAACTTCTTGAAAAGGCAAATTTACAAATAATGCTTATTGTTGAAGATAACCCTGACGTACGTTATTTTATACGAAGTCATTTTGAACCGGTATATTCCATATATGAGGCAAAAAATGGCAGGGAAGGATGGGACCTTGCTATAAAGCTTGTTCCTGATGTAATAATCAGCGACATCCTGATGCCTGATATTGATGGATATGAATTCTGCCGGCGCATCAGGAAGGATGAAAGGACCTCTCATATTCCGGTGCTATTGCTTACTGCGCTTCATTCAAAGGAACATGAGATAGAGGGTCTGTCTTGCGGAGCTGATGATTATATTACAAAACCTTTTGATATCTCTGTTCTTCAGACTAAGATTGAAAACATGCTGTCGCTTCGCAAGTCATTAAAAGAAAAATATACAAGGGAAATCATCCTTCAACCTTCAAGTATAACTATTTCCTCACCTGATGAAAGATTTCTTCTCAAAGCAATGAAAATCGTAGAAAGTAATATTTCTAATTCAGACCTTGATATAGAACAATTTGCAGCTGAGGTCGGTGTAAGTCGTATGCAGCTTTACCGTAAGTTTAATGCCCTGACGAATATGACTGTAAAGGAGTTTATCAGAAGTATCAGACTGAAACGGGCCACACAACTTCTTCTTGACAAGAAAATGACCGTGACTGAAATTGCCTACGCTGTGGGTTTTAAAGACCTGTCTAATTTCAGAAAATCCTTTCACCGGGAATATGGCATGAGCGCTTCTGATTATGTGAAACAAAACGCTTCAAAAGAAAAGAGGGAAATGGCTTAGGAAAAACGTTTAGCCTCTTAAAATCAGTTTTATTATCTTATTTATCAGGTTTTATCGTATTACTTGTGAGGAATTCACCCGGTATTTGGGAAAAATATCCCGCTCTGGGAAGAAAAGCATGACTTTTTGGGAAAAAAAGTACTGGCCTTTGTTCACCCAATATCTAACTTGTAAGAAAATTAAATGTCCATGAACAAGGTTGATCGTGACCTGAAAAAAATGAATTGGTCGATCATTTTAATTTCAATAGGATTGATACTGGCATTGATTATATTTTTCCTGGTCAGCTTTTAATTCTTATATCATATATCAGATAGAAAATCAATAAAGGAATTATAATAAATATGACGAAAACCAACCTAAACAAAAAAACTATGACAGAACTAATTATTGAAACAAGAAAAGCCCCGGTACCTAAATACATTTGCCGTTGGGTTTTATTGATGTTTGCTCTCATGTTGCCTGCAATCTCCGCCTATTCACAATATTCAAGTGTTAAAGGAACGGTGACGGATGCAACAACAGGAGAAGCATTAATCGGAGTGAACATTGTAATTAAGGGTACAGTGCAGGGGGTAACGACGGACATTAACGGTCAGTACCTCCTTAATAATTGCCCTCAGAATGCAACATTAACTTTTTCTTATATCGGTTACACTGCTGTTGATGTTGAGGTGCAGGGAAGAGGTGTTGTTGATTTACGTCTTGAATCATCTAGCAGCCAGTTGGATGAGGTCGTGGTTATCGGCTATGGAACTTCCAAAAAAAGAGACATAACCGGTTCCGTTTCGTCTGTACAGGGCAGAGACATTGCCAGAATCCCGGTTTCAACTGCTGCTGAAGCACTAACCGGTAAAATGGCAGGGGTGCAGGTTGTTACAACTGAGGGATCTCCGGATGCGGATATTAATATCCGTGTCAGGGGAGGTGGTTCTATTACACAGGACAACTCTCCTCTGTATATTGTTGACGGGTTTCCAGTGAACAGTATCTCTGATATCCCGGGATCCACAATCCAATCGATTGATGTTTTAAAGGATGCATCTTCAACTGCTATTTATGGTGCACGTGGTGCCAACGGCGTTATTATCGTAACTACCAAAAGTGGTAGCCTGGGCAAAGTAAAAGTAAACTATAATGCTTATTATGGTTTTAAAGAGGTTGCTAATCACCTGAAATCATTAAGTGTGGAAGACTATGTTAAGTGGCAATATGAATATGCCCTTTTGTCCGATAATCTTTCAAATTACGAGAAGTTTTTTGGACTATACCAGGATATTGATTTATTTGCCGGACAACCAAGCACCAATTGGTATGATCAGGTTTTTGGACACACCGGAAAAACCTTTAACCAGGATTTAAGTATAACCGGGGGAACCGAAAAGCTAAAATATGCTTTTGGCTTTGCCGGTTTAAATAGCAAAGAGATCATGTTAGGCTCTGAGTATAAGAGAAATAACTTTTCTTTAAAGCTTGATAATAACCCTACCGATCGGATAGGACTTTCTTTTTCAGTACGTTATTCCGACACCAAAATCTATGGAGCCGGTACTACAGATCAGGCAGGTGGTACACCAACTGATTCAAGGGTTAAACAAACCATGGTTTTTGGACCAATTCCGTTTACGGCAATGGGCAATTACGACGATGAAGAAGTATCAAGCACAATGGTAAATCCTTTAGATAATGTTAGGGACAATGATCGTCAGCAATTAAGAAAGAGGTATAATCTGGGTGCCAGCTTCTCCTGGAAAATTCTTGAGGATTTAGAAGTGAAAACCGAAGCAGGTCTGGATAGTTATATAAATAATGACGACCATTTTTATGGAATAACTACCTATTATGTAAAAAATACTCCTACAGCAACTTATCAAAACATGCCTGCTTTAGAGTCAACTGAAGGTAAAAGCCTGAGCTTAAGAAATACAAACACTTTAAATTATGATTTTAATAAAATCTTCCAAAATCCCAATCATGCTCTTAAGTTTTTAGTTGGACAGGAACTGATCATTACTCAGTCAAATAATATGTTCAACCAGGTTTGGGGTTTCCCGACATTTTTTGTCTCCGATCAGGCTTATAAACTGGTTAGCCAGGGATTTTCAAACAGATATACAGATACCTACAATCCTGATAATAAATTACTTTCCTTCTTCGGACGTGTTAATTACGATTTTAAAAGAAAGTATATAATATCAGCAACCTTCAGGGCTGATGGTTCAAGTCTGTTTTCCAAAGGTAATCAGTGGGGATATTTCCCTTCAGCAGCTCTGGCCTGGAGAATTTCTGAAGAACAGTTTATGAAAGGAATTTCATCAACTGTTGATAACCTTAAATTGCGCTTCAGTTATGGTACTGCAGGTAACAATAATATTCCGGCAAATCAGATATCGCAGATATTCACAGCAGGTACTTCTTCATGGATGAATGGGTTTTCTACATTCTGGTCTCCATCGACCGTTATGGCAAATCCCGATCTGAAGTGGGAAACTACCTATACCCGTAATCTTGGATTGGATTTTGGGTTGTTTAAAAGCCGGCTTAATGGTAATGTTGAATTGTATATTAACACAACCAAAGATCTTCTAATCAATTTCCCTGTTTCCGGTACCGGATATAATACTCAATTCAGGAATATGGGTGAAACCGAAAATAAAGGACTTGAACTTGCACTAAATTGGGTAATTGTTGATAAAGAAAAGTATGGACTTAATGTTGGTTTCAATATTGGTTTCAATAAGAACAAAATAGTTTCTTTAGGAACAATGAGCGACTTTGGTCAGGCTACCGGCTGGGCATCAACTGAAATTGGTAACGATTATTGGATCGCAAAAGGCGGATCTGTTGGCCAGATGTTTGGTTATCAATCCGATGGCAGATACGAAGTTTCAGATTTTTCAGGCTATGATGCAGTAGCGGATACCTGGACATTAAATGAGGGTGTTGCAGATGATAAAGGTGTAATAGGCACAGTACGCCCTGGCAGCCTGAAACTGAAAGATATCACCGGCGATGGCATTGTAACAGTAGCAGATTGCTCTGTAATAGGCGATGCAAACCCCAAAAATACAGGAGGCTTTAATATTGACGGCCGTTTCTACGGTTTCGATTTGTCAACCGTATTCAGCTGGAGTTATGGGAATGATATTTATAATGCCAATAAAGTTGAATACACTACGGGCAGGTACCAATTCCGGAATATGATTGATATTATGGCCGATGGAAAAAGATGGACCAATTTAGATCCTGCAACCGGTGAAATTGTTAACGATCCGCAAACTCTAGCAGCTATGAATGCGAATACCACAATGTGGTCTCCATATATGACCAGACATGTATTTTCCGATTGGGCTGTTGAAGATGGTTCTTATCTTCGTCTAAACACGCTGTCACTGGGTTATACCATTCCTTCAGAGATAGTTAAAAGAGTTCACATCCAGAATCTGAGGCTTTATGTTTCTGCATATAATGTATTTATCCTGACAAACTATTCAGGTTTCGATCCTGAAGTTTCATCAAGAAGAACTACAAGCCTTACTCCTGGACTTGATTATTCGGCTTATCCAAAGAGCAGGCAATTGTTGTTTGGTTTAAATCTTACTTTTTAATCTGATTTATGTACATTAATATGAAAAAGATATTTTACATACTTAGTTTCGTTTTTGCTGGCTTATTTGTGTCATGCGAAAAGTATTTGGAAACCCCTTCCAAGTCAACACTGGATGAATCATTGATATTTTCCAATCCATCATTGGCCCAAATGGCTATTGACGGTATAAAAGTACCATTTGGTGAGACCAATTCTTACAGGGGAAGGTTTTTAACCCATTATGGCTCTAATACTGATTTAGAGTGGCTGAATTCATCATCAGTCAATGCAAGAGGAGATTTGTCGAGATATATCAATTCTTCTATCAACACAGATATGAATACAACAAATAATGTCTGGGCAATGAATTATCTGGGCATTGAGCGTGCAAATATCTGTATCAGGGGTTTAAGGGCTTATGGAACTCCGGCACCCGGTAATGATATGGGCCAGTTATTAGGCGAAGCATTAACACTCAGGGCAATATATTATGCTGATCTTGTAAAAGCCTGGGGTGATGTAGTTGCAAGGTTTGCACCTGTTTCTTCAGAAACAATGTATCTGCCAAAATCAAGTCGTGATGTAATATACAAACAACTCCTGGCTGATCTGAAAGAGGCTTCAGATTTGGTAGCCTGGCCAAACGGGAATGCAAGAACCATGAATGCTGAAGGCATTAACAGGGCCTTTGTAAAAGCATTCCATGCACGACTTTGTCTGGCGGCGGCTGGTTATTCTCAATATCCTGATGGAATAAGAAGAAGTGACGACCCTGAATTATCAGTTGCAACTCTATATCCAATTGCATACCAGGAATGTCTTGATGTAATAGGTAGCGGGCAGGCACAGCTTGAACCTACTTTTGAAGGCTTTTGGAGGAAGGTTTGTCAGGATGCTCCCCCTGTTACTGTTGATCCTGCAGGATTTGAATCTCTCTGGGAAATCCCTTTTGCTGACGGACGTGGTCGTATGGCCTATACATATGCTGTCAGGCATACAAGTGTTGATCAGTTTACCGGCCAGGCTCAGGGAGGAGTCTATGGACCTCTACCAAACGTTTACTACGATTATGATGCAAAAGATACCCGCAGGAATGTAACATGTGTGCCTTATTTCTGGGGTACTGCTGTTGGCGGAATTTCAAAACAGGTGATGAACCAGGGCTCCGGCTCATCCCCTTCTGTCAACCAATGGTATTTTGGTAAATTACGCTATGAATGGATGAACAGAATGGTTACCTCCACAAATGATGATGGCCTCAATAAAGTTTATATGCGTTATGCAGAGGTTTTGTTAATGGCTGCAGAAATTCAAAATGAGCTGGGAGATCTCAGTACTGCCAAGGGTTATCTGAAAGAAATCCGTAAAAGGGCATTTGTATCTTCTGATTGGGCAGTAAAAGTCGATGCTTATGTTGATGCCATTTCCGGTAAAGATCAGATGTTTTCTGCTATTGTAAAAGAACAGGGTTTTGAATTCTGTGGCGAAATGGAACGCAAGCAGGCTTTAATCCGCTGGAATTTGTTGGGAGCCAAACTGATGGAGGCCAAAACCAAAATGGCAAACCTTAGCAACCGCACAGGTGAATATTCAGACGTTCCTGCTACCGTATACTACAAGTATGCAACTGACGGAGTATCGCTTCAATTTTATGGATTAAACAGGGGAGAAACTGCTGACATGTCCGCAAGCTATACTTACAATGCCTTGTATGTTGGTCCGACAAAGTTAGATGCCACAAAAATTGGTACACTTTACACGAACGATCCTGACCAGAATCAATTATGGCCAATCTGGCAGGTGTTTATCGATGCAAGCAATGGCACGTTGAGTAATGATTATGGTTATTAAAATATTCTAAAGAATTAGATATGAAAAAATTAATTATAAATATTGGAATAATTCCCGGGCTAATAATACTGTTTTCTTTAAACGCGTGTACCAAGAAGATAGACCCGGTTGTTAATGAACTTAGTTTTAGCAGGACTTTTACTCCCGGGGAATTCAGTGCACAGTTAAGCAATATAACAACAGTTACACTAAGTTGGAGCCCCGAAAAAAATGTAGACCATTATGTGATTGAAATTTATCAGGGTACTGATTTCGTTGCTGGTTCATTGATATTTACAACTGATATAACAGCACCACTTTCATTAGTAGACAAAATATCATATGTATATGTTTTACCTGCAGGGGATACCCAGTTTTCAGCCAGAATAAATGCGGTGAGTTCATTGGAAGGGGTAGCAGGATCTAATTGGAGTTCGATAGATTTTAAAACGGCACCTGAGAATTTGTTCCTTGGTTATGTGTCTGAATTGTCGGGTTTTAGAACTGCTACTGTCAGATGGAAACCAGGTTCAACAGCCACGTCTCTTATGTTTGATAATGGAACAAAGACATCCTATCCTATTTCTGCCGCAGAAGCCATAGCAGGTGTTAAAATAGTTACAGGTGTGGCAAAAGGCAAATATCAGATCAGTTTAATGAATACTACTTTTGTCAGAGGAAAGACAAATGTTCTTGTTGAAGGCGATGTATTGCTTACTCCTGGAAGTGATTTGGTAGCTGCAATAAATGCTGCAGCACCCGGTAATGTGATTATTTTACCTGCTGGTGAAATATTCAAGTTTGCCATCAATTCAATTATTAACAAAAGCATTAAAATCAGAGCAATAAATAAGCAGAATCTGCCTACTCTTTGTGCAAGTTCAGGAGCAAGTTTAACTTCACCTATGTTTCTTATTGATCCTTCATTAACGAGTTCTGATTCTATTGTTTTCCAGAACGTAATTATAACTGGTTATATAAATAATAATGTAGCTGAAGGTCTGATTACGGGTGTTTACGATCAGGGAACTTCAAATGCCTGTAATATTGGTCTTCTTAAATTTACGGGTTGTGAACTTAAGCATTTCAGTAGACACCTGATAAGGTTAAGAGGTACCGCAACCCAGATTATAGACAGGTTTGAAGTGAATGATTGTATCCTATCTGATTATGGAACAAATTCTACCAGTTATGGAATTATTAGTTCGAATACCGCAGCCGGTAGAATTAACAATATAAAGTTTAGTAATTCAACTATTTATAATTTTTTATCCTACCTGGTTCTTTACACAAGTGGCACATCATGTAATAGTGTTATTCTTAATAATTGTTCGCTCAATCAAATTACTTATACTGCTGCAAGTACAAGCAGGTATATTATGGATCTGAACGGCACTGTATTTGCCGGAGGTGGTATAAATATCAGTAATTGTATCTTCGGAAGTACTGCTGCTGCCCATACAAATGGGATACGGTCTACCGGAACATTATTATTCACAAATTCTTATTGCACTTCTGATTATGATGATTCCTTTACTCCGGCATCCTCTGTCAGAAGTTTAATGACTGCTTATTCTGGTGCATCGACTGCTCTATGGACAAACCCTGTTGCAGGGGCGGACTTCCATTTTCTCGATGCAGGATTTGCCGGAAAAAACAGCGCCGGAGACCCGCGCTGGAAATAATAATTTGGGTTGAATTGTTGGTTAGATAGGTTTTCATCTTCTTTGACCGGGAGATCTGATCTCCCGGTCTGGAGGATGAATTAAGGCAACGTTTCCAGCATTTTTTCATTTTGTATCGATATGCTAAACAGAAAAATACTTATAATTATCTGTTTGTGTTTATTTTTCTTTACACACAGAATAAACTCTCTTGCCGTAGCCGCTCATCAGAAGGCTGATATTATTGTGGCGCTAGATGGAAGCGGTGACTTTGTGAAAATCCAGGATGCAATCAATGCTGCTCCCTCCAACAGCAATCGTACTGTGTATATATACATCAAACGCGGGCTCTACAATACTGAAAAACTTATAGTGCCTTATGACAAAAAAAACATCAGATTTCTTGGAGAAAACCGTGAAGAAACAGTTATAAGCTATCATATCTATAACTGCTCAAACGGACCTGATGGCAAATGCCCCGCAGAAGATGTCGCATTATGGAAAGGTGATGTTTTAGAGACGTCGGCAACCCTGACAATACAGGGTGATGGCTTCGGGGCGGAAAACCTTACTATTCAGAACACAGCGGGTCCGGTAGGGCAAGCCCAGGCTATTACGGTACAGGCTGATAAAGTTGTATTTATAAATTGTGACATAAAGGGTTACCAGGATACAATGTATTTAATGAGCGCCGGGAAGCGATGTTACTTTGAAGGTTGTCTTGTTACCGGGCGCACAGATTATATTTATGGGGCCTGCATCGCTTACTTTCAGGGCTGTGAGATCCGAAGCTGGGGCAAAGGCTGGATAACTGCCCCTTCGACACCAGACAATCAGCTTTATGGTTTTGTGTTCAATGAATGTAAATTAACTTATGGACTGAACAGTCCGAGAGCCGGAGATGACGGTGAGTTAATAAGATTAGGAAGGCCATGGCATGAATTCCCTAAAGTAGCATGGTTATTTTGTGAAATGACCGGGATGATCAATCCTGAAGGATGGGGTGATACATGGCGTATGGATTATGCGTCAACCAGCAACTCTTTACATCTTTATGAATACAAAAATACCGGTCAGGGCGCCGGAATGACCGGCCGTGCAAAATGGAAAGGAATACAAACCCTGTCAGATGAGGAAGCGCTGAAATATACAGTTGGGAAGGTGCTTGGAGGATCTGATGGGTGGAACCCCATATTTAATTCCCGTAAGTGACTGAATAAATTAAAAATATAGAAACAACAAAGACTATGATCCGAAGATACATTAAGTTTATAACGCCACTGGTGCTGGTTCTTTTCTTTTATTCATGTACAAATGCGGATATTGGAAATCCATCTGCAGCACCATTGTATAAAAATCTTGAGTTTGCAATGCCTGTAGTTTCCGAGCCTGGTTTTCCGGCTTATACGGTATCTATAACTGATTTTGGAGCTGTTAATGATGGCCAGACCCTGAATACAAAAGCTATAGCTGATGCTATTAATGAAGTCACCGGAAAAGGTGGAGGAAAGGTGGTCATACCTCGTGGATTATGGCTCACGGGTCCGATCATTCTTAAAAGCAATATTAATCTTTATATTGAAGACGGAGCCCTGGTAATATTCAGTTCTGATAAAGATCTCTATCCTTTAATTGAGACCAGCTTTGAAGGGAATAATACTTACCGGTGCATTTCGCCAATATATGGGAAAGAGCTGGAAAATATTGCCATTACGGGCAATGGAATTTTTGATGGTACAGGACAGGTATGGCGGCCTGTCAAGAAAGAAAAGACGACAGAATCACAATGGAAAAGCCTTATTAAATCTGGCGGAATAACCAGCAATGACAATAAGATATGGTATCCATCTAAATCATATCAGGAAGGTCAGAGAATGAGTGAGAATAATGTACCGACACAGCTGACAAAGCTGGAAGATTTTGTAAAAATCAAAGACTTTCTCCGTCCGGTGATGGTGAGCCTGGTAAACTGCAGAAAAATATTGATTGACGGTCCGGTTTTCCAGAATTCTCCCGCCTGGTGTCTGCATCCGCTTATGTGTGAAGATCTGACTATAAGGAATGTAACAGTAAAGAATCCATGGTTCTCACAGAATGGTGATGGACTTGATATCGAATCGTGCAAAAATACCCTGGTTTATAATAGTAGTTTTGATGTTGGGGACGATGCCATCTGCATCAAATCGGGCAGAGATGAGGATGGCAGGAAAAGAGCCAGGCCTACTGAAAACCTGGTGATAAAAAATTGCCTGGTTTACCATGGTCATGGAGGGGTTACAATTGGCAGTGAAATGTCAGGAGGAGTAAAAAATGTTTCAGTCTCTGCGTGTACATTCTTAGGCACCGATGTAGGTATTCGTTTCAAGAGTAACCGTGGCAGGGGAGGTGTTGTTGAAAATATATACTTCTCCGATATTAATATGATCAATATTCCGACCCAGGCTATCTCTTTCAATATGTACTACAAAGGAATGTCAGTTACAGAGATGCTTGCTGAGGGGACCAATGCTGAAACCACAACAAGTGAAGCGCCCCGGGTGACTGAAGAAACACCCCATTTTAAAAACATCTCCATTAAAAACATTACATGTAAAGGAGCTTTTCAGGCTGTCTATCTGGAAGGACTACCTGAGCTGAATCTGGAACACATAACTCTTGAGAATATTGATATTGAGGCAGATAACGGGTTTGAATGCCTCGATGCCAACGGGCTCTCAATCAAAGGTCTGAGGTTAAGAACACAGAAGATGCCGGCAATTCGCCTGGTTAACAGTATGAATGTTGATATTGAAAAACTCAATGTTCCGGAAAATCAAAATCCGTATATCGATATTAAAGGGGCTGTTTCCAAAAATATTACGATCAGGACGGATAACACTTTGAACGAAAATAGAGTCATAATTGGCAAGGAAGTAAACAGGGCTACAATACAAATTATTAAATAGTTGTACATATAAATGAACAAATTTCTCTCTCTGTTACTCTTTATTCCCCTCTTGGGCCAATCGCAGCAGTTGTCTTTTCCCGGTGCTGAGGGTTCCGGAAGATTTACCACAGGGGGAAGGGGCGGAGCAGTTTATATTGTGACAACACTGGCGGATTCGGTCAAAAAACCTCAGGACGGTTCCCTGCGATGGGCCTTGAATAAAACCGGACCGAGAACCATAGTTTTTGCAGTCTCAGGCACAATTGAACTTAAAAGCAAGCTGATCCTTAAAAAGGGTGATGTCACCATTGCAGGTCAGACAGCTCCCGGAGACGGAATCTGTTTAAAAGATCATCCTTTCATTGTTGAGGCCGATAATGTCATTATAAGGTATATGAGGTTCAGGTGCGGAAATAATATCTCTTCTGAAGTGGCACCTGATGCAATTTCAATTACCCATCATAAGAATATGATAATTGACCATTGTTCAATGAGTTGGGCAGTTGATGAGGTAGCCTCATTTTATGATAATGAGAACTTCACACTACAGTGGTGTCTGTTATCGGAAAGTCTTTATAATGCCGGTCACCCGAAGGGGCCGCATGGTTATGGCGGAATATGGGGAGGTATGGGAGCTTCCTTTCATCATAACCTTTTCGCAAGCCATACAAGCCGTAATCCCAGGTTTTGCGGAGCCCGGTATCATCCAGGCTCAAAGGAGACCGAATTAGTGGATTTCAGGAATAATGTGATCTTTAACTGGGGTTTCAACAGCGCCTATGGAGGAGAGATGGGTAAACAGAATATGATCAACAATTATTTTAAATCGGGGCCGGCTACAAAACCAAAAGTCCGTAATCGAATTGTTGAGCCGTATGATTCTCTCGGGAGGTGGTATGTAGATGGCAACTTTGTTAAAGGATTCCCCGGAGTCACTTCCAATAACTGGGCAGGAGGAGTTCAGGGAAAGTACGCGAATGATCCGGAAATAAGAGTCTCATCACCATTCCCGTTTGCTGATGTTCAGACACAGAGTGCAGAAGAGGCTTATAAGCTGGTTCTTGAAAAGGTCGGAGCCATCCTGCCAAAGCGTGACGTTCTCGATAAAAGGATCATAAGTGAAACAATTTCAGGTAAATGTGCTTATGGAGATTCATATGGAGCACATACAGGTATTATCGATTCTCAAAGAAATACTGAAGGATGGCCCGGGTTAAAAACCTATAATGTTCTTATTGACAGTGACAATGACGGAATGCCTGATACCTGGGAGAAAAAAATGGGGTTTAATCCCAATGACCCTGAAGACCGGAATAAAATTTCCCCATCGGGTTACACTATGCTGGAAGAGTATATTAATGGATTATTCTGATTCTGGTTTGACTTAACCCTACCCCGGCCCAACCCTCTGCATGGCTTAACCCTACTCCGGTCCTTCCCTTAGTTTGACTTAACCCTACCCCGGCTCTTCCCTTAGTTTGACTTAACCCTACCCCGGCTCTTCCTTAGTTTGACTTAACCCTACCCCGGCCCTTCTTTTTGCATGACTTAACCCTACCCCAGCCCTTCCCTTAGTTTGACTTAACCCTACCCCGGCCCTTCTTTTTGCATGACTTAACCCTACCCCAGCCCTTCCCTTAGTTTGACTTAACCCTACCCCAGCCTTTCCCTCTGGATGACTTAACCCTACCCAGGCCCTTCCCTTAAACAATAAGGGAAGGGTGTAATGCCGTTATATATTAGATGATTATGGATCTTGAAGAAAATTTTTAGAAGATATTTATTGAATGATTATTATAATAATTTAAATTTATGACTGGAATAAAAAATATATGCCTCGGTATCATTATAAGAGTTACAAGGGAATTACTTTATTGGCCAGGAATCTTCGGAAGAATCAAACAACATCAGAAAAATTGCTTTGGGAGGTTCTGCGCAGGAAAAACCTGTCAGGTTACAAATTTCTTAGACAACATCCAATATTCTACAGTGTTAAAAACAAATGGGTGGAATTTTTCATTGCTGACTTTTATTGTGCAGGACTTAAGCTAATAATTGAATTAGACGGTAGAATTCATGAAAACAATAAGGAATATGATTCAGAAAGAGATTTGAAGTTATTAAACAAAGGTATTTATGTTGTAAGAATTAAGAATGAAGAACTCGGCGATATGAATTCTGTTATTCTTTTTCTGAATTCTATTATAGATAACCGTATGTGTCAGATTGCTGGAAGTGAACAAAATAGCCCCCCTTCCTTTATTGTTTAAGGGAAGGGGCGGGGGGAAAGGGTTATGAAAATATAAGAGATGAATTTGATCTATGTCTGCAAAATAAGACAAATTTTATTATTTTTGCACTCCAAAGTTACGGTCGGTTAACCGAGTGGCTAGGTAGCGGTCTGCAAAACCGTTTACGGCGGTTCGAATCCGCCACCGACCTCAACCAATCCCTGAGCACGCAGTGCCAGGGATTTTTTGTTTTCAACCGAAGCCAGCTTGCTGAGCTGAGGATTGAAAACAAAAAAGACCTGAAGGCCGCGAAGCGGCCCAGGGATTGGTTGAAGGGTCCCCCCATACCGAATCATTGAGAATAACACATCACCGACCTCAGATCAAACAACAAACCCGCTGATATTCAGCGGATTTTGTTTTTATTGGTGGCTTATTTGATGATACTATATTTTTAAATTCGGTGAAGAATCTGTTTAATAGTGCCAACTTTGATAAATGAACAAATTATTATAAGTTGTTTCTTCATAATTCTTTAGTTAAAATTTACTCTAATATGTATTCTCTTTCATTACAGTTTTACAGTAACATTAAAATCAATAATTCAAATTTTCTCAATTTTTAACCACCTGTCAATCATTACTCTTGAGTATAAACAGTAGTTATTCCTGAGTACTTATTGGTGAAAGGGTTTTCGGATTAAAAGTCCTTAACGAGTTCACAAAAAAGGGGCTCCTGATACCGGGGAAAATTGGTAAGTTCGAGATATTAACCAGATTACAGCTAAATACCCTGTTATTTCTCCGAAAGGATCCGGAGATGGGGAAACAGGTACTTACTAACAGACGAGCACAGGAGCCTCAAAACCTATTCTACCTTCAACTGACATGTCAGATACATCTGACAGATCGTTAAAATAAACCCGTAGTCAAATATCATTAATAGAGATAAATACATCAATCATTACTGTTGAGTATATTTAGTAATGTTTTTGAGTATATATTGATTTCTTTTATGAAGAATGGGATAATCAGGATTTGAAAATTTTAAGAGGTAATTCAATTACCGCACTTGTTCCTGATATCGTGTTACCTGGGCCGGTAATATTTTGAAGCTTGTAAGTAATTTTTACTTTTTCCAGCTTGTAATATAATTCTATTAACTCATTCAATATCAACAGTCCTTTGCCTGTTCCTTTGTCAGAGGCTCCTGATGATTCCAGTCCCGGACCATTATCTTCAACGAGAATATGATAATAATGATCTTTTGCAGAAAGAGTGATCTTTAATAATCCGCCTTCTGATCTGCTCCTGATTGCGTATTTTATTGCATTTTCAACAAAGGTGTGGATCAGCATGCGGGGGATTTTGATTTGCAGATCAATCTCCTTGTCAATATCAATAATATAGTCAAATGAATTGTCACACCGGAACTTTTCCAGGTCAATATAATTTCTGACAAATTCCAGCTCCTCAGCAAGCGTGATGATAATCTGATCTGAGCTGACGACTGTTTGACGGATCAGTTTTGCATACTTAGCAAAAATGTAATCTGCTTTATCCCTGTCTTTTACACTAGCATACAAACTGCCTATTGCATTCAATATATTCAGAGTAAAATGCGGATCGACCTGGTTCTTTACGGCCTTCAATTGCAGGGAAGCAATCTTCCTTTCTGTTTGAAGTTTAAGACTTAAACGGTACTGCTGAATACGCGCGATCAAACTAATAAAAAGAAATA
>Ga0209744_1000164_pt1 | contig 21399 bp, 15 predicted proteins | sample BarGraNGADG00311_2_FD_184494 | JGI IMG/M metagenome (GOLD analysis project Ga0209744, IMG submission 184494) | Arctic peat soil microbial communities from Barrow, Alaska - Barrow Graham LP Ref core NGADG0004-311 (SPAdes) (version 2) | ecosystem: Environmental > Terrestrial > Soil > Wetlands >... | reverse complement strand
TATGTCTCCCGCTGAAACAACAGACCATGCCTTATTCAAAGTAAAAAATGGTTGGCTGATAGATCCGGGATTTGAATCGTTGCCAGCAGGTGATACATAATATGTTGCTCCTGATATTGTTAAACTATAGTAAAGGCATAGAAATATTAGAGTATTTCTCATAACAATACGTTTTTGACGAATAATTGATATTAGTTGACCAACACGTATATTTAAACGTCTAACGTATTTTTTTGTTACACTAAAATAAGTGAATTTCAAGTTATTTTTTTTCAAAACAGACTTGCCTCTCAGAAATTACTGAGGGCCAATATTCTACATAATCGAGATAGTCAGAAATTATTTGAGAATATTTCTCTTTAGTTCAGATTTAACGTTATGAAAAAAATTCAACAAAACCCCTTGCATTTTTGTTTTATATATTGTTAAATGAAGGAGGTAAGAATGCATGACTTTTTATGTCCAAAATGTAAGGAACACATCCGTGTGGGTGAAAATATCATCTTTAAAGTAAAGAACAGCAAGAAACAATCTTCACTGCTTCTCTTAAGTCCGCAGATTGGAAATTATACCAGCCATAAACACCGGACATTCGAGATTCAGACAGGGGAGTCTCTTGAGTTCTTTTGTCCGTTATGCAATGCTTCACTTGTTTCAGATATCCATAAAAACCTAGCTCATGTTATCCTTCTTGATGAAAAAGGTAGCAGTAATAACGTCTATTTTTCACGTATAGTTGGTGAACATAGTACTTTTGCCACAGATGGTGAGTCGGTGCATGTTGTGGGTGAAGATGCAGGCAGGTATACCTACTTTAAAATAGGCGATAAATTCAGGAAGTACTTTTAAGGTTTAATTTTTGACCCAGTTCGCGTTTGCCAATCCAGACTAATTTGCGTTATGTACCTCTACGGTCCATTTTCTTTTTATATCCCGGTTTTCAGCATAGACTGTGTAAACCAATGGATTATTAAAATCGTTCAAGGTACTTTTATTTACCTGCAATTTCCCTGAAACTTTAGCATAGGCTCCCGGAGAAAGCGAGTACACTGCCTTAAGAGAGCGTTTATCAGTTCCGTAAGGCATCTCAACCGTGATTTTTGCGTGAGCAAGATCTATTGAACAGGATTTTTGGCCGGTCAGACTGAAAGATTCAAAATCAGCATATTCTGATGCTTTATGCCAGTGAATGGGATGGAGAAGGATTATGACGCGGTCACCTTTCTGAAACTGGTCAATATTAATCATTCCGATATTCCATCTTATTCCATTTGTTATTGTGGCGTCTGAGAAAGCTTTGTTATTATTCAGAAAATATGCCTCATATTGAAGTCCAAAATCACTCAACTTTCCTTTAATCAATTCAATAGACTTTCCATCTTTTGGAACTGTGATATTATTCTCTCTGTTAGGTACAACAGGAAAAGTACATTCCTTAAAAAAATAAAAATTCATATAATGATATGTCTTGCAATAATTTGATCCGTGAGCAGCTGTACCAATAATATTCAATCCGTTAGACCGGAGCCAATTAAGTTCATGATGAAAGAATGTGACCGGATTAATATTATAAATCACCTGCAATGTAACCAGATCATTATGCCATCCTATTTCGAAATGCCTCTTATCCTGCATCGTTTTTAAAATAGGAATTATATCTTCCGCGTGAATACCCATATTATTTTGGTTAGCCAGATAATAAGGAGCCGTATGCAGAATGAAATATGTTGAACGGAATCCGAGTCTGGATTCCACCTCAGAGAACTGATAAGCCAGATTGAGGTCTTTGTCTACATCATGTCTTAACCCGATAATAATTTTTTTGCTATTGAAGGTCTTCCGGAATTCATTCAATGGAAGAACTATGTATTTGCTGGTATCAGATATTTTGTCCAGAAACGCAGCATATTTCTCCCAGGTAAAATTTGTATCGGGTTCTGCAGTCAGAACATTCTGCTTTTTTAGTTCAAGAGCAGTATCTTGTCTCAGGTTGAACTTCTTTGGTATTGCGTCTAATCCGGCGGGCTCGTTTTTCTGTCCGGAAAGAGTGTTGATGAAACAAAAAAGCCCAAGAAATGTGTTAAATATTATTATTATGATTCTGCTGTTTTTATAAATCATGTTAGTGAGTCAATTAATAACATTCTCATGAAAATATTTGCATAAATATAGCAATGCAAACTATTTCAGCAACTTTTTTATATTATATAGTTTATTCAGAGCTTCAACCGGAGTGAGATTATCTATATCAATTTCAAGAATCTCATCACGGATCTGTTTTAGCACAGGATCATCTAACTGAAAAATACTCAGTTGCATTCCTTCCCTGTGACCAGCTAATCCGGCAATTGGCTTTGTAAGTTCCTTTTTATCGTGGCTCTGTTCAAGTTCCTTAAGAATTTCATCAGCCCGGCTAACAACACTTCTGGGCATGCCTGCCATTCTGGCAACATGTATTCCAAAGCTATGTTCACTGCCACCTCTCTTAAGCTTTCGGAGAAAAATGACTTTATTATTAAGTTCTTTGATTGAAACATTATAGTTTTTTACTCTCTGAAAAGAGTTTTCCATTTCATTAAGTTCATGATAATGAGTGGCGAATAACGTCTTTGCTCTAAGCTTGTTTTCATGAAGGTATTCAACCATTGCCCAGGCTATCGAGATGCCATCATATGTACTTGTTCCTCTTCCGATTTCATCCAGAAGTACAAGACTCCGGTCAGAGAGATTATTCAGAATACTGGCAGTCTCATTCATTTCAACCATAAATGTTGATTCACCCAGACTAATATTGTCCGATGCGCCAACCCTGGTAAATATCTTGTCAACCATACCAATATTGGCTGCTTTAGCTGGAACAAAACAGCCCGTCTGGGCCATAAGTACAATCAGCGCCGTTTGGCGTAATAGGGCAGACTTCCCCGACATATTAGGTCCGGTCAGTATAATAATCTGCTGATCTTCCGTATCAAGAATAAGGTCATTAGGAACATACGATTCACCTGCTGCCAATTGTTTTTCAATAACCGGATGGCGACCTTCAGATACATCCAGTATTCTGGTGTCATTAAGTACTGGTCTTACATAATTGTTCTCTGCAGAAATGACTGCAAATGATTGCAAACAATCGAGCCGTGCAATAAGTGCCGAGTCCAGTTGTATAGGCGGAATATATTCCAGAATGGCCAATACCAGATCGGTAAAAAGTATTGTTTCGAGGGAGATTATCTTTTCTTCAGCTCCGAAAATCTTGCTTTCATATTCCTTTAGCTCCTCAGTTATATACCGTTCTGCACTCACGAGAGTTTGTTTTCTGATCCACTCCGCAGGAACTTTGTCTTTATGGGTATTCCGGACTTCAATATAATAGCCAAAAACATTATTGAAACTGACCTTAAGTGAAGTGATTCCTGTACGCTCGCTCTCGCGTGTCTGCAATTCTGCAAGATAATCCTTGCCACTATAGAGTATTTTACGCAATTCGTCAAGTTCCCCTGATATTCCGCTGGCGATTGCATTTCCCTTATTAAGTTGTACAGGAGGATCATTATTAAGTTCTCTGTCAATTTTATCAGCTATTGACTTGCAGGGATTTAATTGCTCTGCAATTTTAATAAGAGGAAGACAGCCGCTCTTATTGCATAACCCGCAGAGTGGTTCAATAGCTTTCAGGGCTCTTTTAAGCTGAACAACTTCCCTGGGGTTTATCCTGTTAACCGCAACTTTAGAAATAAGTCTCTCCAGGTCGCCAATATGACGAATCAAGCCTGCAATTTCATCTTTTGATTCAGAATTCTCAACAAAATACTGCACAACATCAAGCCTTTCGTTAACAGGTTGAATATCTTTTAACGGCAGAGATAACCATCTCTTTAGCAACCTCCCTCCCATAGGGGAAATTGTCCGGTCCATGACATCGATAAGAGTTTTTGCTCCTTCATAGGGAGAGTGGAATAGCTCAAGGTTTTTAATGGTAAATTTATCGAGCCAAACGTACCTGTTTTCTTCTATCCTTGCCAGGCTCGTAATATGTCCAAGCTGTTCGTGCTGAGTAATATCGAGATAATATAGAATTGCACCTGCTGCAATGATACCGAAATTGAGATTCTGAACACCGAATCCTTTTAAAGAACTTGTTTCAAACTGTTTAAGTAATCTGTCATTTGCTGCTTCCTGGGTAAAGATCCAGTCATCTAATTTAAAAGTATAGAACTTCGGACCAAAATAATCCAGGAACAGATCTTTCTTTCCTTTTTCAAAAAGTACCTCCTTTGGCTGGAAGTTACTAAGCATCTGATCTATGTATTCAACAGTACCTTCCGATGTGAGGAACTCTCCGGTGGATATATCAAGAAATGCCACTCCGGCAATTTTTTTATCAATATGTACGGCAGCAAGAAAATTATTCTCTTTGTGATTTAAAACATTCTCATTCAGTAAAACACCCGGAGTAACAAGTTCAATTATGCCTCTTTTTACAATTTTTTTTGTTAGTTTAGGATCCTCGAGCTGTTCACAGATAGCTACTCTCTGACCTGCTCTTACAAGACGTGGCAGATAAGTATCAAGTGCATGGTAAGGAAATCCGGCAAGTTCAACAAATGAAGCCGAGCCATTGGCGCGGCGAGTCAGAGTAATCCCAAGTATTTCGGAAGTTCTGATCGCATCTTCCCCGAAAGTCTCATAAAAATCCCCTACTCTGAATAGTAATATCGCATCAGGATGTTTAGTCTTGATGTTGTAATACTGCTTCATCAGCGGTGTTTCTACATACTTCTGGAAATCAGACATCTGGAATGTAGCGATTTAAAAATACTTTTCTCTGATCAGCTTGTTCCTGACAAAGATACATCGAAGGTAATATTAATGAAATAGTTTTTGAATTTTGTTAATATAATTCCACAAAGGCGCAAAGACACAAAGAATTCATATAGATTATCATAGTATCTGTTAAAGAGTTTATTTACCTTGCTGCTAATAATAAAGTTTTAATAGTATTAGTTGATTACCAATCTCAAGTAGCTTGAAAATCAATTTATTTACCACATCCCCAAGGGGAGTAAATTGATTTTCTTCGCTCCCCTTGGGGACGGGGTAAACGAAGAAAATCAATAAATATGAAAAAGGTTTTAATACTCGGAGCAGGATTGGTAGTCAAGCCGATGGTAGAATATCTGCTTAAAAATAATATCGGACTGATTATTGCATCTCCGATGAAAGAGAGGGCTGATGAAATGATAAGTGGAAATCCGCTCGGATCTTCACTCGATTGGTCAATGGATGAGCCGGCGATTCTTGAAAAACTTGTTGCTGAATCTGATATTACTGTAAGTCTGCTACCATATAAGTATCATTCCGATGTTGCAATTGTATGCCTCCGGAATGGAAAATCTCTTGTTACCACATCTTATGTCCAACCCGGTATGATGAATCTTAATGATGTCGCTAAAACTTCCGGTGTGTTATTTCTTAATGAGATTGGTCTCGATCCCGGGATAGACCATATGTCGGCTATGAGAATTATCGACAAAATCCATTATAAAGGAGGAAAAGTGGCTGAGTTTTATTCACTTTGCGGAGCCTTACCGGCTCCTGAGTCTGCAAACAATCCATTGAAATATAAATTCTCCTGGAGTCCAAAAGGTGTTATTCTTGCAAGCAGGAACAGTGCCCTATATCTTAAAAATGGTAAAAAAGTATTCATCGAATCTGCTGATCTCTTTAAAGACAGGTTTAATTATTATTTTCCTGGTATTGGTGATCTCGATGTCTATCCGAACAGGGATTCTATAAACTATATAGACATTTACGGCATCCACGAAACAAATACCATGTATCGTGGCACGTTCAGATACAAAGGGTGGTGTGAAACACTCGATGTGATTAAGAACCTTAATATGCTGGATGATTCTGTAAAAGACTGGCAAGGGATGAGTTATGCCGGATTCCTGGCAGAAAGAGGTGGATTAGAAGTTAAGGAACTTAAAAAAAATATAGCACTAAAATTAGGGATTTCAATAGGATCCACGGCTATTCAGTCGCTGGATTATCTTGGATTTTTCAGCGATGAAAAACTTCAATATCTTGAGACAACCCCATTTGAAATCACATCGGACAGGATGATAAAAAAAATGCTGCTATCTGATAATGAGCGTGATATGGTTATTTTACAGCATATCTTCCTGGCATCTTATCCTGATGGGACCAGGGAGGTCATAAAATCATCGATGCTTGATTTCGGATCACCTTCCACGAATACTTCTATAGCAAGAACAGTTGCTCTGCCTGCTGCCATTGCAATTAAAATGATACTTGAAAAGAAAATTGAAGTTAAGGGTGTTCACAGACCTGTTATCCCTCAGATATACAATCCTGTTCTGGATGAATTAAAGATCCTTGGTATTGAGATGAAGGAAGAATTCGGATTGCCGGAGAGCGAGATGATACTATGAGAATTTGCTCCCCTTTAGGGGGGTTGGGGGGCAAAAAATTCAGAACTTCAGGTAAAATTCCTTCGTAAGATTTTTGTATTCTTCTGTAAATTCATGTCTTCTGCCATGCTCTATGGTGAGGAAACTTTCAGCAGGTTTTATCTGATTTTTGCTGAAGGTCAATATAAGCCTCCGTATTTCTGAGGACGGTAATGGTTTTATTTTCAGAATATTATTACAATATAGCCCATATTTATTAGCCTCAGCTATAAAGACATTCCCTTCAACATAAGGCAAAATCAGTTGAAGCCGCCCTTCGTCTGCAAGCAACTTTGAAACACCTTCCAAGATTCCATCAGAGGTTAATGAATCATTATGTCTGGTAAGAGATTTTCGAAGATCAGGGCTTTTCAGGGAATCGGGAAAAAAGGGAGGATTGGTCACAATCAGGTCGAATTTTCCTTGCACCGGATTTAAGTTTTGAAGGTCTGTATGTTCAACTTTTATCCTTTCATGCCAATCGCAGTGGCTGACATTTTCACAGGTCTGGATATAAGATTCATCATCGGGCTCTATGGCTGTTATTTCTGCTTCACATCTTTGGGCGAGCATTATTGAGATCAACCCTGTACCTGAACCAATATCCAGAATTCTATTGACGCCTGTGACGTCAGTATATGCTCCCAACAGGACACCATCGGTACCAACTTTAAATGCTGATTTGTCCTGATAAATTGTGAACTGCTTAAAATTGAAATAATTATTGGCCATTCTCAGAACTTTTCATTCACGCCCAGACCAAAAAGTGCAAAATCATATTTCACCGGATCAGAGGGATCAAATTGACGGAGGATTTTCGTAAGTTCTTCCACTGCCTTCCAGTCATTTATCTTTCTTGTTAATAGTCCAAGACGCCGGGCTGTATTACCAGAATGAAGATCCAACGGAATGTAAAGCATTGCGGGATCAATCTTTTTCCAGATACCGAAATCCACTCCAAAATTATCTTTTCGCACCATCCATCGCAGGAACATATTTAATCTTTTCCCGGCAGCTCCTCCCGTCACATCGGCAAAATGCTTTTCATTTCTTAACGCATGGTGAAGAGAGAAGAAAGTCAAACGCAGATGCGACAAACCTTCTTTAACTGAACCGGAGTCTTTCATTCCCTGAAGCACAACATCTTCCATGCTACCAAAGTTGGAATAGATATGTCTAAGTCCTTTGAGAAAATAGATACAATCAGTTCCATTAAATGTCCTGTGAACAAAACGGGAGAATCTTGAAAAATCATTTTCACTGGCCGCCATAATAAACTCATAAGGAGAATTATCCATCAATTCCATCATCAACCGGCTGCTTCTCAGAATAAGATCCCTTCTACCCCATGCAATTGCTGCAGTAAGAAAACCGGAAATCTCCCTGTCACGATCTTCCAGGAAGCTGTGAGGGATAGAAATCGGATCAGAATCAATAAATGAAGGATTATTATACTGAAGGAACTTTTCTTCGAGAAATGCCTTTATTTCAATTGCAGGAATACCGTTGTATGATTGCTTAAGACTCATTTACAATAAGTCCGTCTTTAATCTGTAGAATTCTGTCCGACATTGATGCAAGTTGGCGATCGTGAGTTACAATTATAATAGTCTGGCCAAATGTATCCCTGAGTTTAAAGAAAAGCTTATGAAGTTCATTTTTATTCTCAGTATCGAGATTCCCGGATGGCTCATCGGCAAGAATGATTGAAGGATTATTCACCAGGGCACGGGCAACTGCAACGCGTTGTTGTTCTCCGCCGCTGAGCTCTGATGGCTTATGTTCAAGTCTTTCGGTAAGATTTAGAAATCCAAGAAGTTCGGAGGCCCTGTTCTCAGCCTCGGTTTTACTTTTACCGGCTATATATGCAGGGATACAAACATTTTCAAGAGCTGTGAATTCAGGAAGCAGTTGATGAAACTGAAAAACAAATCCGATATTATTATTACGGAATGCTGCCAGAAATTTCCCTTTGAGACGGCTTATATCCGAATCGTTAAAATAAATTGTTCCGCTATCCGGTCGATCGAGTGTTCCGATTATCTGGAGAAGTGTTGTTTTGCCTGCCCCGCTGGCACCAACTATTGATACTACCTCCTTATCTTCAATCCGGATATCAATCCCCTTAAGAACCTTAAGGTTTCCATAAGCTTTTGTAATACCGGTCGTCCTGATCATACTTTTCTCTGAAGGTAGCTGGAATATGATGGATATTTGAAATTAATCACTCACTTCTTTATAATATCCGTCAGAAACATGGCTGGATTCTTTCGGAGTGGTTTCTGTTGCTTTGGGTATATCCGTCTGAACATCTCCTTTTACTTCCTTCCCGGCATTCTGAATGTTCTCTTTTATCTCATTAACGTCATTATGAATGCGATAAGTAACATCATTCATGTTTTGCCGGACATCTGAAGCAACATTATTCATATCGTTCTTTATAGTATCAGAAACCTCATTCATATCCTTATTAATCTTTTCCGAAAAAGTAGTTACATCTCTTTTTACCGAATCTGTAACATCGGTCAAATCTCTCCTGATATCCTCAGTGCTCGTTTCAAGCTCTCTTCTTATCTCGTCAGTAGCTTTTTTAAAGTCCCTCATCCCTTTTCCAAGGGTCTTGGCGATATCGGGAAGCTTTTCGGCGCCAAAGAGAAGCAGGGCAACAATGATGATAACAAATATTTCCTGTCCGCTCATAACAATTTATAATAAATATTCCTCCCACATGACCTGACAAAGTTAGAAAAGTTTAATGATATTCCCAGTGAATAAATATCCATAGAAAATAAAATACGGATGGCTCAAATGGAAAAGCATAATTTAAGGTCAGAGCTGATCCATGCCGAAAAGGGATCTTGAGATTCCTGGCTGAAGCTCGGAATGACATAATGGATATTGTGGAAAAGGGAAAGTAGTAGCGATTCGCCATTTCGAATCGCTACTACTTTCCCCCACTTTAAACAATTAGATTGTCATTCCGAATTGAGCCGAAATCTGAAGCAAAGCGAAGGTGAGGCGAAATGAGGAATCTCATCCTGAATATTGATACCAATGATGTGGAGAAAAAAAGGGGTGTCCTTTTGAGACACCCCCGTTTAATATTTTTACTATATCTAAGCCTTGATCTTAGCTTTGGATTCTTCAGCTATTTCATTTCCTTTTGGTGTTGTGTCGTACATTAAAGCTGTTGCGACAAAGACAGATGAATAAACTCCTGTGCCAATCCCAACGAGAAGGGCAAACATAAATCCACGGATCACCGCACCGCCAAAGATGAACATAGCAACTATTGTGAGAATCACAGTTAAAGTAGTGTTTATGGTTCTGCTCAGAGTCGAGTTAATGGCCATATTAAGAACCTCTCTCAATGGTCGTTTCCGGTATAAAGGAATATATTCCCGAAGCCTGTCGAAGACAATAACCGTATCGTTTACGGAGAACCCGATAACTGTAAGGATAGCCGCTATAAATGCCTGGTCAATCTCCATGGAGAAAGGCATTAGACCCCAGAAAATTGAATATACTCCGATAACAAGCAGTGTATCATGAGCTAGTGACATAACCGCTCCGAAACCGTACTGCCAGTACCGGAACCTCATGAAGATATAGAAGAAGATAAGAACGAGTGCGATGCCAACTGCATAAAATGCATTGATTTTGATGTCTGCTGCAACAACCGGGCCAACAGTTTCAGAACTTCTTCTGTAATTATTCAGGAAAACTTCTTTACTGACATCGGCGGGTATAAGTCCTTTCAATCCTTCGAAAAGTTTGGTATCAACTTCGTCTTCAACTCCTGTTTCGTTGATCTTATATTTGGTTGTTATTTTAACCTGCTTATCGCTACCGAAAGTAACTACCTGGGGAAGCTCACCGAAGGCCACGTTAAGCTTGGCCGCAATGTCCTCAGTCCTTACAGGCTTATCAAATAATATAACATATGTACGTCCACCGGTAAAATCGATACCCGGATTAAGTCCTCTTACAAACAATGAAACAACGCCTGCCAGAAGAATAATTCCTGAAGCAACATAGAAATATTTTCTCATCCCTATAAAATCTATCTTCGTGTGTTTGAACACATTAGCGGTAATTTTAATCGAGAAAGTGAGATTTACATTCCTTTTCAGAAGAGATTCATAAATAATTCTGGTTATGAATATAGCCGTGAACATTGATGTCAGAATACCAATTACAAGAGTTGTTGCAAAACCCTTTATAGGACCACTTCCAAAAACATAAAGTACAATACCGGTGAGAATCGTAGTTACGTTCGAGTCAATAATTGCCGAGTAAGCATGACGATAACCATCAGCTATGGCCAGCTTCATTCCCTTTCCGGCTCTTAATTCCTCCCTGATACGTTCATAAATAAGCACGTTTGCATCAACAGCCATACCCATTGTGAGTACTATACCCGCGATACCCGGAAGGGTAAGGACAGCATTCAGTGAGGCAAGCACACCAAAAAGGAGAAATACGTTGGAAACCAGGGCAATATTTGCAATAGTCCCGGCACTCTTGCTATAGTAGAATATCATAAATGCAAGAACAAGAGCAAATGCAATAATAAATGATATAAATCCCGAATTAATTGCTTCCTGACCAAGAGTAGGTCCGACAATTGTATCGGAAATAATATGAGCAGGAGCAGGCAATTTACCTGATTTCAGGATGTTAGCCAGGTCATCTGCTTCCTCAATAGTGAAGTTCCCGGTAATTTCCGTATTACCGCCTGTGATCTCATTCTGAACTGTTGCGGATGAACGGACATAACCGTCAAGCATCACTATCACTGAACGTCCGATGTTCTCGCGTGTCATTCTTGCCCATATCTTTGCGCCCTCTGAATTCATCGACATATCGACTTTGATCTCAGAACCTGTAATCCCGGATGATGTTCTTGCGGAGGTAATTACATCTCCATCGAGAGGCGGACGGCCATCGCGGGTGGTAATTTTTATAGCATGAAGTTCGTATAATGATTTTGTAGGATCATATTTATATGGATTCTGGCTCCATGCCAATCGAAGATCACGTGGGAAAAGAGATTTAATCTGATTCATTCTGAGATAACCATTCACTTTTGCAGTATCTTTTGAGCTTGCGAGCCCGACCATACTTGTAGGCAAAGGTTGTCCCTGTTCATTTACGCGCGGGTTGAGAATACCAAATAATGGATTCTGAAGAGTAAATCCTTCGCGTGTAGTTGCTGCAGCAACTTTGGAGGTATCTTTATTAATCAGATCAAGAAGTGATTGGTCTTTTTTAGTGGTATCCGAAGCTGCACTTTTTACCGATGGTTCAGTAGTTTTTATATTTGCTTTCTCAGTATTGGCCTGAATTTCTTTCAGAACATTGTTGGCCTGGGACAGATAGCCAATAATCTCGCTGTTTTCATAACACTCCCAGAATTCCAGATTGGCTGTACCTGAAAGGAGTTCTCTGACACGTTTGGGATTAGTCTGGCCTGGCAGATTAATTAATATACGGCCCTTTGTCGACATCTGGGTAATGTCGGGCTGAACAACACCGAACCTGTCAATCCTGGTACGAAGGATATTGAATGCATTGGTTATTGCACCCGATACTTCACTGTCAAGTACCTTAAGAACCTGTTCATTTGTTGAATTGAAATTGATTTTTTCTTTCAGTTCAACTGTTCCAAATATTGAGGCAAGTTTTTCACCGGGGGCAATTTCCTGGAAAGCTCTGCCGAATAAAGTAAGATAATCTGACTGGCTCTGTTTCTGAAGCTCTTTTGCACGGAGCAGCGCAGCATTGAAAGATTTATCAGGATTATAGTTTGAAAGAGCTTTTAAAATATCTTCAACAGATACTTCAAGGATAACGTTCATCCCGCCTTTAAGGTCGAGACCAAGATTCAGCTCTTTTTTCTGACAATCCTTGAATGTGTACCCCAGGAAACTCCATTTTTCTTTTGGCAAAGTAGAGATTGAATCGAGATATTGAGTTTCTTTTTCCAGGTTTCCTTTTGCATATGCTTTGGCTTCCTTTTTAACCTTGTAGGTTGCGCCTGTGAATGAAAGTTGGTATATCGATACCAACCCTAATGCAATTGCCAGAACGATGATTGCTGCTTTATTCTGCATTTGTCTAGTCTTTTGGGATTATTTATGAGTTTTTTTCTATTCTTCTTTGATTGAGGCGCAAAGATATTAAAATTTTATAAAAATCGTGAGAATTATACTATAATGGTAGTATTTTTCCCCCCTTGGGGGAATTAAAAGGGGTTTCCAGATCAGTAGGACCTACCTAATATAATTCCGTTATGCTTGTAATACCCCCGCTGTCGCTTCCTTCGCCTTCGCGTAGCCGCTTCGGCGGAGCAAGGGCGACATCCCGCTTTGGCGGGATAAAAACTCGAGATACAGCAGATTTTTTATTGTATTAGTTTATCATAATCAGTCTCAAGAGCTTTTCTATTAATAAAGTCGAACAAGGTCAGACTGCGGATATTATAGAAAAAGCTCCAGTAATCCTGCAAGGACTGGACATAAGCCCTTTTGTTCTGGTCTTTACGGCTATCGGCGTCATTAAGGTCAAGTACTGCAATCTTTCCAATAAGAAAACGCTGCTTGGTAACTTCATATCTTTTCATTGCAACCGTGTCGGATTTTGCTGCAATTGCGACCTGGTTTTTCTGCAGATTAAACTGTTCCACATCCAGGAATAGATTTTGCTGAAAGTCAACCACGGCCTGATTTGCCTGAACCTGTGCCAGTTCGAGGCTCGATTTTGCCATTTGGTATCTTCCCTTGCCAAGACCCCAGTCGAGAATTGGCAATGTAAATCCCACCCGCACCCTTTGTGAATTGTTCAGGTTTTGATATGCATCTGAAAAATCAGTTGACTGTTGTGATAAACCCAGCGATGCAGTTAAGCTTGCGTTAAGTCCTTTTGATGCTTTAGCCTGGGCAGCATTACTCTGGGCATTAAGAATATTGATCTGTTGATTAATTAAATCAGGATTATTTTTCATAGCCAGATCAAGAACTTCTTTCATTTCAACCTGCAAGTCGGGTATCTCATTCGGCAGAATAAGTTTCAGTCTTACATTTTCATTATATCCGAGAAATGATCTTAATCTTATCTCCCTGTCACGCAAATTCATATCTGCCTGTTTTCTGGCTGTTTCAGCATTGAGCCAGGAGAGCTGCATTTGCAGGAGATCGTCTTCAGCTATAGTACCCAATTGATACCTTCCCTTTGCAATTCTGTATAAAGTGTCTGCATTGGAATAGTTCATCTCTGCTATCTGTTTATTTATCTGAGCCAGAGCCAGGGAAAAGAAATTCATTACTGCACTTTGATGAACCCCTTCAATATTTGAGAGGTAAGTTTTCCTGGCGGCGTCATATTTTACAGGCTCTATTTTCTTTTGCCATTTTAGAGTATTATATTTTCTGATTGGTTGAGTAATGTCAACGCTTACCGGGTTGGTAATATAATTTACGGGTACATTTTTTGCAATATCCCTGAAAAGAGTAAGATCTGATCTGAGAGCAATTACAGTCCCTGTCGGACCAATGTTCTGAGAAAGTGATAATGTCCCAAGATTACTTAATGTATTTGTCTGCCTGTAAAAAAACTGGTTTGTGGCATAGTCGTAAACCTTATCAAGACCATTGCTGAAATCGGGGGTGGTACCGGATAAGGTCAGAGAGGGTAAATATTGTGCCTGAAATGACCTGTACTGCCAGTAGCTGGAACGGAATCTGTGTTTAGCCATTAATGCATTGGGTGATTGCTCTTCTGAGAGCTTTATAACTTCCTGGAATGTAAGTTTTTTAACTTCCTGAGCGTCAATTTTCCTGGTTGAAAAAAGTGACACAACTATCATAGAAAATAAAAGTAATTTCTTCATTTTTATATTATAATAATTTATACCATCTTTCCCCGCCAGGCGGGGTGCCGAACTTGTGAGGCAGAAGGGGTTATTCATATCTCAATGATTCAATCGGATCTTTTTCTGATGCCCTTTTTGCCGGTGAGTAGCCAAAAATTACCCCAACCGCTGCCGATACTCCAAATGCAATAAATACGGAGAAGAAGGATACAATTGTCATAATCCCGGCGATTTGCTCTATGAGTTTAGCCATAATAACTCCAAAGAATACACCGATAAAACCTCCTGACACACTTATAAGAACAGCTTCTGAAAGAAATTGTACAACAATATCCATCTTTTTGGCTCCGATTGCCATTCTCGTACCTATTTCTTTTATCCTTTCCATAACCGAAGCAAACATGATGTTCATAATTCCGATACCGCCAACAATTAGTGATATACTTGCTATAGCTCCGAGTACGATATTAAAAATGTCTTTGGTACGCTGCTGCTGTTTAAGAAGTAATTCAGGAACGGTAATTTCAAAATCCTTAACTCCTGTATGTCTTCTGGTAAGCATTCGGCTGAGTATTTCAGTAGTCGGTTGAAGTTGCTCTGTTTCAGTTACCTGAACAACTATTCTGTCGAGTTGATTATAATTTGTCTCTGTGTCACTTGATGCATCAGAACTGCTGACAACGACTCTTGACATTCCTCCGCCACCTCCGCTGAAAAACTGAACTGAAGTGGCTTCCGAAACAAGTTTTGTATTAAGAAGTGCCCTGTTCTGATATCTTAACAACATTGTCTGGATAGGAATATAAATGTTGTCGTTGTATACATTTACACCTTTTTCTTCAAATCCTGTGAGGCTTACATTGGTTTTCTGAAGTACACCAATTACTTTCAACCATATCCCGTTAAATTTGATATACTGGCCGAGAGGATCTATTTTGCTGAAAAATTTTGCCCTTATGTTGGCGCCAATAATACAAACCTGTATGCCATTTTCTTCCTGAAAAGAATTAAAAAAAGCTCCTCCCACCAAAGGCAGGTTGTAGAGGTAAAAATAATCATTAGAGACTCCCACAAGCTTGGCAGTATATTTAACTCCATTGAGCATTGCTGTTGAGTTAAAAGAAATCTCAGGACTTATTCTTTTAACAGAAGGAAGTGTTTCCTTTATAGCATCGACATCAAGCAAATTTAATCCTCTTGAAAACTTCTTTTGCTGTTTTTCCCCCTCTGTGGTAGAAGAAGTTTTATCAGGGATGACAGGATTGATAAGGATATTGTTAACCCCTACCATTTTCATTTGTTCCATTATCTCCTGTTTGGCGCCTTTCCCGATTGCAAGCATAGCTATAACTGCTGCCACTCCGAATATAATCCCAAGGGCCGTAAGCATCGATTTCAGCTTATTTGAGACAATTGATTCAACAGCAATTTCAATATCGTGAAAATATCGTAATATAAATTTGAACATTTTATTTCCTGTTTTAGTAATTATTTCTTAATTGTAGCCGGAGGAGAAACCTGTCCGTTTTGACGCTGGCTCTGCTGACCTGGCTGTTTTCCTGTTCTGCGTCTTGATGATGTATCTCTTACCCCACCCTGTTGACCATCCCTCATTTTCATAATCCTTCGCATCATTGCAGTGTCTCTGGGGGCTCCGTTCTGGCCACCGGGCTGGTTACCTCTCATATTCTGAAAACGTCGCATCATTTCCGGTGTAATATTCATTCCGGGCCTTCCCATCATTCCACCCTCATTTTCTTTTGCCTTTTCAGCTTCCTGTCTGATACGCAGCTCTTCAGCTTTTTTCATTTTTTCACGTTCTTTTATAACAGAAATTAACTCTTCACCTGCCAATTTGAAATTTTCAGGTTTTAATGGTGTACTAAGATATACCTGGGCCCTTGTCTGCAATCCCTGTTCAATAACAACATTATTCTCATTGGATTCCCCAAGCACAACCACCTGCCGTGTTCCATTCTTAAGATAAACAAATGGTATACTGTCGGGACCTGCCTGTACACTTTCAAGCGGGATAAAAACAACATCATTAATTGTTTTTGTGACTATTTTGTTCCCAGTTGTCATTGAGGGTCTTAAGATCGGATCGGATCCATCTACCTCAATCACCACTTCAAACACTTTGGCATCGGCATTGGGTAATTGCTCACCAATATTAGCCACACTGGTTACAGTTCCTGTATAGGATTTTTCGGGGAAAGCATCTACCATGATCTCAACCCGTTGTCCGGTTTTTACCTTACTAACATCAATTTCGTTTACATAAGTTTTTGATATCATCGATGACATGTCGGGAAGTGTGGCAACAACATTATCCCAGGGACTGATTGAAGATCCCACTTTTCGTTTTGCTCCCATTCTGTCGCGTTTATAAATAATCATGCCTGAAGATGGAGCAGTAATAATAAACTTGGATAGTACTGTCTGAAGATCGCCTACTCTGGTGCGTTGTTCACCAAGGTTGGTTTTATTTGTTCTCATATCTGATTTAGCCTGTTCAACTCGCAGGGCATAGCCTCTTATTGACTGGTCGAGTGTACGATTTGCTTTATCGAGTGAGATCTCTGCCTGGCGTATGGTTGTGGGAGGTTCATATTTTGATTGTTGAAGAGTTATTGCAGCCTCTTCAACCGAAAATCTCAGATTCTTGATATTATCCCTTAAGTTACTGAGAGTAACCGCGGTATCCAGTATTTTCATTTCCAGGTTGGTTTCATATGTGGTAAGTCTTTCAAGTTCATCCTTCAGACTATTATCAAATGCTGTCCTGTCAAGCGTTGCAACATAATCTCCACTTTTTACCTCGGTTCCTTCAGGGACCATATCCGTTATTTTAATATCCATTGCTCTGATATTCCTGCTCTGTGTAAACTCTGGACCAAAAATGTCAGTCGATTTTTTTGCCTGCAATTCTCCGGTTGTAGTAACAACTATATCAAACTGGCCTTTTTGCGATTCAGCATAGAGATTTGATATATCTTTTTTGGCGGTTACCCTGCTGATAACAATCAGAATAATGATTGCTGCAACTACGATAATGCCTGCGATAATTAAGGTACGTTTCATTGGAAAAAATAATAATTAGTAGATTTAAAAAATCAGCCACAAAAATATCAAAAAGGGTATTCCCTTTTCAGTCATTAACATTTTTTAACATTGATACATTGTAGGCTCTATGAATTTAAGACATTCCTGCAAGTTGATTTATTCCGGCACTACAAAAAATAATCCGATATTAGGTTTTTTTAACAATCCCGATTACAGTATTTGCAAGGGTATTTGCCTCCTGACTAGTTCTTCCTTCAGCATAGATGCGCATAATTGGCTCCGTATTCGATTTTCTGATCTGAACCCATCCATTTTTATGCTCAATCCATAAGCCGTCGCGCTCATCAAAAGAATGACCCGCGAAATGATCTTTCACATCTTGAATAATCTTGCTGAACTCTGTATCCGGTTCGAGGGTAAGCTTTTTCTTGGCTATTACATATTGCGGATAAAGTTGCCGTAAAGCAGAACATTTAATACCGCTTTTAGCCAGATGCGAAAGGAAAAGAGCTATTCCAACCAATGCATCGCGGCCGTAATGCAATTCAGGGTAAATTACTCCTCCATTTCCTTCTCCGCCGATAACAGCGTCCCTTTTTTTCATCTCATCAACAACATTTACTTCACCCACCGCAGATGAGTAATGTTTGCAGGCATAGTTTATGGTTACATCTTTCAATGCTTTTGTCGAGGATAGATTAGATACAGTATTTCCGGGGGTATTCTTAAGGACATAATCTGAAACCGAAACAAGTGTATACTCTTCGCCAAACATTACTCCATCTTCGCAGATAATAGCAAGACGGTCAACATCCGGATCAACAACAAATCCGATATCGGCCTTCCCTTTTACTACAAACTCAGAAATAGCTTTAAGGTTTTCAGGCAATGGTTCAGGGTTGTGCGCAAAATTTCCATCCGGATTGGTGTTAAGTTCAATTACCTTTACCACACCCAGGGCATTAAGTAATTGTGGCAGGATAATACCACCAACTGAATTGATACAATCTATTGCCACGGTGAAACCTGCAGCTTTAATTGCTTTTATATCAACAAGCTTTAAAGTCAGGATCTGATCAATATGCTTTTGCCCCCATGTTTCATCATACGCAAGTGATCCGGCAAAATCATTAGAAACAAAATCAAAATCTTCACCGGCAGCTATTTCCAGCACCTTCATTCCATCCGGACCAGAGAGAAACTCACCTTTCTCATTAAGCAGTTTCAGAGCATTCCATTCAGCAGGATTATGGCTTGCAGTAATAATAATTCCCCCATCGGCATTCGTACCGGTAACAGCCAGTTCCACAGTTGGAGTTGTTGCCATTCCCAGGTCAATTACATTTATTCCCAGGCTGCGCAAAGTAGTAATTACCAGACTATTTACCATACTTCCTGATTTGCGGGCATCGCGACCAACAATTACTTTTAATCCGGTCTTTTTATGTGTTGATTTAATCCATATCCCGAAAGATGCAACGAATTTCACAATATCCACCGGAGAGAGACTTTCTCCCGGTTTTCCGCCTATTGTTCCACGTATACCTGATATAGATTTTATTAGCGCCATTTTGATAGGATTTTCAGATTCACAAAGGTGCAAAAAAATCATCAAATCATATTATCACCAAATAATTGTAACTTTGCACCCTGATAATTAATTGATATGGAGAACAGAAAACCTGCCGGAAGGCCGGCGGGAAGATATAAAAGAGCTGGTGAAAGTGTCATACGGAAAAGCAGTCCTTCAGGGAATAGAAATACAAGGCCAGAAAAGCCGGCTTCAAAAGACCTTAAAAAGAAAATCGGGTTAATCAGGCTTAACAGGTTTATTGCTAACAGTGGTGTATGTTCAAGAAGAGATGCTGATGAACATATAAAAAACGGATTGATATCTGTAAATGGTCAGACAGTTACTGATATGGGGATCAGGGTAAGTTATCATGATGATATAAGATTCAAAAATAAAAGACTTTCGGCTGAAAAAAAAGTATACATACTAATGAATAAGCCAAAAGATTATGTTACAACTGTGGAAGATCCGCATGCTGAACATACTGTACTTGAGCTTATCGGTGACAGCTGTAGTGAAAGAGTCTATCCGGTTGGACGTCTTGATAAGGCTACCACAGGGGTACTTCTACTTACCAATGATGGCGATCTTGCAGGAAAACTCACACATCCAAAGTACAAAAGAAGAAAAATATATCATGTTTTTCTAGATAATCCTGTGACAAAGAATGATCTTTTCAAGCTGACAGAGGGTATCGAACTAGATGGGACTACGGTTATTGCAGATGCAGTATCTTATGCTGATCCTGACGATAAAAGCCAGATTGGGATTGAACTTCACTCCGGACAGAACAGAGTCATCCGAAGAATGTTTGAAACACTTGGGTATAAAGTAAAGAAACTCGACCGTGTGTATTTTGCCGGGCTTACTAAAAAAAACGTCCAGAGAGGAAAGTGGAGGTACCTGAACGACAAGGAGGTAAGTATGCTAAAGCGGGGAATTTTTTAAACACTAAAGATGACTCACAGATCAGGTTTTGTAAATATTCTTGGGAATCCCAATGTAGGGAAATCGACAATTATGAATGCCCTCGTCGGAGAAAAGCTTTCTATTATCACATCAAAAGCTCAGACTACTCGTCACCGGATAATGGGAATCGTAAATGGTGAGGAATTTCAGATTGTCTATTCTGATACACCTGGTATTCTCAGACCTCAGTATAAGCTCCAGGAGAAAATGATGACTTTTGTCAATACTGCCCTTTCTGATGCTGACATGATCCTGTATATTACTGATGTAACAGAACGTAATGCTAATGAAGGAGAATATATTGATAAGATAAAGGATTCAGGTATTCCGGTTATAATTGCTGTAAATAAAGTCGACCTTACAAATCAGGGCGATCTTGAAAAAGTTGTTGAATCATGGCATCGCACATTTCCCGATTCACCTGTTGTTCCGGTTTCCGCACTTAAAAATTTTAATCTCGATTCACTATTGAATGCAATTCTGGCTAAACTTCCTGAGAGCCCTCCGTTTTTCCCGAAAGATCAGCTCACCGACAAATATGAACGTTTTTTTGCTTCAGAAATTATCCGCGAAAAAATCCTGATCAATTATAAAAAAGAGATCCCATATTCAGTTGAGATAGAGATCGAAAGCTTCAAAGATGAAAAGAATATCCTTAAAATAAGGGCTCTGATACATGTTGTCCGCGACAGTCAGAAAGGTATAATTATCGGTCACAAGGGATCTATGTTGAAAAGGGTTGGTACTGAAGCCAGGCATGATATGGAAGATTTCTTTAAGAAGAAGGTTTTCCTTGAATTATATGTAAAGGTGACTAAAGACTGGAGAGATAAACCACTGATCCTTAAAAGGTTTGGTTATCAGTAGGACAAAAATAAAAACTTATGAGTAGAATAGTTGCAATAGTAGGAAGACCCAATGTTGGTAAATCGACTCTCTTCAACAGGCTCACCGAATCAAGAGAAGCCATCGTTGATGAAGTAAGCGGAGTTACCCGCGATCGCAACTATGGTGTATCGAACTGGAATGGAATCGATTTTTCAGTAATTGATACGGGAGGATATGTCCAGAACTCTGATGATATATTTGAAGAGGAGATTAACAAACAGGTTCTTCTTGCAATCGAAGAGTCGGATCTTATCCTGTTCATGGTAGATGTAACATGTGGAATACATGAACTTGATACATCAGTAGCATCCCTTCTCAGAAGAGTTGACAAGAAGGTACTGCTTGTAGTAAATAAAGTCGATAATGGAGAAAGACTGATGGATGCCAATGAATTTTATAACCTCGGTCTGGGTGATTATTTCCCGTTAAGCTCAATGAACGGAAGTGGTACAGGCGAACTCCTTGATGAAGTGATAAAGAGTCTGCCTGTTGAAGAACCCGGGATAATTCCGGAATTGCCAAGAGTTGCGATTGTGGGGCGGCCAAATGTCGGTAAATCG
>Ga0209744_1000163_pt1 | contig 21462 bp, 14 predicted proteins | sample BarGraNGADG00311_2_FD_184494 | JGI IMG/M metagenome (GOLD analysis project Ga0209744, IMG submission 184494) | Arctic peat soil microbial communities from Barrow, Alaska - Barrow Graham LP Ref core NGADG0004-311 (SPAdes) (version 2) | ecosystem: Environmental > Terrestrial > Soil > Wetlands >... | reverse complement strand
TAATGGCATCAAGGAACCGTAATGTTCCTATCCCGTCAACTTCAGCTGTATATTCAGGCACTTCAAAAGATACCTGTACGTGAGATTGTGCACCAAGGTTATAGATTTCGGTCGGTTTAATTTTCTCAACTAAACGGTTCAGGTTACTGGAATCAGTTAAGTCTCCGTAATGCAGAAAAAACACTTTATTTATGTATTCAGGATTATTATAAATATGATCTATTCTGAATGTATTAAACGAGCTGGATCGTCGGATAATCCCATGCACAACGTATCCTTTCTCTAATAATAATTCTGTAAGGTATGAGCCATCCTGCCCTGTTATTCCCGAGATTAATGCAACTTTATTTTTCATATAAGTCTGTTAAATAAATGTTTCTGTTGTATCATATCCAATAATCTTTTATCCGGATCTTTATTTTAATTGCGTTCTGGATTTCTTCTTCACTTATAAGTATTAGATAACCGCCTCCACCGGCGCCCGACAGTTTCCAGGCAAGGGCTTTATCCCGATGATTATCAATCACTTTTGATATTTTATCATTCATCATTTTAGGGAACATCTTTACCTGCGAATTAAATGATGCAGAGAACCCTCTGGCAAAACTACTTATATCCTTATGAATCAAACCATCCCAGGCCAGCTCTGAGGCATCTGTAAGACTTTTTACATTATCAACAGATATATTTGTATTTTCAAGCACCACAAAATCAGCTGACCGTGGCCATAGAGTGATCATATAAAGCCGGTCCTCAAGCCATTTTATTATTGAAAGATCTGATATTGTTTCAAATTTTGATGGCCAGTACTTTTCCTTATCATAAAAAAACCTGTTTATCCCCGGAATTGTAATACCGATTGAATCCTGTGATCCGCTGACATCTTTTGTTCCTGGATCGTTATCGTACCGGAAAAGGATCTTCGCCAGTTTTTCAGGATTCTCCATAGGAAGTTTATCATTCCATAATTCAATTGCTTTTTTTCTGGTTGAAGTAGCCATTCCCGAACGCTCATTGAATTCAATTGTTGGTTCTATTGAAGCGGTAATTGCCCAGCCTGGACAAAACTTTGAAACATAAGGCTGATCAATCCACGTCCCGGCTAGATCAATCCTGGAAGGAATAGGAGTCTCTTTTCTTAAAGATGTAGAAGACCTGACCGGCAGATTAGCATAGGGGATTCTTTTTAAAACCTTATATTCTATTCCCATATCTTTGCAAATCTGTTCTTTATCGGGTGTATGACCATCCTCGTTCACTATAAAAATATTCGGGTTAAGTGATCTCATATCATCCAAGAAATCAATGATCCCTGATCCCTTGTTGATACTGACATTATGAACACACGATAGTGCTTCGAGCATATATAAACGTTCTTCCTCAGAGTTAATGGTTTTACGTCCCTTGAGATCGGATATGGTTTTATCAGATCCTAATCCGACATACAAATCTCCGAATTGTGAAGCTTCTTTTAAAAAAGCAATATGCCCTGAGTGAAGAATGTCAAAACAACCGCTGACGAAAACCTTTTTGCCTGTTTTCTTATTCATAAATAGTAATAGCTTGAAAGTTCTTGAAACAGATTTACGATACTCTTAATGAGCATTGATTTTATCGGTTGTATATCCAGGTACAATCTGAAGCATCTCTCCAATCAGCAAATTTTCAGGCATCTTGTCAAGATTGTCGAGAATCGTATCGATCCTTCGCAATACAGATTCAAAATCATTCTCGGCTACCTGGGCAATATTTATCTTGGGATGATGCGTTGGTATCATCGGTTCTTCCTGTGAAAAAAGTTCTTCAAACAGCTTTTCACCTGGACGCAAACCAACGATTTTTATTTTAATATCTTTGTGTGGTTCAAGCCCTGACAAACGTATCAGATTAAGTGCTACATCTAAAACCTTCACCGGCTTACCCATATCAAAAACATAGATTTCACCGCCATTACCCATGAATCCGGCTTCAAGGACTAACTGACATGCTTCGGGAATTGTCATGAAGAAGCGGGTAATATCAGGATGTGTAATTGTTACCGGTCCGCCGTCTGCGATCTGTTTATTGAAAAGGGGAATAACAGAACCGTTTGAGCCAAGTACGTTTCCAAAACGGGTAGTTATAAATTGTGTAGTGATCCCTTTACGTCTCGATTCCGCATGAACAAGTAACTCACAAATCTTCTTAGTAGCTCCCATAACATTAGTGGGGTTCACGGCCTTATCGGAAGAAATCATTACAAATTTTTCTACTTTGTATTTTATCGCAAGTTCTGATACTATCCTTGTTCCGCCTACATTCACCCTGAAAGCTTCGCGAGGATATAATTCCATTACGGGAACATGCTTATAGGCCGCAGCATGAAAAACTACTTCAGGTCTGTAAAATCTGAAGATTTCATCCATATACATAGGTCTTGTTATATCCCCAATGATTATCTTGCAGTTACAGCCGGGAAATTTACTTTTTAATTCTTCGCCAAGGTAAAAAGACGGAGTCTCAGCCTGGTCAACAAGAATAAGTTGTTTTGTATTGAAACGTGTCAGTTGCCTGGCAATCTCTGATCCTATTGATCCGGCTCCACCCGTAATAAGTATGGTCTTTCCGATTAATCCATTTTGTATCTTTTCAAGATCGAGTGCTATTGGATCTCTCCCCAGTAGATCCTCAAATTTTACTTTTTTAAGGTTTTTAACCTCAAGGTGGCCGTTCATCCATGTATCAAATGATGGAGTATCAAGGATTTCACAACCAAATCCGATCATAGATTCAATCACTTCCTTTTTCTTAGCCGGTAAAATTCTATTAATAGCAATTATAAAAACTTTAATTTCTTCATTTTCAATAAATTCTTTTGTAAGAACCTGTCTTGAAAAAACCCGGTAACCGTCAACAACTTTCCCTTGTATCTTCTTGTCATCGTCAATAAATCCCTTAAGCCCGTATTGATTTTTCGGATCTCCTTCAATAAGTCTTTTTACGAGGATGCCCATTTCACCATATCCGTAGATCAATACGTTTTTACGATCGTGTGAAGAGGATGATGCAAACTCATAGAATATTTTTACAAATACCCTGAAAAAGAAAAGAAGTATTGTAACAGCGCCTGAATGAATGAGAAGAATCGATAACGGTATATTAAAAAGAGTGCTCCATTCAAAATGACGGCTCATAAGAGTAACGAAAAGCAAAACTACCAGTGCGCTAAAGTTCGTAATAGTTATTTTATAAGTATCTCTGATCGTTGTATGCCTTATCATTCCTGAATAAGACTTGAATACTAATATGAAAACTGCATAAACTGCTAATACCAGAAAGGCCTGTCTGAATACTGTTGAAATATCGAAAGTATAAACTTCAAAATTGTATCTCAGCATATAAGCAAACAGGAAACAGAAATAAACTGTTCCTGCATCAATAAGAAAGACTAACCAACGGGGTAATGAGTGCTTCTTAAATACTTTTATAATCTTCCCTTTAAGTGTCTCGATCATATTTAAATAGAATCGTAAATACTAAAATAGTTATCAGGTAATAAATTATGAGATAAAAGTAAAGATTTGATATTTATATAGCTAACGCACCGTCAGTCACATAACAGATATATGTATATAACTGACTATCTGATTATTCAGATATATATTGTAACAAATGTTACAAATATTTCCAATACCATTTAACCGCCTCTTTAAGGCCATTTTCAACATTTAATACAGGTGAATAGTACAAAAGTTTTTTAGCCTTCTCGATTGATGCGAGAGAATGCGGAATGTCACCTGCCCTGGCAGGTCCATATAGTGGTTCAATTGTTAATATATTCTTGTCAAATTCGGCTGCAAGATTACGAATTAGATAAAACAACTGATTAAGAGATGTCCTTTCACCATGCGCAACATTATATACCTGGTTCAAAGCCTCTTTATTCTGAACAACAGATGCCAGATGATTAGCCTGTATGACATTATCAATGTATGTAAAATCACGCGAGACCGTACCATCACCATTTATAAGAGGCACTTCATGTTTCATCAGCATCTTCATGAATTTCGGAATTACCGCGGCATATGCTCCGTCCGGATCCTGTCGTCTGCCAAAAACATTGAAATATCTTAGTCCTACAATATCAATACCATAAGTCTTTGAAAAATTATTGGCGAACAGTTCATCAACATACTTGGTAATAGCATAGGGAGAAAGAGGCGAACCAATCTTATCTTCAACTTTTGGCAAATCGGGATGATCGCCATATGTAGAAGAACTTGCTGCGTAAATAAATCTTTTTATTCCCGATTCCTTTGCTGCAAATAGCATTTTAACGAAACCACCGATGTTTACGTCAGTTGAGGTGACCGGGTCTTTTATGGATCGTGGCACTGATCCTAATGCTGCCTGATGAAAGACAATATCTATATTTTCTACTGCTTTCATGCAATCATCATAATTTCTGATATCACCTTCTATAAGCTTAAACTTAGGATTGTCATGGAATGTGCTCAGATTTTCTCTTTTTCCGGTTGAAAAATTGTCGAGACAAACAACTGAATTACCAGAAAGTAAAAATGATTCTACAAGATTTGAGCCGATAAAACCCGCTCCGCCGGTAACCAGCACTCTACTATCCTTCAAGATTCTTTCCATCAGCTAGTCAAAAAAACAATATTACAAATTTTAACAGAATTTAACGTTATAAATCCTCCTCTTTTTCAAATAATAGGAGTATTTCGTTCAAAATAAATTCGGCTGTTTTTCCATCGCCATAAAAGGCAGGGTATTCAAAATCTCTTTGTGAATCAATAAAATTAAAAAATTCATGTCTTATCCGATCCGGATCTGCACCAACCAGCTTGGCTGTTCCGTTGTTCACAAGTTCGATCCATTCAGTCTCCTTCCGTAGTACAATACATGGTTTTTTAAAAAAATGAGATTCTTTCTGGACCCCTCCGGAATCAGTCATAATCATCTTGCAGCTCTTTTCAAGAAGAATCATTTCAAGGTATGAAACAGGAGGAATTATCAAAATATGCTTACAATTGTTAAGCTCTGCGTATAGCTCTTTAAGTCTGGTTTTAAGCGAAACTATGGTCCTGGGATGTAATGGCATTACAAGTTTTATATCCTTTTCTTCTGCCAGAGTTTTAAGCGTAACGAGGATTTCTTTGAGTCTTGTTATGTCATCTGTATTAGTATCCCTATGGATTGTAACAAGAATATAGCCGTTTTTCGTAAGTGACAAATCATCAAGAAATGTTGCCTTCTTTTTTTCCGCTAATCCGGCAAAAAACAGGGTATTATCTAACATTATATCACCGGTAAGGTAGATCTTTGGGTTATCGATAGTATAAGGCGGACTGTTTTCAGGTCTGAATCCTTCGGCCATTAGATTCTTAAAAGCTGTATTTGTAGGGGCGAAAAGAAGTGTCGATGAATGGTCACTCATTATCCTGTTTAATTCTTCCGGCATGGTTTTATTGAAAGATCTGAGGCCAGCTTCAATATGAATGACCGGGAAATGAAGTTTTGATGCGGCTAATGCGCCTGCCAGTGTTGAATTTGTATCACCATAAAGCAAAACACAATCAGGTTTCTCCTTAAGCAGAACTTCTTCAAGACCGGAAATCATCATAGAAGTCTGGTGACCATGGCGTGCTGAACCAACACCAAGATTATAATGGGGCTTATGAATTTCAAGCTCATCAAAAAAAACCTCAGACATCTCTTTATCATAGTGTTGACCGGTATGAACTATTATTTCGGCAATATCATTTGAATAATGTGTCCGAATTGCCCTGCCTATTGCTGAAGCCTTTATTATTTGTGGTCTTGCACCTACTATATTGATTAGTTTTATCTGCGACATTGAATCGGTAAACTTTCAGGTCGCAAAGATAAAAAAAGAATCGCTTAAACAAAGCAATAAAAAAGGAAGGGCATCTGATTGTGCAGATGCCCGGCCTGATTGTATATGACTCAATCTTATTTTATTTCGCATAATTTACTGCCCGTGTTTCCCTTATTACAGTAATTTTTATCTGACCGGGATAAGTCATTTCGTTCTGAATTTTTCTTGCGATTTCATACGACAGACCTTCTGCCTCTTTGTCTGTAACTTTTTCGGCTCCAACTATAACCCGAAGTTCTCTTCCGGCCTGAATAGCATACGTTTTCATAACACCCGGATACTGAAGAGCCAGTGATTCAAGTTCCTTTAACCTCTTAATATATGATTCTACAACTTCACGTCGTGCACCAGGCCGTGCACCGGAAATAGCATCACAAACCTGAACAATGGGAGCAATAAGAGTTGTCATCTCTGTTTCGTCGTGGTGAGAACCTATTGCATTGCAAATCTCAGGTTTCTCCTTGTATTTTTCTGCCATTTTCATTCCTAAAATTGCATGTGGCAATTCCGGTTCATCATCAGGAACTTTTCCTATATCGTGAAGAAGTCCGGCCCTTTTGGCCAGTTTTGGATTCAACCCGAGTTCAGCTGCCATTATTGAGCAAAGGTTTGCAACTTCTCGTGAGTGCATAAGAAGATTCTGACCGTAAGATGATCTGTATTTCATCTTGCCGATAAGCCTGATAAGTTCAGGATGCAATCCATGTATACCCAAATCAATTGTCGTTCTTTTTCCTACCTCGAGTATCTCCTCCTCCACCTGTTTCCTTGTCTTCTCGACCATCTCTTCAATTCTGGCCGGGTGTATTCTTCCATCAGTAACCAGCTGATGAAGTGCCAGTCGTGCAACTTCTCTCCTTATCGGATCAAAAGCAGAAAGAACAATAGCCTCAGGTGTATCGTCAACAATAATCTCAACTCCTGTTGCAGCCTCAAGTGCACGGATATTACGGCCTTCACGACCAATAATGCGACCTTTCATTTCATCAGACTCGATGTGAAATACTGTAACAGCATTTTCTATAGCATTCTCAGCTGCTACTCTTTGAATTGTCTGAACCACAATCCTTTTAGCTTCTTTATTGGCAGTCATTTTAGCTTCATCAAGGATTTCATTTACGTACGACATAGCTCCAGTCTTAGCTTCCTCTTTAAGGGACTCTATCAGATGGTTCTTAGCTTCTTCTGCGGAAAAACCGGAAATAGCCTCAAGTTGTTCAACCTGTTGCTTATGAAGACGTGCAACCTCTTCAGACTTTTTTTCTACAAGTTCAAGCTGCGATGTAAGATTTCCACGTATTGCTTCAGCTTCATTTTTTTTACGCTGAGCCTCCTCAATTTTCTGAGAAAGAGCCTGTTCTTTCTGAGCTATTCTGTTCTCAGCCTGTCCTATCCTGCTGTTTTTTTCATTGATAAGCTTTTCATGTTCGGTCTTAAGCTGAAGAAATCGTTCTTTTGCCTGAAGTATTTTTTCTTTCCTAATTACTTCAGATTCTGCCTCTGCTTCACTTACTATTTTACGGCTTTTATTTCGTAATGCCACCTGCCAGATGAAAAATGAGGCGCCAAAACCCAAAACAAGGGCTGAAATACAAATGATAATCAGCAAACTGTTACTTAATGTTCCTATTATTAATGTCATCATTAATTGTATTAATTTTAAATATATATAATAAAAAACCCGCAAAGTTCCTTCAGCTTTTTAAAACCCCATGTCTGAATGGCTGGAGCTACTAATCCAGTTCGAACGTCCACTGTTCCGCCGGCTGGCGGAAGCCCGACGAATCGGGATGAGGCCTGTTCTACCTGAACTAAGAGTTGCTCCAAAGTTTTAACTGTTGAGTTTCAAAAATGAATGAAGAAACAATGCGGGCAATTAAATTTTCTATGTTAAAGAACACTGTTACTCTTTTGTTTCAAGAACTGAATCGATTTTTTGGATCAGTTCTTTTAAGGCATCGGGAAGATAATCTTTTTCAAGTTTTTCTTCTTCTTCTGTGAGTTTAATCACATATTGCAGGGAAGCCATTGCCAAAAAATCCTGTACATCTTTATCGGTGTACCGCTGCTTGTACTGCAGCACTTTTTCATTTATCATCCTGGCTGCTTTCCTGATCTTCTCCTCGCTTTCCCGTTCTACCTTCAATGGATAATATCTATCCGCTACATTAACCCTGATTGAAAGCTTATCATCCATTGCAATATCTTATCTGTTTAAAAGAGCAACACATCTGTCAATTTCCCGCACCAATTCTGTTATTTTCTTCTTCGCTTCAAAGGCGTTTTCACCTTCTCCCAACAATGCTCCTGATAATTTAATCCGTTCGTATTTAATTTCCAATTCTTTCAATTTTTCTTCTTTGTCCTGAAGCATCGCTTTTAAAACATCATTTCCGTTTTTAAGATCCTTTACTTCACTTCTCAGACTGTTATATCGATCTAACAATTCATCCAGTTTTCTGTTTAAAATTATTAATTCTTCGTAACCCTGACCGGACATAACAAAATCTTTAGTACAAAATTAACATTGTTAATGATATTTTCAAAAAATTGACTGAAATAGTTTGACCTGACGGACCAGAATTATAGCTTTGCACCTCAGTATTTAATAATTTAGAAGATAATGCCCCTGATACGATTTTATATTTTTAGCATATTGCTATACAGTACATTAAATGAAATTCAGAAGGATAAAACAATTTTTATTCCCCCTTTGAAAATTCCTGAGTTTCTCTCATCGAACTTCGGGGAGTTGAGAAGAGATCATTTTCATTCAGGTCTGGATATTAAAACACAGAGTGTTACAGGAAAAGAAGTTGTGGCTACTGCTGACGGATATATCTACAGAATCGGTGTTTCACCTGTCGGATTCGGGAACTCACTTTTCATACGCCACCCTTCGGGTTACTCTACAGTTTACGGCCATCTTGAGAGATTTGCCCCCGAAATTGAGAAGTATGTGAGAAAAAGACAATATGAACAAAAAAGCTTCGCAATTGTGTTATGGCCCATAAAGGATGAGATTCCTGTAAAACAGGGTGATCTTATAGCCTGGTCGGGGAACTCCGGCGGGTCCGGTGGTCCGCATCTTCATTATGAAATCAGAAAGTCAGAAAATGAGAAGCCAATCAACCCGCTCCTCTTTGATTCCGGCATCTTCGATAATATAAAACCCGTTTTTGATAAGCTAGCCATATATCCTGTGAATCAGCATACACTGATTAACAACAGGAATGCGGCGAAACGGCTGAATGTTTCAGGCAGCAACGGGATTTATTTTATTCCATCTGAAAATGAAATAACGATAAGTGGTCTTGCCGGATTCGGGATCAAAGCATACGATACTATGGATAACAACCCCAGCAGATTCGCGGTTTATTCTATCGAATTATCAATTGACAGTATCTCAATTTTTAAATATGTCATGGATGGCTTCTTATTTTCTGAATCAAGATATGTCAACAGTCACATTGATTATGAGACCTTTATGAAGGAGAACATTTATATTGAAAGGGCTTTTGTTCTTCCCGGCGACAGGTTGAGTGTTTATAAATATTCCACCAACAGGGGACTCTTCAATTTTAAAGATGATAAAATGCATCATGCTGAAATCATTGTTACAGATGTGTACAATAACAAATCCACCTTAACATTCCGGATCAGGGCGCAGATGGAGAAGAGGCAAACTCATGCGGTTTCGGCAGATCAGAATCTTGTTGTAATGCCATATGAAAAAAGCAACAAGTTCACCTCAGAAAATGTTTCGCTTAACATACCTTCTGGAGCGCTTTACGACACCCTTCGTTTTTCATACAAAATGGAAAAGGGAACAAAGACCATGTTTTCCGATCTGCATTATATTCATAACAAGTTCACTCCTCTTCATAAAGCCTTCACTCTTTCGGTGAAGCCAACAATTATTCCTGCTGGAAAAGAGTCGAAAATGCTTTTGGTCCGTCTCGATGATGATCTGAACAGTGTTGCTGCAACCAGCTCATGGACAGGAGCCTATCTCACTGCTGATCTGCTTTCTTTCGGAAGATATTATGTTGGCATCGATACCATTGCACCTGTTATTTCAGCCAATGGACTGGTAAATGGCGCAAATCTGACAGGAAAGAAGGAAATCAAAATCAGGATAAAAGATGAGCTTTCAGGAATAAAGTCCTATGAACCGACAATTGATGGCAACTGGGCGTTGTTTGAATATGATCTGAAAAACGATATTCTAATTTACACTTTTGATGAAAAGCATATTACAAAAGGAACAAATCACAATCTTTCCCTGAAAGTAACTGACAATAAGGATAATATAAGTTTCTATAATTGCAATTTTATATGGTAGGCTAGGTGGTGATTCTTATACCTGTCTTCTCATTTAGAACCCCCTTCCCAACCTTCCCCCACGGGGGAAGGAGTATTAAAACCTTTCCCTTGATAAAGGGGGAAAATGAAAGGGGGTAAACCCGGCAATAGAAAGCTCAATAAGTAAATGATTCGATTGTTAATTATTCCTTAAATTGAAAAAAATCGACAAAATTTGACTATCTTTGCCGGACTATGTAAACATTATCTGATATTAAGTGTTACATACTTAAGTCCATGTCCATATTATTTGTACTTCAGTTAAGATAGTAAATAGATAGCTTCTATTTAAGAGTCAGCTGACAATTTCAGGCGAACAGAAGAATATCTGTTAACACCTCAATTACATTTATATAGATTATGATGACGGGAAGCATATTCATATGATTCATACAATACATATACTGGAAATTATTATGTATTCATACTTATAGAAAACAATTAGTAACTTAATAAAATAAATGGAGTTGTATTATGCAAGAAAGAAAACAAATAGTTTTTAAAACACCTGATGTGACCAAGATGCAGGAAGTTGTAATTAATCAAAGGACAAAAATATATATTGCCATCGGAGCTGATCCGGATGAAGCCAGAAGTCGTTACTGGGCGAGACAGGATGCAAAAGGGAAAATGCTTTTAACACCTAAAAAACCAGTATTAACCTGATATTTAGCAGCGTCCTTCTACTATTTTGCTTAATATATTTTAGGCGGATAGACGCCTTTACTGATCATTCTGTTGATACTCTCAACGACAAATGGTTTATCCTCACGATAAGTGACTCCGAACCATCTTTCGTTGGTCATTAAAATCTTAATAGTAATTTCACCGTTTTTGACGAATTTATCAATAGATGTAGGGATGTCAAGTTCAGCTTTAAGATCCATTCCGCTTCTGTTAATAAAGCTTTTGAACTCATCACCAAGATAATTGAAACATGATGATTTAAAGCCCCATAAATTCATTGAAACAACCTCATTCCCTGTAAATTTTTGAAATTTCCCGTCGGAGATAGGAGCTATTGCACCATCAGTTGTCTTCTCAATCTGACGTATTTCCACAATGTTTTTCAGGAGCCCGTCTGCTCCTACTCCACAGACTCCCCTGTTTACATGTCCGTGTTCTGATAATGTGTTTCCCAGCTTGTATCCGACAATACAATAACACTTATCATCATTATCGTTGACCAGAAAATTATGGAGGATTTTAAACGACTCGACGCCATAATAGTCATCGGCATTAATGACCCCGAAAGGTTCCTTAATCTTTTTAGAAGTTACAAGGATTGCATGGCTGGTTCCCCATGGCTTTTGTCTTTCAGGAGATACTTTGACCCCTTCGGGCAAATTCGTGATCTCCTGGAAAACATAATCAAAATCTATTTTCCCTTTCAGTCTTTTTTCAAACCGTTCTTTCACCTGTTCCTCTATATCACGCCGGATAACAAACACAATTTTTCCAAAACCCGCACGGATAGCGTCATAAATAGAATAGTCAATTATTGTTTCACCGGAAGGTCCTACTTCATCAAGTTGCTTGTTGCCACCATAACGTGTACCCATTCCAGCTGCCAGAACTAACAGAGTTGGCTTCATAAGATAGTTTTTTTGTCCTGCACAATTATACTGAAAAAATTATTACTTTTATTATAAAGATTGAAAATTTGACCATGAATTTCAAGCTTGAAATATGTGTTGACAATGTAGAATCTGCCATCGATGCTCAAAATGCAGGCGCTGATAGCATTGAGTTGTGTAATAAAATAAAGCACATGATGGTATTGATTTGATAAGTCAACTTATCAATCAGGCTGACCAAAGGATAATAATTATGCCAGGATCGGGAATTAATGATAAGCATAATCAATATTCTGAAATTGATCTGAGATTTCCTTTGTAGTTTTCGCAGGCTTGTTACCTTTGCGAATCTGAAAAACGGAAGACGGAAGTCAGAAAACAGAAATCAGAAATCAGAAATCAGAAATCAGAAGACAGAAGACAAAGGATAGATTGATAGCCAGCTTCGGACTTCCGACTGTATAATTACAATTATTAATAAAAGTGATTTTTATGAAAAAACTATCAGTATTAACATTATTATTGCTATCCTTTCTATTGCCTGAACAGAATATCCAGGGCTGCACAAATTTCCTTATTACAAAAGGGGCCTCAAAGGACGGATCGGTGATGATCACTTATTCGGCTGATTCTCATGTGTTGTATGGGGAACTCTATTACTGGCCTGCAAAGAACTGGCCAACCGGTACAATGGTTGATGTTTATGAATGGGATACAGGTAAGTATCTTGGTAAAATTCCACAAAAATCCCATACCTATTCTGTAATTGGCAATATGAACCAGCACCAGTTGTCGATTGGGGAAACTACATTTGGCGGACGTCCGGGATTGGAAGACTCAACTGCAATTATTGACTATGGTTCACTTATCTATATGACACTTCAGAGAGCAAAAAGCGCCAGGGAAGCGATAGCCACTTTTTCACAATTAGTATCCGATTACGGATATGCAAGTGAAGGTGAATCATTTTCCATTGCCGATGCAAATGAAGCCTGGATCCTTGAACTAATTGCCAAGGGCCCCGGAAAAAAGGGAGCAGTATGGGTAGCCCGTCGTATTCCCGATGGCTATATCTGCGGTCATGCAAATCACCCGCGAATAACTACATTTCCATTATCAGACGGTATTAAATCTATAACATCAAAGGAATTAGATAAAATCTATAATCCTGAAGTAGAAACAGTATACGCTTACGATGTTATTGATGTCGCTCGCCGCTTAGGCTGGTATAGTGGTGAGGATAAAGATTTCAGTTTCTGTGATACATATGCACCTCTCGATTTTTCAGGAGCAAGATTTTGTGAAGCAAGAGTCTGGTCAGGTTTTAACATGGTTAACAGCCAGATGGGTCAATATACTGATTACGCCATGGGCGAAAACCTCAAGAACCGTATGCCTTTATGGATCAAACCAGATAACAAATTAGAGGTTAAAGATGTCGCCCGAATGATGCGTAATTATTACCAGGGCACTCCAATGGACATGACAAAGGATATGGGTGCCGGACCTTATGGCAGCACTGTAAGATGGAGACCAATGGAATGGAAAGTCGACGGAGTTACATATATCAATGAAAGAGCTATTTCCACACAACAGACAGGTTTTTCTTTTATTGCACAGAGCCGTTCATGGCTTCCTGACCCTGTTGGAGGAATAAACTGGTTTGGTGTTGATGATACTTTTTATACCGTTTATTCGCCTATGTACTGCGGAATTACCAAAGTTCCTGAATCTCTTGCAGTCGGAAACGGAGATATGATGACATTCAGTGACAAATCAGCATTCTGGATTTTCAACCAGGTTGCTAATTTCGCATATACGAGGACAAGAATTATCAAAGGTGATATACTTAAAAAGCAGGCAGAATTGGAAGAGGGCTACACTAAAGAGATCGTTAATGTGGATAAAATTGCTGCCGGTCTGTTTAAGAAGAGCCCTGCAGAGGCAGTTAAATATTTAACTGAATATTCTGATAAATGTGGAAATAACACATTTAAAAAGTGGAAAGATCTTTATGGACTTCTGTTTGTAAAATATGTCGATGGAAATATTAAAGAGAAAGTACCTGTACCAAAGGGCTACAAATTCCACGTTCCAAAGCTAGAACAGCCTGGCTATGGAGATGAATGGAATCGCATTGTTGTGAAAAACACGGGAGATAAGTTCAGAGAACCTGAAAAACCAAAATAGAAACTGAGGCTGAGACTGAGGCTGAGGTTGAGGTTAAGGTTAAGGTTAAGGTTGAGCTTAACCCCGGATTATTAAAAACTTTTTCTGACTAATTGCAGATTATGTTTTTTATTTGTAAGTTTGCGACCTGATTTTTGAAACCAAACTGAGAATACAAAATACATTGTGCGATGAATTTAATGAATGTTGTAGAGAAAGAATTTGCGGTAAAAAATGAATTTCCGAAATTCGTAGCAGGAGACACCGTAACTGTCCATTATAAAATTAAAGAAGGTAATAAGGAGAGAATTCAGCAGTTCCGTGGAGTGGTAATACAGAGAAGCGGAGAAAAACATACCGAAACCTTCACTGTAAGAAAAATGTCGGGGAATATAGGTGTTGAAAGAATATTTCCTATTGCCTCACCTTTTATTGATAAGATTGAAGTGAATAAACACGGGAAAGTACGCAGGGCAAGAATTTTCTACCTTCGTGATCTAACAGGTAAGAAAGCAAGAATCAAGGAGAAAAAATTTTAAAAGAAAATTGAATAATATAAAAAGGCTGTTCGTTATGAACGGCCTTTTTTATTATCCATCGGCCAAACCAGCCTAGGCAAACATTAATTCAATCAAATCTTATTAATCATCTCCTCTTTCCTGGCCTTAGCCTCTTCAACCAGTTTATTTGCCTGGACATCTGCTTCCTGAACAAGCTGTGTAGCCCTTTTATCAGCATTCTTTTTAACACTGTCTGCTCCTTTCTGGGCCGCTATTTTTTGAATAGGTCCTTTTGTTGCGTTATCATCAATAAGTTTCTGAGCCTGGTTATCAGCTTCCTTTTGTATATCTTCTGCAGTTTTAGCTGCCTGGTCCCTTATTTGCTGGCCCCTCTCTTCTGCCTCCTTAACCAGTTTGTTGCCCTGAATCTCTGCTTCAGCTCTTGCCTTTTCCTTTGCTTTATCAACGGTATTATCGACTGTCTGTTTTACAGCATCCTGTGCTGCAGCCTTCACTCCTCCAGTACTTTCCGCAGATGTACTTCCAAAGTACGGAGCAACTAACGGTTTGCTGAACGTACCTGTTACTTTGACATTCACCTTAATAACATCAGCAAGTTTAAATTTAATACCTAATGCGGATGCCTGAGCAGAAAGTTTATCAATAAACGAATTGACTGAACTCCCGAGATCAGATCGTGGTATTTCAGTTTTGACAATATAGTTCAGTGTCTGATCAAGACCCTGATCGCCACTTATATTCATTTTCAGGTTACCTGTTCTGATATCAAAGGGGCTCACAAAAACCCTTCCATCTGCAATCTTAAAACTTAAATTAATATCCTTAAAGGTGTTACCATATTTATCACCAAGTTTAAGGATCTCCTTTATATTATCGAAAGTTTTTGATTCAAGAAGGGTAATTTCATTCGACTTAAGAGTTCCTGTACCGTTAATCGTATTAATAACCGGCATCATGTCCTTTCCGAGTAAACTTACATATGTCAGCTTCGCGCTTATTTTGCCATCTATTCCTTTAGCAGCCGGTGCAAGTTTCTTCACGGTATTGAATGTATTAAAGGCATCTCTTACTCCGATATTCTGCATATCAAAATCTGCTTTCATTACCGGTTTAAGAGTATCGCGGGTATCATAATCGGCATTCATTAAAATAGTTCCCCCCAGGATATTCATTCCGGTATTACGGAAAGACAGTATTCCATCCCTGGCAATAATATGACCTCTAACCTTTTCTGCCTTGATATTATCATATAATAATTTCTCAATGAGTGCATTAAAATCAAAATCAATGTTTTTGGGAACCGGAATTATAGCCAGCCCAGCCGTATCTTGAACGGGAGCCTGGGATGAATCAGACATAGCTTTCATTATGGAAGAAACATCAGTCATGTTTGAATGAAGGGCAAGATTGGCTTTTAATGTCTTATTCCGCAAAATATAGGGAATATAATTTCCCAGGTCACCTGTTATTGAAAAGTCACTGTTTCCTTCAACCAGGATATTTGAACTTTCGATCCTGGTATATGCAGGAGTAAAAAACAAAGCAGCATCTTTGATCTCAACCCGCGGATAACCTGCTATAGAGTAAATCATATTTTTAATCCCCACTGTACCTTTGGCACTAAAGCTTTCATATTGTTCTTTCTCAATTATAGACAGTTTACCGGCCATTGAGAGTGCCATATCAATAATTCCTGAGAGAGAAATACCCGACATCGGAAAAGCTTTTGAAAGAGCTGTCAGGTCTATCTTCCCATTCACTGATCCTTTGAAATCAGGATCACTCATTGGTGTTTTTACGAAAAATGTCATATCGAATGGACTTCCTGCAAGCTCAAAATGGAATTTTTCAAGATTGAAAGTTGTCCTGTCAAGGACTTTTCCGTCGACGAAAACATTTGCCTTGACATTGATATTGCTTAATTTTTCAGGCAATGCAGGATAACTGATAAGCCCATTATCGATAATGAAGTTTATATTGATATCCGGAAGGGAACTGTCAGCATCGCTATAGATTCCTTTTGCTGATCCTGATAAAGAAAATTCCCCGGAAGCTTTCAGATCTTCATAGCCTTTCATATATACTGAAGGAACAAGTGACATAAATGTTTTGAATGAGGCTTTATCTGTTCCAAAATGCAGATCTGTCTTAATATCTTTCCCAGGCATTGAGACTGAACCTGACAATGAAATTTTCAGGTCATTAATTGAAAAATAATTATCTCTCATTGTAAATTTCATACTGTCAAGTTCTGCCAGCATGTTGATCTTTGAATCTATTTTTACTTTGTTAAGATATTTTACCCCGTCTATAATTACAGTTGTTGCGCCTGATTTTAAAGTCATATTCAGTATTGTCTCCTTAAAAGTCATGCTTCCAGCAAGTTTAAAATTAAGATCCTCAATCCGTGCATCCATTAACAAACTTGAATCGGAGTAGGTAATCGAGCTGTTTTTTATTTCAAGATTCCTTAGCAAAATCTTAAGCGAGCTGCCAGAAGATGAAGGTGAAGTTGATACCGGAGCGGGAGTCGTTCCAGGGGTTAGTGAATTTACGGGCGCGTTTGATACCGATGGCTTTGTTATTTCCCAGTTTGCTGATCCATTTTTCAGGACTATCACGTTGACATTTGCTTTATCGATTTTAATCGATTTCACCTCATATCCTGATTTGGACAGCAAACTCATAAGGTTAAATACCAGGTCGAAGGATCTGAATTCGGCAAGGGTATCCCCCTCAAATTTCCCTGCTCCTGTTACAGACATTTTTTCTAAACTGAATGACAGGTTTGGAAAATTCCTGAAGAAACCAAGTTTATAATCTGAGAATCTAACTTTTGCATTTAACGATTCGTTTATTGCTGATGTAACTTTAGTTCGTATTTGTTCTTTAAAAATTATCGGAACTGTAAAAAGCAAGACAAGAATGACAAGAATAAACCCAAGAAGTATTTTTATAATTATGCCTGCAGTCTTTTTCATAACTAATATATTTATAATTAATTAACAGTAAATTGTATTTAATATTGTTTCACTTTCAGACTAATAAAAGTAATCAATAATCTGCGGAATAAAAAATGCCTGGCATGTAACTGTGTAGGGTTCGGTCGCGACCGAACCCTACTTCGATTGATAAACTTCTTTCCCCTATAAGCGTATCATTTTTCCATTTTTTGTTATATTTGCGTCCTCATAAACATCAGGACCTGTAGCTTAATTGTCCGCCAGTTGGCGGATGGCTACGGACCAGAAGATAATAAATTAGGACCTGTAGCTTAATTGTCCGCCAGTTGGCGGATGGCTACGGACCAGAAGATAATAAATTAGGACCTGTAGCTTAATTGGATAGAGCATCTGGCTACGGACCAGAAGGTTGGGGGTTCGAGTCCCTTCAGGTTCACTATTATAAACAACAAACCCTTGTAATTTAGTACTTTATTAGGTTTTTTGTTTATATATCAATCTTTGAGAATCTCATGTTCAGCATCGCTCCAGTCCTTGCCGGCCTTCCCCTCCTGATGGCCGCGTTTTTCATATAATTCATACGCACGACTGGATACTTGAGCGTTTACATTGGGTGATTTGGTAGTCTTGACCGGGTCGAAAATCTTATATGCAAGTAGTTTAACACGATCATTAAGAAGAAACCACACCAGTGCATAGCCCCAAACGAACCCTGCCCAACCCCAGCCTAGCGGAGTCATAAAAAAGCCATAAACGGCTATCAACGTAGCAATGATTTGTGTTCCTAACACTGCCACCCATAAAATTCTTGCCGGGCGTATTGACCAGAAAGGTCCGCGTGTTCGGGTAAGGAAGATTGTAAGATGTCCAGCAACAGAGAGTTTTAAATACATAAGTGTTTGTAAGTGGGCACGATCGAGATGAAAGACTTTTTCACCAAGATAAAACAAACCGAAAGCAGAGATTACCCCGATTATGCCAAGACCTGTTGAGATACCCAGTACCATTCGCATATTCCAGGCCTCTGGCTGATCTTTGTAGTGCACGTTGTCATAAGCGATGGACAGGATGGCACCATCGTTAAGTAACGCCAGCATAACAATCATTACAGCGGTTAACGGATAAAAGTTGAAGATCAGTATCGCCAGTGTCATAAAGAACAGGACACGCAAGGTCTCGGCAATGCGATAGATCGCATAACTGTTCATACGTTGGAAGATGCGACGACTCTCTTTTATTGCATCAATAATTACCGACAAGCCAGGTGTCAGCAGTACAATGGCAGCAGCAGCACGGGCTGCATCCGTTGCATCTGAAACAGCAATGCCGCAATCGGCTTTTTTCAGTGCAGGAGCATCATTCACTCCATCTCCAGTCATGCCAACGATGTGACCAAGCTTCTGTAAAACATCCACAATATGAAACTTGTGTTCCGGAAATACCTGGGCAAAACCATCAGCATTTTCAATTGAGTCGGTGACTGTCTTAGTTTCCTGATGCTTTGAGTCGCCCAAACCACCTGCATCAAGTATGTTTGAACCCATGTTTAATTTCTTTGCAGTTTCCTGGGCAATCGCCAGTGCATCGCCGGTTACCATCTTAATCTTTATGCCCATTGCAAGAGCTGTTGCAATTGTGTTTTTGGCATCCTCACGGGGAGGATCAAACAATGGTAACACGCCTATAAACTGCCATTTGCCATCATCCAATGCCCTGGCTACACCCAATGAACGAAAACCACGTGCTGCGAATTCGTTGACCGCTTTGTCAACTGCATCCTTAATCTCCGCCATGTTAGTGGCCAATTCCAGAATTATCTGGGGTGCTCCCTTTGTCACTTTAAATGTTTTCCCATCTTTTCCTCTGACAGTGGCTTCAGTACGCTTATGCACAGGGTCGAATGGTTGGAAATGAACCACGTCGTAACCCTTCAATGCATCCTTATCTTTCAGACCGCCCAGTACTGCCAGATCAATTGTATCGTTATTTTCGGCACGGGATGCCAACGCGCCATTGAGGATCACCTGATCAGAAGAGATATTATTTACACAAAATGGATCTCCAAGCGTCAGCTTGTTCTGGGTCAGGGTTCCAGTCTTGTCAGCGCATAACACGTCAACACCAGCCAATTCTTCAATGGCAACTAACCGACTTACAATAGCCTCTTTTTTAGCCAGAAGACGTGCACCTACAGCCATTGTTACCGACAACACCGTCGGCATAGCGACAGGGATAGCTGCAACTGTTAAAACCAGGGCAAACTGCAGCGTGGTAAGTATTTTATCTCCCCGTAAGAGTGCTACGGTAATGATCACTGCCACCAGTGCTACCGCTAAAATGATAAGATAATTACCAATCTTTAGAACTGCTTTTTGAAAATGACTGACAGTATGCACCTCCTGAACCAGTTGTGCTGTCTTTCCAAAGTAGGTGTTAGCACCTGTTCCATATACCATTGCCCCTATTTCACCCTGGCGAATGATAGAACCTGAAAACACTGCTTCTCCCGATTTGCGGGAAGCAGGGAGTGATTCACCTGTCAGTGCAGATTGATCAACTTCCACAGGATCACCGCCCAGCAAGCGAGCATCTGCGGGAACGATGTCGCCCAGACGCAGGCGTATAACATCACCGGGAACCAATTCACGTGCTGCTGGGGTGACCCATTTCCCATCACGCTTTACCCTGGCTTTGACTGCCAGTTTAGCCTTCAGAGCTTCGATGGCATTACCGGCTTCCCGTTCCTCCCAAAACCCAACCAAACCGTTAGCCAGAAGCAGCACCAATATGATACCAAAATCGGGCCAATGTCTTGCTACGGCTGAAAGGATCACTGCCGCTTCAATCATCCATGGAATAGGACCCCAGAAATATGATAGAAATTTAAGGAACTGATTTGTTTTCTTTTCTTCAATTTCATTTGGCCCGTATTTGACGAGACGCTTCTTTGCCTCCTCCTGAGTGAGGCCGTCCGGTGAAGATTCCAATTTTTTCTGAAGTTCAGCCATAGGAAGGGTTTTCAGATCGTCCTTCACATTTGGATCAGCATCAGGTTTATTTTCATTTGATCCCATAATAACTATCCTTTTATATGTGTTAATTCACACTTGCCACTCCAATATTTTCATTTTTTTATTTTCAATAACCGTGCATTGATGGCTACAATTACAGTGCTTACAGACATTAGGGCAGCTCCCAATGCGGGAGTGAGCAGCACACCTATGGCATAAAGTGCACCTGCAGCCAGCGGAATTGCAATAGCGTTATAGCCGGTTGCCCATATAAGGTTCTGAATCATTTTACGATAAGTGGCCTGGGAGAGTTTAAGGATGGCCACAACATCTAATGGATTGCTTCGTACCAGAATCACGTCTGCCGTTTCGACTGCCACATCAGAACCTGCTCCAATAGCAATACCTAAATCAGCCTGAGCCAGTGCCGGTGCATCGTTAACTCCATCGCCGGTCATAGCTACCAAAATGCCACGTGATTGCACTTCCTTCACTTTGGCGGCTTTATCCTGGGGCAGGACTTCTGCAAAATATTCATCCAGACCGATTTGATCTGAGACCCATTTGGCAGTCGCTTTGTTATCGCCGGTTAGCATCATGCAACGGATATTCAATTCTTTAAGGGCATCGATGGCTTGCTTTGCTTCTGGCCGGACTATATCTGCCAGAGCGATCGCTCCTTTTAAAATACCATCAACAAGCACGAACACAACTGTCTTTCCCTGTACCTGCAATGGTTCGATACGCTTGTCGTTCATTTCGATATTCTGATCATGCAGGAAACCAGGACTGACCACTTTAATATTTTTGCCATCAACCCTTCCTTCGGCCCCTTTGCCCGGGATGCTTTTAAAGTTTTCGACGGGAAGTTTTTTTTCCGAAGAAGCGGCGATGGCTTTTGCGATGGGATGTTCGGAATTCGCGTCTACTGAGGCTGCATACTTACGCAGTGTATCC
>Ga0209744_1000162_pt1 | contig 21717 bp, 33 predicted proteins | sample BarGraNGADG00311_2_FD_184494 | JGI IMG/M metagenome (GOLD analysis project Ga0209744, IMG submission 184494) | Arctic peat soil microbial communities from Barrow, Alaska - Barrow Graham LP Ref core NGADG0004-311 (SPAdes) (version 2) | ecosystem: Environmental > Terrestrial > Soil > Wetlands >... | reverse complement strand
GGACTCTGCTACAATGAGGCAGGCAGCTACGAGGCTGCCCGCAAGACCTTGCTCAGCTGTCTGGCTCTGGACCCGGGCGAAGCCAACACATATGTGGCGCTTGGGATGGCAGAAGCGAAACTAGGGCAGATGGCCAATGCCGAAACACATCTTGCCAAGGCGCTCACGCTGCAGCCCGACAACCCGTATGCCCTGCGCAACCTGGCGAGCGTCCACGCAGCGACCGCCAGACTTTCTCTGGCCCTCGAGGAACTACTTCGCGTCGATACGATCCTGCACGACGATCCGCCGACGGTCTACGGACTCGGCTTGGTGTACTCGATGCTTAGCCAGCCACTGGAGGCGACGAGGTCGTTCCAGAGATGTGTCGCTCTTGCCGATTCCACGTATGCCGAGATGGCGCGGGACCAGTTGCGGGAGATGGCAGAGAAGTCGGTCAAGAGCAACGGTCTACGCATGGACGCCGTGCAGTTCTGCTACGACGCTCTGACAAGATTCGACGCGCTGACCGAAGAAGCCGTTCAAGCTGTTGTCAGTGAGATCGCCCTCCTGGGACGCCATGGCCTCGATCCCTATGATGCAGAGAAGAAACATGCTCTGGGCTCGATGGAGGGTAGGTTCAGTGGGCTTCAGCTCGTCTGCTTCCTCTACGTAGGTATGAGACGTGTGGCACCCGACAAGGACATCGGGTTCGACCTGTCGTCGGAATACGACGTCGCATGTGCCTGGCGCAAGGAACCGAGAGTATGACATTGCAGGAATTGCAGCAATTGACTGGGGTCGAGGGCGACGTCATCACCGTCCTCCGGCAGACTGAGGAATTGACGGGGAAGCCCATCGAGTTCGTCGAGGATGATCGTCTTTCAAGTCTGGCGAGCGTGAAGATGGCCAGGTCGTTCATGTCGGCACATACCATTCGCTTCCGCAAGGCTGACCCTGTTCTTCTAGCACATCTCGTCGCGCACGAATGCGGGCATATGCAGAGAATGTTCGCTGCTCCTCCCGATCAGAGACTCGTGCCGGTCACCAGGCCCAAGCACACAGACCTCGTCTTCCGTATCCTTGCGGCAGATTCCACCGTTGCATTGGATGGTATGGACGAACGCGCCACACGCGAGTTGTTCACCATCTGGCATCAGGGGATGGTCAACGAGGTCGTGAACCTGAACGTCGACTACCGCATCGAGTCATGGCTCTACCAGGAGTATCCGGGGATGAGACCCAACCAGGCGAAGTCCATAGGGTTGCAGGTGCAGATGTCGGTCGCAGGGTTGGCGCCGAACGTCAAGCGCAATACGCCACTCCTCGTGTATGAGGGAAGCAACGCCGTCAATTATGCCTATCTCCGCTCGATCGGCATCATGCTCGGCCAGAACCTGGTCCGCGACTACACCGACTCTACCATCGTAGCGCTGGGCAAGCGGCTGGCTGCCGTCCTGGAGGAGCCGGACACCGGCTTCGAGGGTGACGTGCGCGAGTCCAACGAGTGGGCAGCCATGCTTGGTATCGGGAACTGGTTCGACTGGCAGGCGTTTGAGGACGTGCCTGAGTCGTACGTTTGATGTTCTCGATACACTCTTTGACATCCAGGATATTGAAAATGGCGTTTTGAGCTCGGTATTTAACCAAGAAAGCAGCTAGGACTGAAGTCAATCGTCAGGCGAGAAAGAGAGATGATGGTGGTCGTGCGGTAGAGATGGGAGCGAACAGGCAGTCTTCCGATCCGTCCATAAAGCTGCTATTCAAGCTGGTCTTGGAAGTGGTTCTCAGGGTCGCTCACGAGGATCGGAGCGTCAACACCTTGGCCTGATGAGTTCCAACTGATGGTGACAGTCAGGCTGCGAACCAGTCTGGGCCAAGCAGGGTGAACAGATGCGAGCGAAGAGACCCTATCACGTGCGTTGGACCTTGAAGAGGGGCATGACACGTCCAGCAACTTGGAGGTGCCTAGTGGAGATCACCGACTACGTCGAGACCTTGATCTGGCGACTTCTGGGCTTGGAGAGCCATGGGAACGCTGATGGTGCCGGTCACTACCACGCCTCGGTGGCATCTTCTCCCGAAATTGACACATCTGTGCCATGTCCTGAGCAGATCCGAGTGCCTGTAGTGCCATCATAGCGAGCCTTGAATTTCGTGGGCTCCGACGTACATTGTCAATGAAAGCGAGTTAGTGCGTTCTGCGATGAGATGCTCGCTTCTCGGCTGGCAGTCATTGAGGAGGGTGGTATGAAGGAACAGGAACGAGGAACTAACAGTGGCCAGGTCGTAGGCAAGGTTCAGGAGCGTGAGAATGTCGCGGAGCTCTCAGAAGAGAACATCAGGGGAGTCTTCTCGCTGTTGGGACTCGAAACTGCCGATGATCGTCGGGCCTTCTGCGCGCTGGGCTGCGTAGGGCAGGTCCAGGTTTTGAACACCGTTCCCCCGGTCACTATCGCGACGAACTCGACTGTGATTCCGAACGTTGAAGAGGCTGCGAATGCCTAACTGGAATGACATCGTGGCCGAAGTGGGCGGAGTGAAGCAACAGAGCCCATTTGACATCGTTCGCAGGAAGTACCTGAAGAAGGTCAATGAGATCACGGGTCGAAACGTCATCATCTACTACAGTGGTTGGCTACAGAAGCCGGGGCAGCCGAACGAGGACATCAACGACCAGGACAAGGAAGGGTTCATGACCACGATCAATGGGCTCGATCGGGGGCTCGGGCTGGATCTCATTCTTCATACGCCTGGAGGCAGTGCTACAGCCACGGAGTCACTTGTTGACTATCTGCGGAGCATGTTCGACATTAATATCCGGGCATTTGTGCCCCAGTTGGCGATGTCAGCAGGGACCATGGTCGCCTGTGCCTGCAGCTCGATATTCATGGGGAGAGAATCGAGTCTGGGACCGATAGACCCGCAATTGAACGGAGTATCTGCTCACGGCGTGATCGAGGAATTCGAGCAGGCGAGAAAGGACATGGCCGCTCCTGACCATAGAGAGGCTGTTCCTCTCTGGCAGCCGATAATCGCCAAGTACCCTCCGACGTTCATTGGAGACTGTGTGAAAGCAGTCACCTGGTCTCGGTCACTTGTGAAATCGTGGCTCGAGTCCGGAATGTTCGCTGGTGGTGGGCTCAAGGATACTGACTTTGAGAGGATCCTGGAGGGCCTTGAGAATCACGCACTCACTCTGGCTCACGATCGTCATCTTTCCGCGGCAGATTGTCGCCGGTTGGGTCTGAAGATCCTCAGCCTTGAGGAGAATCCCGCCCTGCAGGATGCAGTTCTCAGCCTGCATCATGCGTGCATGGTTACGTTCATGGGGACAGCTGCCGTGAAGATCATCGAGAATCACAGCGGGACTGCGTTCATACAGTTGGTTGCTCAAGCTGCCGTCGCACCAAAGCAAGGATAGGATCTTGCTTCGGACGTCGCACTTCCTAGGATGTCTGGCTCTTAATCTGCACTGCGGGCCCAGGCAGGGCATCGCTTGAGTGTGGTCTTCAACACCTCCTCAATACGGATGCTCCGATCTGACGTGCGTCAACCTGTGCACTGCCGGTGGGTCCGCCGTCGGCGGGATACAGCCTAGGCCTGCAGTGATCATGACTGCCTGCCTTCGAGAAGTACTTGACTCGGCACCCGAGCCCTTAGGAGCTTCTTGTATTCCTGCATCGCGATTCCCTCTCACCCGTATCTCTGGCGAATGCTCCTGCCCCGTGAACCCCTTAAACCACTGGCCTCCGCACCACTCCTAGCGTGTAGTGGTGTCTTGAGAGTTAAGACATAGTCGAGCCAGGTTCGCTGCTGACGATACGACAATCTCGTCAGGTTTCCTGTCGCCATCCCGTCCATCATATTTTCCATTTTTATGCGACTTCTATGGAATTATAATTGACACAATGTGCAAACTATCTACAATCATAGTAGAGATTAGTCGCGGGAGGCAGGGATGACAGAAACCAAGCATGACCGATTCCGCCGCATTGCCGTCAGGCGAGCGAACGATTTGCTCGAGCAGATTCGCATTCTAGGCAACTGCTCGAACACCACGACTTACGAGTACTCGAGCGAGGAAGCTGACAAGGTCTTCGCAGAACTTGAGAAGGCGCTGCGAGCATGTCGTGCGAGATTCAGGGCGCGATCACAGCAGTCCATCCAACTCTAGGCAGGAGACCTCGGTTTGAGGACTTCGCGACCACTACAGGAGGCAGGCAACGATGAACACTGACAGAGGAGCGAGTGGCTTCCCGGAACAAGAGATAGTCGATATGGAGGACCGATGGACGACGGCAAACTGATTCTCCCGGGCGAAAACGGGCCCACTCGCAAGGGACCACCAAATCGCATGAATGACCTTCCCTACCGGGAATGGATGAAGTTCCAGAAGAGCTTCTTCAGGCTGGAACTAGCGGCCCCAGTGTCTGAGTGGATCCTCTTCTTCACTAAAGCTACGTGGGAGGACGGACGTGCATCCCAAGTCATCATCTCTGGGATTAACCCCCCCGTCAACACAGAGCAATTCGGCGAGCGCAAGATAACTTGGCATCCAGGCATGAAAACGCTCTCTCGGGTCATTGAACTGCTTGACGGGCAGCACTTAGCCGGGAGCACCTATGATTTCGTATACGTTGACCTCTCTGCCGATCCTGGCTTCGCTGGCTCGGTACTGGACACGTCCAAGAGTGCGTGGAAATCGCTGGCAGAGAAGATTGCAGATCTCCTGCTCCCTCGGCGGTACTGCTGTGTCGTGGTGAATTCGCCTGGCCCAGGAGGAGCAGGTCTTCCTCTTCCGTGGTACGTGGCAGACGACCTGGGCACAACACTGAAGCTTCGAGACGAGCGAATCGGGATTGGCGGTCAGAGTGACCCACCCAGGTACTTCCTCATCTTCCAGAACGAACATGACGGTGTCAACCATCCTACGCGTTCGCCAGTACTTCTCAGGACTGTGTCTGTGGACATAGCCATCCCCGCATGGATCATGCCAAAATCCCCTCCGCGGACCAAGTCCGAGATAGCTCATCCAGCGAAATTCCCAGAGGCTCTGGTAACCAGTTTCATCGAGCTATTCTCAAAACCGGGAGACAGCGTACTGGATCCTATGGTCGGCACCGGGAGTACTGTTGTGGCTGCGCTTCGCAGTGGCAGAAATGGATATGGCGTGGACATCGTCCCAGCGTTTGCTGACCTCGCACGTCGCCGTGCTGCTTCTGAACTAGGTGGCGACCTCTTCTCCTCTGACGCAGCTGTCCAGTACTCGGTTGTCTGTGGAGATGCCACGCATCTGTCAGAGCTCAAGGACCTCTCAGACACCCGGTTCAATTACGCGATCACCAGCCCTCCGTACTGGAGCATGCTCAGTAACCCGGGGAGCGAGAATCAGGCGTCCCGCCGAAAGCGGGATCTGGCTCTGCAGTACTCAGAAGACCAGCGAGACTTGGGGAACGTTGCGGATTACGATGCTTTTGTGGCACTTCTCTCGTCGGTCTACTCGCAGGTCGCGCAGAAACTCGTCAGGGGAGGATACCTCACAGTTGTGGTGAAGAACGTCAAGCGGAACCGGTCTCTGTACACGCTAGCCTGGGACATCGTTGACCGACTCAGCTACGGCAAAGATCCGGACTATGACTACGTTGGAACGACGTTGTGGTGTCAGGATGACATAGGCATTAAGCCATTCGCGGTTGGGATCGACTGGGTCAGCAACATACTCCATCACTACTGTCTTCACTTCCGCGTAAGGTGACGCACATAGGAACTCGCTGCGTCTTCGGAAGCCACGTGGTTGTGTGGTATCCGTTCGGGACGGTGCGCAGCGCTGGAGACATCTCTCCATAGCTCGTTCGCAGGGGACTGCCATCAAACAATCGAATGCGTGAATGGAAGCCCACTCCGATGCTCGGGCGTCAGTTCCTGAGGTCTCAGAATACTGAGCTATGGGGAGGGCCACTACTGAGAATCCGACAGTCGTCTTGCAGACAGTCGCCGGGTCAGCATTCTACTCGAGCATAACCGGTGGTCCACCCAGAGAGCAATTGCCGGACTACTGACAGCCCAGCCATTGAGAGGCCGAAGCTCGTTCTTTCAAGGAAGGCAAGATTGCTCTCCGCCTCGGAGGCCAGGCCACCCTGTCGATTGAATCCTGAGAGCGGTGTGACCTGGCTATGTGTCCTTCCCGATTTCCGACATTGGAGAGAGGTCCTGGAGCAAGACATACAGATTCGTCTCCTTCACCCCTCCACCAAACGTGTTCGGAAACACATAGCAGCAGGCCCCTCCCCCCTTGCCCGTAGTCTTGAGGAATCCTGCATGGAGTTGACTGCGCTTGGCTGGAATTGCGTCGGCGAAGTTGTGCTGTGAAAGCATCGTTCGGTCCTTCTCTGTGATGTCGATCCAAGGCTGGTTGTCGAATTTGCTGACATGGTCGTCGGGCCAGACCCATCCCGAGTACTTCGTGCACAGGCGACGAAAGTCCGACGACAATGTCCATCCAGTGACGTAGATCGTGTAGTCGTCAGGCAATCCAAGATTGCAGAAGTGGTCTTTTTCGATTGTCATCGAACCGTTGGGTATGACATTCACGTTCTCCTGGCTGGAATTGTACACGCAAGCCGAAAAGTCGTTCTTGATGACCCGAAGCTCCAGGTGCCCTGACATCGATTCCAGCGTCTTCCTCGTAACACGGAACGACGACACGCATGAGAGAGGGCCGATTGTGACGTCGCGGTCGCTGCCCACAACAACATCCTTAGATACGCCCTTCCCATCCCATTCCCCGATAACCGTAAGCGGAAAGATGCTCTGCGAGAAGAGTCCCTCGCAAACGAATCTCAGGATAATTGAGAAGCCCTTACGCTGTTCTTCTCTCGCAAGACACAATTTCTTGGTCGACAGAAATGGCTGGAACTCGCCGTACGGGAATGCCGCAATCCAATCCATTGTTCGCGGAGACAGCGCGTTGGATCGAAAGTCATTGCTCTCGCAGATTCCGAAGCAGTACACTTCCTTTCCCTGGTCGATCTGCGTGTGGGGCACGAGCATAGGAAAGAAGTGCCGCCAGTCAGATCCGTAATAACCTGAGTTGCTCAGAAGGTAGTCGAGAGAGAATGATGGACGATGCACCGAGGCGTCGTAGTCTCTGTAGTAGTTGACTGTCTTGAAATCAAGCCTCTTTCTCTGACCATTGATCGAAACGTTCAAATCGTAGAAGTCACTTTCTCTATAGCTCTTGACTTGAGTCGATGCCTGCACTCCATTCTTCCTGAGGAGCCTGCATAGTGCTTCCTGGGCAGCGACGCCCTTGGCAATGTTGAGGGCTCGTTCTCTCAGTCCACGGGGAGAGCGCTGCTTCATCATCCTGTTGAATGTCCAAGGCAGGGTAACTGACGCGTATCTGGCACCGAGTTCACTGTCTTCTTTCGTTGGCTTCAGCTGCCAGATCTGGTTCTTGGCTTTGACGGTTTCCACTATTCAACCTCCTCCCGCAGATAGTAGCTACATCACACATCATACACGCGTTCTCGCTCGGTCTTGCCTCGAAATGCTTCAAGCTGATTTCCTTCAAGGCCCCGTCGAGCAGTTCGACTGTGTGGCTCAGGGCTTCAGGCGATATGTCTACTGCCGTGACAGCCAAGCGTTGTGATTCAGTTGAAGCTCTGACGTCCACGATCTCTGCCCGCGCTATGTTTACGCCTCGTTGTCGCAAGGCGTGGGCATAGAATTGCAGTTGCAGAAGGTAACGTCCAAGGTACCGCGTGTGTACGCTCGACTTCCAATCTCTCAAGACGGTCACCCCTGCGTCATTGGTGCAGACGTTGTCGGCAATCCCAGTCACGAGTCCATGGGGCAGTCTGGCGTTCACGACGATCTCCTCGGCTGCGGATCCTCTGAACACGCCGAGTTCTTGCAGGACCATAACGCTGTCGACCGCTCGTTCACGCATACGCGACTCTTCCTCTGCCGTGAGATAGGGCACTGATACACACTGCATGGCACGTCTTCGTGTCTCAGCCAGACTCCATTCCTCTCCTGCAAGACTCTTGGCGCTGATAAGCGCGTGAAGGCCCTGACCGTAGCCGAGTTCATTGCCAATTGCCGGTTGCACGCCGGCGACCCTCCGAAGGCCGTACTCAAACGGGCATTCCACAAAGAGAAGAAGATCCGAGAGGCCGGTCTTGAGGTACTCTTGGTCTCTGTTGACTTGCTGGGCTTGGTGAATGGTCCAAAGCGAAGCAGGCAATGCGGATATGCTTGTGATTGGATGCAGCGCCATGTGCTCTCCCAAGTCGGCCGTGAAGGGTGAGCTGCGTTCAGGTCGAGATAACGTCGAGTCCAACAGAAAGAGCCGCTCCCTTGCACGTGTGCAAGCGACGTAGAATAGCCGCCGTTCGTCTTCGGTACGCGTCTCATAGCGTCCTGCAATCGAGTCTGGGAAACTGGTCCCGTGCGGCCTGTGGCGGACTGGAAACAAGCCTTTCGTCAGTCCTGGCACTATTACCGCAGACCACTCCAACCCCTTCGCCTGATGGATCGTTGTGACAACTACCGCGTCGCCTGTAAGATCAAGAGACATTGTCTCACCAAACCGCGTCTGGTAGCGCCCCAAGGCATCGACAACGTCGGCGACAACGTCAAGTGCCCTGCGGTGTTTCACTCCCTGGAGGCGCTGTCTACAAACCTCTTCGACACTCCGTATGATTTGTGATCCAATCGCAATCTCCTGGGCGAGATCCGCGCTTCCCCGGTCGACCGACACTCTCGTCGCTGACATGAGCGCATACAGGCTGTGTCGAACGTTGAGTGATCGCACGTCGTCAGCTATCACTAGGCGCTTCCAGTTGGCGATTTCTTGCCAGAAGAGGTCTTCTCTATCAATAGGGGTCCACCGAGATACACTGTTCCAGGTTCTTCGCGCTGCCAGAGACCTCTCTGCATCTTCGTCTGCACTTCGCGGCTCTGTAGTCGGCACGCCAAGCCACGTCAGTACGGGGACAAGGTACCCGTCTATGAACCCGTCAGGACCACTGAGCAAAGGGCAGTACACCGGGATACCACATGTCCGCAACTGGGCGACAACTACCGGGGACTGGTGAGTGACGGACCTTAGTAGCACAGCCATGTCCTTCCACGATGTCCCACTCGAATGGAGTCGTGAAACGATGTCGCTAATAGCAGTCGCTTCCTGTACGTCGTTGCCCGCACTGATCCATGCCGTGTCTAGGCAGCTGTCATCGTCACGATCTGGCCGCATGACGTGCTCTGTTGATCCGCCGAACTGAGTCTGAGCGATGCTGTTGGCAATTGCTACGATCTGGGGTCGTGACCGGTAATTCGTGCTCAGGAGCGTCGTGCTGCATTCGCCGAATTCCTCCGGGAACGCGGCCAGCTTCTCGGGCTCGCTGCCTCGCCAGTTGTAGATGCACTGCAATTCGTCACCTACGACTGTGACCCGCACTCCTTGCTCCGAAATTGCTCGCACCAACTGGACTTGAGCGTTATTGACGTCTTGGTACTCGTCAACGTACAGTACTTCAACGCCGACCGGGATGGATCTAGATTTGATGCAGCCGAGAGCTGTCCTGATGACCTCACCATAAGGGAGCATCTTGTTCGTTGACGTGATTTCCGTGAACTTGGAGATCGTTGCACGCACGGAGTCCGGAACATCCTCCAATGAGAGATTCTCGTTGTAGTAGATCTCGAGGTCGCTTGCGAATCTCCCAACCGACTTGTGGAAGGGAGCGAGATAGACGCGATCTAGGTGCAGAAGATCATAGAGACGGATGATGAGAGCTTCAGTGTTTAGCTCATCCAGCACTGTGTAAAGTTGAAACTTTGGGTCTCGCCTGAGATACTGTGCGCACCACGCGTGAATTGTTCCGACGAAGAGGCCCTCGAGAGACAGCCCCGGAAGCTTGTCTGCCGCAAGTGCTGCCACACGGCTGGAAAGCTCATCTGCTGCCTTGTTAGTGAACGAGAAGGCTACGATACTCTCGGGTGCTGTTCCAGCCTCCAAGTTCCGGATCACTGCCTGAACAATGGCGCGGGTCTTGCCAGAGCCAGCGCCCGCTCTCAGCAGTATATTTCTTGAGGGCGTCTGGGTCTTCTCGGATTGCCTAGCCGACGATCTGTCTTTCCCGCGTTCACTCACTCCACTCCTCCGTGTTGCAACGCATTCTTTAATGATAGCAATGTTGTGTAGCGCTGTCACGCCTCAAAGCACTCCACTGGCTCGGACTAACAGAGGCTTGGCTAGGAGCGCTTTCCTCTCCCCGTGTGGATACAGCATCAGCTGCGGAAGTAGGCCGATACCAAGAACGACAGTGTGCACACCAAACAGGTGTTTCGATGTGCTTCCCGGGCGGCGAACTCGCCAATCGCATCCTTGGCTCAAGACGGATAGGCTCTGAACGTCGTTGATCTCTTGGCAAGGAAGCTCGATAGGGCTTCTCTCCTTCGACAGATCGCCAGCCGGATTGGCTTGATGCTGGATGAAGCGATATTCTGAGTCCTTGACACTGCCCGAGAACCCACCCAAACCTCCTGTATATGTATCCGGGACTGACCATGGGGGGGGGGTATCTATAACGTCTTCCCTACTCGCGTTGCTCGTTCGGTCGTCTGCACGTGCAGCTTCGCCGTCTCTACGCCCTCACCCATCCAGCAGAACTCTTCGCTTCGCAAATTGCTGATCACCATGCTCCGTCATGAACAGAGATGACGTCGAGGTTGAATAGCTCCAGTACGGTCCTCGCACACAACGCGCGGCCCTTCTCCCGGGTTTGTGACTCATCTGGTACCAGATCCAAGTGCACGAGTTCCAGGCACTACAAATGCGGAACTCGCTCTCTGGTATTTGCGTACCCATCCCATACCCAGGAGGTTCACCATGTCCTATTGCTCTCCCGATCCAGCAGATACCGCCGATTCCGATTATGACTACTTTGCCACCCAGGCAATGAACGCGACGCCTGCAGAGCAAGACGCCGTGTACGCCAAGCATCTCAAGATGACCTACGAGCTCCCCGCTGATGAAGAAGAAGCAGTTGCCCGCATGTCCATCACTGACCTGACTGCAATCATCGCCCGTTCGAACGGCAAGCGTTTCACCTTCATGACGCCGCACGAATATGCCCTCCGGTTCGCGGCGAAGATGGCACTCGAAGACCGGTAGTGAAGTCTCCAGCCTTTTCGTAGATCTGACAAAACTTGCCTCGTGCGTGTAGTGATGCACCCTCCACACGGGACAAGTTTTCTCCATGTCATGAAACGCTGTCAATTGTCAAGGAAGAGGGATGTTCCGAGAGAGATTGCTCTCTGTCGGGTAATACCAAAAGCACCCTCCGGCCAGATGAATACTCACTATCGGCCAAGGTCACCATTCCCTCTTCTGTTGATCGTAGCATCAAATCTCCAATAAAGATGTCAAGATGTCTTGATATACTACCTACCATCTCTTGATCAGCGCTTCTTGAGTCCTCTCGCCCGACCCAAAGTGTAAAAAGCAGGATCGCATCTGCGATGTGCTGTTCACAGTATGGTGTCTCCCCCTCTCACCACAGCAGTTCCCGGAGAGAGTTTCTTCCTCGCCCGTCGCCTGTACCCGGCTCGTGTTGAGGGAGTTCAATTATGGTGGGTGCTGAAAGACGCACCCGCCTTTTCCAATGTCTTTGTGCAACTGCGCCTCCGCCAAAGCAACTACTACGGCAGCGGAGGCTTTCTTTGGTTGTTGTCTTTCTCTTTGCGTTTAGCCAGGCCTCGCAGAGCTGGCGACGAATCTGGAGGTGTAAGATGTCCCAAAGCGTGACGTTACAGAGCTTGCTGAAAAGAACCATGCGTTCCAGTGACGGCAAGATTGTCACCACTCCTATCAATGGACGCGTCAGTGCCGTACTCGACAACTGTGGTACTGCTAAAAAGCTCGCCGACAATCACCTGCGAGTTCTCTTGTACATCTATGACACAAACACGGGAGATGTGGTCAGAGACGAGAAATCCCGTCCGTATACCTTCAACCGTCAGTACAAAAACCTCTCCGTGAGTCCGTGGCTGAGAACCGACACAGGGCATGAATCGAATGCGCAGGTGAAACACTCAGTGGTGCATTGCGACGTCGTCCGCGACGATCGTGGCAACTACCTCCTGGACGCCGACGGCAATCGCCAGTTCAAATGGGCAGTGATCAGGGACACCTTCGTGTGGCTTGCGAACAGCGAACGCCCCGAGCTCCAGGGCTTGCACGAGTTTGGTGACACGTTTGACTCCGTTATCCTGGCTGCCCAGACCAAGGCAGTAGATCCCGTCCCTGCAGCGTGTGAGGATGAGGATGCCGACCTCCTCGCGGATTTCGACCTCGAACGCGCGTAGTCTGCGCAACTTCCTTCTGTGCCACTGGAGATCCAATGACATCCTACACACTCGTTCTTCGCGATGCATGTGGGGCGAAGTTCCGGGAAGTTGTCTCTCTTGACCAGCTGAAGACGGAGAATCCTGCCGACGCCATCGATATCGAACAAGCCCTCGCCGCTGGCAGGGACTTCCGCGTCCTTGACCGCAGGGGATCGCTCACCGTGTACGCGCATTAGTACGGAGCCTGGAGGGCATCGTCCTTCAGGCCGTCTGAGAAGGTTCCATCCGGGGGGACGCCGCATGTGCGGCGTCCCCCTTTTTGCATTCCAGAGTCCTGGCGACACATCCCGATCCGGGCTACTGCACGGCGTCTTCTGCGTTCATTTCTCCACTGTCACCATTCCACTTCGTCGACAAACACCTTGAAAGGAGGTCACTATGCTCGAAACCCTATTTGCCAGCTCAGATGCAGATCGAAGCCCAGTCCGGCACACCCGATATAGTCAACGAGATGCTGCCGACTTTATTGCTACGGTCTGCGATTTGCCTCATGACGCGCACAGTCAACCAAGCGACGCCCTCGCCGCCATCATCGGCCCTGACGCTTCCGCCCGGCTGCTGCACTACCAGAATCAGCGTAACCCGACCAATCGCCCCACGTTGCGTGAGTTGTACCGGGCACTGCGCGAGAAACCATCTGACTATGCCGGCGTCTTGAGCACCCGTGAAGTCGCCGCCATCCTGGCAGCACTTGATCTCGCACGGATTATGGCCGAGGAACAGGACCTCCCTGCCAAGCGCATTACGACAGCGGAAGACTGTATCAACCATATCTGTGACAAATACACCCTTTTGCTCCGTGATAGTGGCAAGGAGTTCTTCTACGTCATCTTGCTCGACATAAGGAACAAAATCATCAAGGATTCGGAAGTGAGCCGAGGAAGCGTCAGTGCCAGCGTCGTGGATCCGGCGGATATCGTCCGGGAAGTTTGCATTCACCACGCGAGCCGTATTGTCTTAGTACACAATCACCCCAGTGGCGAGTGCGATCCCAGTAAAGAAGACATCGACACTACTGCTAAGATCACCCAGGCCCTGAAGTACGTCGGAGTTCGGGCCCTTGACCACATTATCGTTGGGCGGACACGCCAGGACTTCTACAGTTTCGCGAAGGCGGGATTGGTATAACTCCTGAGCAATTCACACCAGCCAAGCACTGGAGCAGGACGGAAGCCGGAGATCCTGCCGGCAAAGGAGAAGACCATGGAAGCAACGAAGACCAGCACCCGCATCAAGTACCGCCGGCAGAGACTGAACCGGGCAGAACACACAGCCATCCAGACAGCTGCTCTTGGACGGGCACGGGAAGGTAGGACCTGTACGAATGACTTGCTGATCATCGCAGCCTACGCAGCCAAAGGAATTGATGCCCACCCTCGTGTCGATGTCTTCACGTTCAATGCTTGGAAAGCACTTCATCGGCATGTCAGGAAAGGCGAGCATGGTATCCAAGTTTTGACCTACGCGCACAAGGAAACGGTGAAGTCCGACGGCACCACTGAAGAACACAGCTTCCCAACGTCTGCCGTCGTCTTTCACGTCACCCAGACCGATCTGGACCAGGTACGAGGAGAGTGAATCCATGCTCAACAGGGATCAGCGGGAAATACTCCAGGACGCCATCAACCGTGCGCGGGTGTTCAACCTCTATGCGACCTGGAATACGGCTGACGACCTCCATGGAGCAGCCATGATGGTCGACCTCGCCGCCCGCGTCCTCTGGTGGGACTTGAGCGACGAGGAGAAGAATGGCATCAGCAATGGCAGACGGCCCACAGCCCAGGAAGGCACGATGTATGAAGACGCTCGCAACCTTTGGTATAACCTCATCAAAGCAACTGACACACGACGCGAAAAAGACATGGAACGAGTTCGCACGAAGGACTACAGTCGAAAGGAGGCACGTGATGGGATGCACTGCTGAACTTGCTGCAGACGTCTTGGCCAGGGAACAGGAGACCCTCGAATCGCAGATTCTGTCAGAGGACATGCCTGACGCGTTGGACCGGGAACTCGCAGCACTCGAATGTTCTCTCGGCGGGTCATTCGTCGACTCTTTCTATGCCCACAAGACGAGCCATCTGGTCGAGGAAGAGGCAAATGCCTGGAATCAATGGTTCAGGCAACTCAACAATGGGGACGGAGGCATCTGGTCTGAACTGTCCGACCGCATGGAAGCTCTCTACGATGCCGAAGAGTGTTATGCCTACGATTGTTACCGTCTGCGTATCGAGAAGGACGGTATTACCCGTGCCCACCGGGAGGAACGTCATCAGAAGTTCGCGTAGAAGGATCCACCGCCAGAACGAACTGCGGATGCAACTTGAAACGGACCAAAGGACTTACGGGTCCATTGGCCGGGAGAACTCCCCGACGTTCGCCGGCTGGAAGGAGACGCCGGTCACGGATCTGATCGCCGTGCTCAACGACGAAAGAGCGTACGAAGTCATGCCCAAGGAGCGACGGCACAAGGAAAGGCGTCCCGTTGAGGAAGAGGAAATCGTGGAGCAATGCTAACGAAAGGAGTTGACATGAACAAGAGTCTGCTTCAGGCAGTGGCCTCAACCCTGGAAGACACTCAATCGATCCGGAACAGGATAAGCGGCATCAACGCAGAAGATTCGCCTGCACCAGTAAGGATTCTTCTGCGGTCCGTCTTCACGTACTGCAACACAATCGACTCGCTCCTCGAGGAAGCTCTCGCCCAGTCATGCAGCTTGTCCGGCAACATGCTGCCCATCGAGGAGGACGAAACCGATGACAGAGATCTCGTGCTTTCCGGAATCGTTCGATGAAGTGGTCTGGCTTGTTGTCCAGGGCCAGATGGAGGTCGCAGGTATTGTCTGGGATGGCACCATGGAACGGGTGGCTGAGTACGTTCAGGAAAACCAGACGAACGATAGAGGGCAGTAACGATGCCCAATTCAGAATCGCGGTTGTTCCAGTTCAGCACTTCGCCCGTCCGTACGGTCATGGTCGACGGAGAACCATGGTTTGTCGCCAAAGATTTGTGCGACATCTTGGAAATTGGCAATCCGAGTCAAGTAGTGGGCCGCATTCTGCTCGCATGGAAGGGTATTTATTCAATACATACCCTTGGTGAAAACCAGTCCCTGACTATCGTCAGCGAGTCAGGCACAGAAGATACGACGTGAACAAGAAGCTCATTGAAGAATCCGAATCTACCAGACAAACTCAAAGGAGAATCAGATATGTCAACGTACACCATCAGCAAATGCGAACCAATCAAGACGTTCGCAAAGAAGGATGGCTCTGGCGACGGAACGATGCAGAAGATCGTTCTTCGCGACGATGCCGGCAAGGACCACAAGTGCACGATTTTCTCGTTTGACGAGGCGTTTATCGGCGATATCGTCGAAGCGACACTCAAGGGCTACAACGAGAAGTTCAAAGAGTACCAGTTCACCGTCAAGACCATCACTCCCGGTCCACGGGGAATTCCCAATACCCCAAAGGAGCCGACGATCTCCGTCGAAAGCGAAAAAGGGGGCTCGTACACGAGATCTCCCGAGGAAAGTCTGAGAATCGTACGGCAGTCAACATTAAAGGCTGTGGCGGACCTCTTTAGTGGCAAGGGTGACACTTCGGACATCGGACAGTACCTTTCTCTTGCTGCAATCTTTACAGAATGGTGTGTAACCGGCACAGCAACTCCCCGTATCTCCAAGGAGGAACGGAAGAATCTTGTCACGCAATTTGGTTCAGAGGAAGGGGCGAAGGTCGTCGCGATGAACGCTTGCAGCATCCCGTTCCTGGACCTGTTGACGAAAGAACAATACGAGTCCCTCGTGTCTTAGCCCTGTACGAACATTTCCTCATGACTGACGTTGCAGGGAGAAGTCACATGCACCTGTTGCCAGAGAGAGTCACCGACGGCGTTCCGCTATTGTATGCCACCGAAGAAACGGCCATTGCGGACAAGATGGTTTATGCGAAGCTGTTTGACCCGTTCAGTCGGTGGATCTGGTATGTCTGCGAGTACGACCCGAAAGAGCGCCTGTTCTTCGGCTACGTCGTCGGCCAAGAAAAGGAATGGGGGGAGTTCAGTCTTGACGAGCTTGAGTCATTGAAGTGGCCAGACGGGGCCCCTAGGATCGAGCGGGATCTGGATTTTGTCCCAACTCTATTTGGCAACCTCAACCTCTAGATCGTCTTGGCGGAGCAGTGGTCTCCGGTGCCACCCTTGGTGCAGATGCCAGGCGAGGGTCATACCTGGAAATATGAAGTGACCGCCGGCGAAGGAGGGCAGTAATTCCAGCGGTCTTTCCCATGATAGAGATCCTTCTCCTGTTCGCAATAGCTCCCCATCGACTTATCGATAATGTGCGTGAGATGAACTTAGCTGGTAGGGGATGCTCGATCCCAGGTTCCATCCCGAGGATGCACTGATGGACTATCAACACGGTCCAGCTGAGTACGGACCTGGAAAGACTTCGTGACATATGTCAAGGCCTTCGCCCCGCAAGGGCGGAAAGGAACGCATGGGTCAAGAAATAGCAGGAGTCATCATCGTCATTCTGTTTTGCTTGCTGGCATGGTGGTACATGAACGACAACTAATCGGGAGGACCTCGCTGGCGCCCGCCCCTGTCCATCAAATGCGGCCAGAACGGCGCCGGACGGCGAGGTCCAGTTAGAAGCGAGCTGGAGAAGGGAATGCTGACCGTCCAACCATGGCATGCACACCTAGCGCACAGGTTACTAGAGTTAATGGAACAAAATATCCAGTTCATGTGTCTAAGTCGTGGTAGGCAGATACCACAGTGAATAACGCGGTCATGAATAGGTACTTGACAAAACACGAAAAGTGTGCTATACTGTTTTGTCGCATGGAGGTCACATGACGATTGAAGAACTGCTGCCGGATGAGCCGGCTAACATAGTCCACAAGAGGATTCTACGCGGTGTCGCGTTTCGACGAGAAGCTGGGAAGTTGGTGGCTACATGTGAAAATGCGGCGCAGAGCCAATACGTCGACCTGGTAGCATCACAACTCTTGCTAGCCATAGCACGGAAACGGTTCCGAGACAGCTCGCTTACAGAATGCAAGGTAGAGGTCGCCAGTACTGGTGCACACCGGACGTTGCAGTTGATGCCAGAGGGGAAGAACGTGCGGAGAGTCCCCCATCCCGAGCATTCCTTCAGCATCTATGTTCCGGGCAAAAGAAACCGGGAAGCGGTTGCGTCCATTGTCGGGTTTGCCGAATCCGCCGGATCGGGTCATACAGGAGGAAGGCTCTTGTACGTCTACGGCCCAAACGGCGCTGGCAAGACCCATCTCCTTGATGCAGTCGTCAACGAGTGGAAGTCCAACGCACTCCAGGCTCAGGCTTATGAGGCAGTGGATCTCCTTAGTGAGATCTCTTCGTTGAGAACGCGCGTTGGCCAGAGCCTTGCGTCCTATTGGAGACAGCAACTGACACAGGCACCATATCTCGCTGTCGACGATGTCGACGTGTTCATGGAAGCCGGCATGGAATGGACGCAGGTCCACCTCCATATGATTCTCGAAGCGCTCGAAAAGACATCGGGGTACGGGATCGTCAGCGGGACTCATGCCCCGGACGACAAAGGCTACGACGTCGACCCGGTTCTGGCGGCAGTCTTCCAGAAGGCGGAGGTGGTAGAACTCAAGGCGGCAGACCTCTCGATGCGCCGTACCATTGCCTGGAACTGCTTCCGGTACGGTCATGTAGCTGTTGCGGACGACGTACTTGACTTCATTGCTCATTCGGTTGTGGATGTACCACGGATGCTGCTGGTCTGTCATATCGTCTCTATGCTGGCCGCAAGTGGCGACTCGATAGGGATCAAGACCATCCAGTCCATACTCCACAGGAGGGGAGTGCCGAAACGGGCGGAGGACGATCAGACGGTCGCCAGGAAAACCGTTGCAGCAGCCATCGAGGCGATGGGCGAACAGGTGCCGCTGGAACGTATCTCCGGACGGCGTCTTGGAAAGGAATTGAACGTGCTGCGCAACCGGATCGTCGTGCAGCTGGTCGAGGAGAAGCAGTTAAAGCAGAAGATGGTCGCAGAGGCACTTGGCATCTCGACCCAGATGATCAGTCTCATTATGAAAGAGGCAAAGGAGGGCTTCTAGCTCAACCAGCACGGCAACACGCGACCGCATCGAGGTCGCATGTGAAAGCGGCCGAAGGTGCCGCACAAATACGAAAGTCAGCTGCTCCGAGTCGCTGCTTGGCGGCTCACGCGAAGCAACTGCTCTCGGAACAACTGGGGCGAACTGCCCCGTAACACGAATCTCGTTCCCTCCAAACACGAACCAAGAACCCGAACCCTGGCAGACGAGCGCTTTGTCTCGCCTGGTACCAGAGGAAGGTTGTGGTTCGGCGGCGCAAGGATATGACCTTCGCCCTCCCTGACTTTCGGAGCGTTTGCAGACCGACAACCTATGACGCGGGAGGCTCAGCTCCTCTCTGCGGCTCACCAACAATGCGCGATACGCCGCGACAGACCACTGCCTGCAGGGCACACGCATTACCACACTCCGAACGCACATCACGTGCGTATCCGCGGCAGGGTGCCCGCATCCTCAATGCAACATGCCCCAGGAACCGAAAACAACATGAACAGAGACTATGAAAACGCAAGCAAGACAAGCGAAACATCGAAGTCTGAAAACCAGACGTTCCCTGCCGTCTCTTTGGCAGGGGAAGTTGCCTCACTCGTAAGCGAAGACGTCGACGCGGTACAGTTCGCACCGAGTGTACCCAGCAAGACCCCGAATCCTCGCGCGAGAGCGCAAACAGACAAGAAAAGGAGACCTATGAAAGAAATGCACACGGAAGTAACTGACAATGGTAGCAACGTAAGACAGGATGCTCTCTGCGAACTCCCGTTGCATAGAGATGTGATCGCAACCATTCGCGGTGTAAATGCGATCGTAGTTGAGTGGATGAATTCTCAGGATGGATGGGTACTCGGAGATGCAGTCTCGGCAACCATCTCCTGGTTCTGCGATGCCGACTTGATGGAGGACGCCTATGGTACCTATCTAGAGCGGGTACTGCAGGGTTTCAGAGCGAATTGCGCAGAGATGACGGGGAAGGAGTAATGCAGTCCGGAGAATCGGAAAGGCCCGCATCCATGAGATCCCTTCCAGGGGAACACCTCTCAGATAAGCGAGCCGATGAGTCAAATAACATTGATATTATAGATCAGGATAGCGCATCATGCAAGGCCGAACTCAGTGAAGGACTCACCGAGTTTCTGCTCAAGAAGATCATTCAACTCCGAGCACGTCTGCAACCTGAGTTCGCCCTGTCGGAACAGGGCGAGGCTCAGGCACCGCGATTGCCTGTCGGTCCGGCGATGGGGATCGCGTAATGGAGAACTTGGAGGTTATGGCAGAAGGTGTAGCCGAGTTCGGTGGCAGGCCAGCACCAAGCCCCACGGTCGTTCCTCTCTACCCTAGTTCACATAAAAGACCCAAGTCCAATGAGAGATATAGGTGTGTAGTACAGAGTTCGGGTACTCTCGTACGTGTGTCTATGAAGGAGAAGACCCACCAGCAGAGAAAGGGAGGAGGCATACGGAACGGAGTCAGTTGCTTCTCAAGGCAGTCCCGTCAGCGGTTCATGTTCAAGAAAGCCATGATCTGCTGGGACTCCATACCGAAGTCTCGCTGCTTCTGTCTGAGAGTCACCTTTCTTCCACCGGAGGGTTCTCTCGCCCGTTCGAAGGCGTGCCTGAGATCGTACAGGAAACGACTGTCGGCGTTTCTCGGCTCTGACGGTTTCTCCGGTCTCTGGAAACAGGAATACACGAGGAACGGAGATTGGCACGTGCACATGGTTCTCGTGATCTGGAAGATGCCTCGCTCTCTTGCGAAACGCGACCATGTTGAGTGCAATGCTGAACTTCCAGCCGACTTCGCCGGCGTACTCGCTGAATGGACAGCTCGTACCTGGGGTAACGTGCTGGGCTGGAACGGCGAGGAGCGGTGTCCAGCCGATGCGACTTGGTGCGAGAAGGCCAGAAACGTGCAACGGACACTTGGCTACCTGACCAAGGGTCGCTGGGTACATAGCGCGAAGTGGTACGAGACGAAGGTCCCAGAGGGGGCTCAACCGGAAGGGCGCTGGTGGGGAGTGATAGGAGGAAAGATGCTTCCGAAGCAGTATCAGGGACTCGACATCACGATGGCCGAGTTCCACCAGGTGAGGAGGATCCTGGCTAATGTCGTCGAACACCGAGCAAGTGGTGCCTGTCACCTGCCGATCTGGTCGGCAACATCGTCGCTCACCGCGGTGGGAGGGGCACATGATGGAACACTTTACGACTCCGTCAAGAAGTACGTCGAGGATACTCGCAAGGCGTCGGAACCCACTACTCCAGGACAGAACATAGATGAGCCGCTGCAGGTGGCCGCATGATGCCTCGGCGGATGAAGTCAGAACAAACTACTCGCAAACAGCCACACAAATCGCACGATGCCCTAGGAGGCACTCCAATGACTACATCACTGAATGCAGGAAATGGTTCGAAGTCCAGCAACGATACTGACTTTACGATGTGTGCCGCGTACATTCGCACCGGAGTTTCAGGTGAGGTCGACGACTGTATGTCTATGGCACAGCAGAAGAGTCGACTGGAAACGTACGCATCCGAGAAGGGATGGACTATCTGCGAGTGGTATAAGGATAAAGGATTCTCAGGTCTGACCGTAGAGAGACCAGCTCTGAAACAGCTGATGGCAGACGTAGAGAAGCACTGCTACGACCGCATTCTTGTTGTCCAGATAGACAGACTGGCACGGAGAATCGATGACTTCTCGACCATAATCACTAAGCTCGCCGCACTGTCCATCGAGGTTGCCTCGGTTACACCGGCTTTCGATACATCGACTCCTGTGGGGCGGCTGACATGCGGGCTATTCGCTACCCTTGCCGAATGGGAGAAGGAGATGTCCTTTGGAGACGAACCGCTTGAGTGCTCATTGATTTCGTGCAAGTTTGATGCTACGCCGGTGACGAGATTCATAGGGAATGTGATGAACGCACTCCTGCAATTCCAGAGGGAGCAGGGTGATGAATACAAGGCTCGTTCCGAGGTACTGTTGCACGGTGCTGATCTCCAGAGGAAAGGTGCCCAGTGAATCAACTGTCCAGCAATACAGATCCCTGGGGATCAAATGAGGAGACTGATGCCAGGAAGTGCGCCATCTACACCCGGGTAAGCACTTCGGAGCAGGCGACTGAAGGTGTGTCGCTGGAGATGCAGAAGAGCCGACTGGAAGCGTATGCGCTGTCCAGAGGATGGTCTGTGTTCCAGC
>Ga0209744_1000161_pt1 | contig 21774 bp, 16 predicted proteins | sample BarGraNGADG00311_2_FD_184494 | JGI IMG/M metagenome (GOLD analysis project Ga0209744, IMG submission 184494) | Arctic peat soil microbial communities from Barrow, Alaska - Barrow Graham LP Ref core NGADG0004-311 (SPAdes) (version 2) | ecosystem: Environmental > Terrestrial > Soil > Wetlands >... | reverse complement strand
GAAAAATGTCAAACCTCCAACAATAAGAATTATGCCGATCAACAATAGTACGAATAACCAGTTGTCTGTTTTAAAAGTACCTGATGAAACCGGGGTGATCTTTTTCTTTGCCATACTCCCCGCGATGGCCATTACAGGAACGATAACTCCAAAACGACCTATCAGCATGCCAAATCCGATCATCAGGTTATAAAAGACAGTATTGGCATTAAGCCCTGCAAAAGCGCTGCCATTATTCCCTGCCGCAGAGCTGAAGGCATACAGAATTTCTGAAAGCCCATGAGGCCCGGCATTATTAAGACCAGATAGACCTGCAGGAACTGAGCAGGCTATCGCCGAAAACAATTTAATAACGATACTGGGAGCTAAAATTGCAAGAATGGCCATTTTCATCTCAAAGGCCTCCACTTTTTTACCCAGGTACTCAGGAGTACGGCCAACCATCAAGCCGGCAATAAAAACGGTAAGAATGATAAAGATGATAATCCCATATAATCCGGACCCTACCCCTCCAAAAATGATTTCACCAAGCATAATGTTGAACATTGAAACCATTCCGGATAATGGAGATAAGCTGTCATGCATGGCATTCACAGAACCATTCGATGTCACGGTTGTAGTAACAGACCACAGGACGCTGTTCATCACTCCAAAGCGGGTTTCCTTTCCTTCCATGGCGCCCGAAACATTCAATACATTGTTATGATTGTACTCGGACCAGAGAGATATGGCAAGGCCAGCTGCAAACAAGATAAACATGGTAAGAAATATAGCCCATGCCTGACGTTTAGACTTCACATAATGACCATAAGTAAATACTAATCCTGCTGAAATGATTATAAGGGCAAACATTTCCAGAAAGTTGGAGAAAGGAGTCGGATTTTCAAAAGGATGAGAGCTGTTGGTATTAAAAAATCCACCCCCGTTTGTACCAAGCTGCTTAATAGCAATTTGCGACGCTGCCGGGCCCAGTGGAATAACCTGCACAGTTCCCTGCAAAGTGGTTGCTTTGACATAATGTGAAAATGTCTGCACAGCTCCCTGTCCCACCAAAGCCATTGTTAGAATAATAGCGAGTGGCAATAACACATAAAGCACACTTCGGGTCATGTCAGCCCAAAAATTACCCAAAGCATCAGTTGTTTTTCTTGTTAACCCGCGCATCAGAGCCAGTACTACTGCGATACCGGTTGCCGCGCTGACAAAATTCTGCACGGTAAGCCCCAACATTTGGACCAGGTAACTCAGGGTATTTTCGCCGCTATACGACTGCCAGTTAGTGTTAGTAGTGAAACTCATAGCCGTATTAAATGCAAGATGCCATGAAACATTGGGCAATTTTTCTGTGTTCAGTGGCAAATACCCCTGCAACATCTGTAATAGAAACAAAAACACAAGTCCAAACAGGTTGAAAAGGAGAACGCCATACATATAGGTCTTCCAGTTCATTTCCTCCTCGCTTTTGATACCGGATATCCGATAAACTAATTTTTCAAGCCAGCCAAAAACCGGCTTTATCATATGTTTTTCACCCATAAAGACCTTTGCCATATAATTGCCTAACAAAGGCGCAAGGGCAACAAGTACCAGCATGAAAAGAATCAATTGAATTGCCTCATTCATTTTTTTTAATTTAAAGCTTTATGTGAGATAATTTTTACAATGCATAAATAATTATAAGTTCCTAGGTCATTTATTAGAATGTTATGCCAAATACCAGATGTATATAATCATTCCTGGAATAAGTAGCCGAAGGATTAATGACCAATGTAGCCTTGAGTGGCAAAGAAAAAGATTCAGTAATTTTCAAAGTCTTTGTAATGCTTGTACCAATATTGACTATTGAAAATGTCTTTTCCCTGGCTCCGGGATCAAAAGTCGTTACTCCATAATTATTATAATAACCTGCCCAGGGAGTAAATCCAAAATAGAAACTGACAGGACCATTCGAATAGCCCAGTTCAATATATGTTGAATAAGCCTGTTTAGTTGATTCTTCGGATTTCTTATCTAATCCGTAAAACATTGTATTCCATATAATACTTATTGGAATAGCCTTAGTACCGGTAAAACCAATAGTGCCTTCAATCCTGTGACCAGTTTCGCTATTTGCATAATTGAAGTAATTAGCTTTGTCAAGATTCCAATTGTAATCTGTAACTGCAAGTTTAAATTGTCCGACAGTTAAAGAAATATATGTGTCAACTTCTTTATAGCTCCCAACAAAATCTGTAGATCCCCAGACACCAATTTCAAAATTTCCTTCTGTAAAAGCCAAGGTTGGCTGGAAGTTGGGGGTAGGACTTCCGGTTGCCAACGAACCTCTCCATACATATTGACTTACCAAATCTGCTGTTACCTTAAACGGAGAAACCGAATCACTAGTTTGAGCATTTATATGACTTGGAAAGCAGACTAATGTGATAAACATCACGAGTAAAATGCACTTGTTTTTCATACCCTAAAATTTTTCGGGTTTAACAAGTGTGTATAAAAGATATCCAAGAATAAAGAGAGCGATTATAGCTCCGATTACATACCCTGAAGAAAGATTCGTTTCAAAGAGTTTGGATAATCCTAATGAAATTGTTGCATTCATAGCTAATCGTTCTAAATCGATCCAAAAATGCAACATAATTTACAAAGATTTTATAAGGATTATTTTTAAACGTATAAAGATTTTCTAAAAAAAGATAAACATGGTTGCTCAGGCACGGGTTCAGATCCGAAGGCTTCTTGAAATTACTCTGAACCTTAATGGATACAAAGTTTCTGAAGCTTTAACTGCCAAAGAAGGAATAATTACTTCAGCTTCTCATAATATTTTGTGAACAACACCCAGGTTCCTTTTAATGCGATTGAAACGAGTTTGAAAGCAGAACTGAAGAAGGACCCTAATTCCGTCGTTATGTTGCGTTTTGATAATACACTCAGTATCCAGGATCTGGTGGACGTGCTTTCTTTGGGGACAAAGTTAAATGTGAAGATGATGCTTGCCACGGCAAAAATACGGTAGCCACAACAAGAGGCAGATGGCTAACAAAGAAATGGCAGTGTCAGAACCAGGAACTGTGGGGTATGATGGCGTAGTAAAATAGCGTCTACTGAGGTTGAATCAGTGTTTCTTTGGGTGTATGGTTTCATACTCTGAATTATTTAATTATCTGCCAAACTTAAGGATAAATCCAATGCCCGGCATATTAATATAATGTGAATAGCATTAAGTCTGATGATTACCTTAATCACTGGCGGCCCGTGATTTGCCGACAAAGAAGAAGCCCGGAGAATAGTAAATATTTATTTTCACCTTCCGGAAGGTTAATTTTATTATAGCAGTTTATCTTTACAGTATTCAAAAAGAGAAACATGAAAGGATCAGGGAAGCACCGGGATATTAAGAAACTTTCTTTTGCCGGTGCAATAATTGCGCTCGGAATCGTTTATGGCGATCTGGGTACCAGCCCTCTTTATACCATGAGAGCCATCATTCAGGGTGGATCGGAAAATATAAATCAATTGCTTATTTACGGGGGTTTGTCCTGTATCTTCTGGACACTGACACTAACCACAACAATTAAATATATTCTAATAACACTGCGTGCTGATAACAGGGGCGAGGGAGGCATCTTTGCCCTGGCTGCACTGATTAAGAGAAAATCATCATTGATTGCCATCCTGACAATGATCGGGGGAGCAGCAATTATGGCAGACGGAGTTATTACTCCTGCTATTACTGTTAGTTCTTCTATTGAAGGATTAAGACTTTATAATCCGGATATTCCGGTTGTCCTGATTGTTTTATGCATACTGGCGTTCATGTTTTTCATTCAACAGTTCGGCACAAATCTTATCGGAAGTTCGTTTGGCCCGATAATGCTTATATGGTTCACCACACTTGCTGCCCTGGGTTTATCACAGGTGGTTCAGCATCCGGATATTTTAAAGGCGGTAAACCCCGCATATGCCTACCGGTTTCTTACGGATTATCCAGGTGGCTTTATTTTGCTTGGTGCCGTTTTTCTATGTACAACAGGTGCTGAAGCGCTCTATGCTGATCTTGGGCATTGTGGCAGACTGAATATTCAGGTGACATGGGGATTTGTTAAAATTGCACTTCTTCTTAATTATTTCGGACAGGGTGCCTGGCTAATGCTGAACATTGATAAAGGAGCAGCCGTTAATCCATTTTTTGCGATAATGCCAACATGGTTCCTGATGCCAGGAATTGTGATGGCTACATCTGCAGCTATTATTGCAAGCCAGGCAATAATCAGTGGATCGTTCACTCTTATAAGTGAGGCAATTTATTTGAATTTCTGGCCTAAGTTTAAGGTGGTTCATCCGACGTATGTCAGGGGGCAGGTTTACCTGCCTGTTGTGAACTGGTTCCTCTGGATAGCCTGCAGTCTTACTGTTGTATTCTTCAGGGAATCATCGAACATGGAGGCTGCATATGGTCTCTCCATCACATTAACGATGATAGTGACCACATTGTTATTGTCATATCATTTTTATCAAAAAAGAATTAATTATAGCTTGATACTTTTGTTATTGGTCGTCTATTTAACCATAGAAGGTAGTTTTCTTATAGCCAATCTTCATAAGTTCAGCCATGGAGGATGGTTTACATTACTTTTGACAACCCTGTTTACTTTGATAATGTATGGCTGGTATTTTGGCAGAAAACTCAGGAACCGGCATATCTCCTTTGCCTATCTGGATGGATACCTTGATATGTTCAGGGATCTCACTAAGGATAAATCTGTTCCCTTGTTTGCAACCAATCTCGTTTACATCATACATGCTAACAGCATTAATCAGGTAGAATCAAAAGTGATCTATTCTATATTTAATAAACAACCCAAAAGGGCAAAGACATACTGGTTGCTTCATGTCGATATGGTAGAAGAGCCAAATCGCTTTCAATATGAAATTAACCAGATAATACCGGGAATACTTATCAGGATCGACTTTCACTTAGGATATAAAGTTGAACCGAAAATAAATCTTTATTTCAGAGAAGTTGTTGAAGATATGGTGAAATCAGGTGAAATAAAGCTTGAAAGTGGTTTTGCTTCTATGAAAAAGCGGGGATTACAGGGTGATTTTAAATTTGTGCTGATTGACAGGATAATGCTCCATGACTTTAAATTTTCAAATATTGATAGCTTCACTATTTCTTTACATTCATTAGTAAAAAGACTCAGTATTCCTGCAGACAGAGTTTTCAATCTGGATAATACCAGCGTTATCGTTGAAAAAGTCCCGATTATTATAGATCAGCCTGTGGGTAAAAGAATTGAGCGTATCTGAAGATTTGTCTTGAGAGCTTCAACAAACTCACTTACCCACCTGTCGCCTTTGTTGTCCTTCTGGCGGTAGCTGATGAAGATGTCGTATTCAAAGCCTGGGATGAGACTGGCCATACTAACTGTTCATTATGCTAAAGTTATGAAAGTCTGTGGCACAGATCAAATATCCCTGAAAGTTGTTCTGCCTTAACAGGGGAATCTTTCCCAATCACATGAACTAACCTGGTTAGTCATCAGGCCAAATTTTTTTATAAATTTCAATAAACCTTGGATCGGAACGAATTGAAGAACACATTATTGGTACGCATTTCAGAAATAGCATATATTGATGTCTTTCTTCATATCCTTTTTCTAACAATAAGATAGCTTGCTCTGTATCTCCTAATTCAGCCAATAATAATGCTTTGCCAAATGAAACTTTGTTACCTGCTTTTTCAAGTGAATCTAATTTTGCCAGAATCTTTTTTGTTTCATCCAGTTTCCCGGCTTTGCTATAAGCAATTCCAAGATAAAAATAATATGGCTGCGGGATTGGATCCAGTTCAATGGCTTTCTCTAACTCCTGTGTGGATTTAATATAATCGCCGTTTTGAAGGTATGTATAGCCAAGTAAATAATGCCATCGTGCATTAGAAGGGTTTTTCTCAACTCCTTTTTTAAGCATTACTATTGCGTTGCCATCTTTAAAAACTTGATATGAATAAAACTCGTGCCAAATTTTTAATCCTTCAGAATTGGGATCGAGCGCCAGGGCTTGTTTTATCCTGTCTAATGCTTCTTTGAAACGGCAGGACACATAAAGTAACTGAGCAAAATAAGAAAATGCATCCGGGTTATTTGAATTTAAGCCAATAGCTGTTTCAAATTCTTTTTCTGCCGCTTTAAAATCCCAGTCGTTATAGAATTTAATATTTGCCAAGGCGACATGAGCTTCAGATAAACTATTATCAAGTTCCAGCGCTTTTAATGCTGCCTCTCTCGCTTTTGGATAAACTTCATCAGGTGACCAGTTGGCATCAAAGAGAAGACGCATATATGCCAATGAAATCCCTGTATACGCCAAGGCAAATTTGTTGTCGTTAGCAACGGCATTTTTGTAGTAATCCAGTGCCCGAAGAAGGTTTTCTTCAGTGCCTTCATTATAGTAGTGAAGTCCTAAAAGATAGTTCTCATACGCTTCAGTGTTTTCTGTCGGGATCTTTTCAATTTTTTGTTTTTCCTCAGGAGTTATTATTGCTTTCAGTTCTGTGCCGATTGCTTGGGCAATCTCACTTTGTATGGCATAAATGTCATTTATTTTCCTATGATACGGACTAGACCACATATGCTTATCATTGACAGCATCAAGTAATTGTACGGTCAACTTTATATCATCACCATATTTCTGACCGCTGCCCTCAAGAATATAGCTTACATTCAGTTCTTTAGCAATCTGAGGGATGGACTTTGTGGTATTTCTGTATTGTTCCACAGAGGTCCGGGAAATTACTTTAAGGTCTTCGATTTTGCATAAATTATCCAGGATTGCTTCCATAGTACCATTGATAAAGTACTGGTTCTCTTCATCAGGACTATCATTGCGGAAAGGTAACACAGCTATTGATTTTTCATATTGCCCTTGTGACTTGAACAGTTTTGGCACAAAGAGAAACCCAAGAAAAATCAATGTCAGGGCAATGAGTGATCCTACAATGATTGTTGTTTTCTTTCTTTTAGGTGGCACGGAAAACGAATTGAAAGTTTTCTTTGATACTTCTTCGGGTTTTTGTTCAGGTCGGCTTATAGCTGAAATGATTTCTTTTACTGAATTGGCTACCTTGTTTATCTGATCGCGATAGTAAGTTTTATAGAGGTTGTCATTAGGATGATCTTCATTAGCTCTTAACGGTCTGTTGACTCCTGCAGATTGATATATGAAGTCAATACTCCTGAGTAATCCTCCCAACACCGATTCGCATAGTTTAATATCATTAGTCTCAAGATCAAAAATACGAACGGGTAAAACCCTGCTTGCCACATTACCATTTGGCAATTTAACCTTTAAGCCAAACTGATCCTGTGATGCCTGTTCCGCAAATGCCTTAAACTCATGCTCCCATGCAAAAGATTTTGGGTCACAATAGGTACGGGAGATTATTGGAATAAAGACCAGACACTTCAGCTTCTCTTTCAGCGAGGCATAAACATCATGAGTTTCCAGCAGTCCATCGTGTGGATTGATGTCGAAGTAAACGCTAATCTCTTCCTTGAATGTAGATTCAAGCTCTGTCTTCAAAGCCTCAACGAACTCACTCACCCACCTGTCGCCTTTATTGTCTTTCTGGCGGTAGGAGATGAAGATGTCATATTCAAATCCGGGAATAAGGCTTGCCATATTAACTATTCATTGTGATAAAGTTACGAAAGACAATAACTCAAGTCAAATAAAACCCATCCGCCAATGTTTTTTAAAAACCAATAAGCGGAATTAACAATCACCCTGACGACGCCCAATTTGGACGTTACTACCAGGGTCGGGGAATTATAATCTATTAAAATTCAGCCCCATGCCCCGTGCTCTATGCAAAAATTGTGACATTAAACGGTGCATTTGGTTTGAAGAAACACAAGCCTTTATTGAAAAGTATGTGCTATCTTTGCAGGTATGGGGGAAATAATAAAATCCAAACTCTATCAACTTTTGACATTCACTTTTATGTTGCTGATAGCTAATTGTGTATCTATTAATTTAATTCCCCAAAACGAAATAATTCCAACTTATGAATGTCCTGATTTTTCAGGAGATTGCGAACATTCACATATCCATAGTTTGGAGGATGATGCATTAAAAAATGAAACAATAGTAAGACCCCACAATTTAGAAATTCAAAAGGGTATACTTTTTTTTACCAATATTGATTTCAAAAACAGTTTTTATTCACAAATCTGGCAACCACCCAAAAACTCTTAATCCATTTTTTTGTAGTTCAGTGAAGTTTAATTGTTAAACTTTTCTAAAATGGTAAAAGAGAAAAAAAGGGTAGCACTATTATCTGTTTTTGCAGCAATATTTTTAACAGGATTTAAGTTAGTTATTGGCATTCTAACAGGCAGCTTGGGGATTTTATCAGAAGCATTGCATTCTGGACTCGATTTGGTTGCAGCCATAATAACATATTTTTCAGTCAGGATTTCTGATAAACCAGCTGACAAGGAACATAATTATGGACATGGTAAAATAGAAAATTTTTCTGCTTTAATCGAAACCGTTTTACTTCTTATTACATGTGCATGGATTATTTACGAAGCCATAGGAAGGCTTATATCTGGGAAGACGCATATCGAAGTAAATGCCTGGAGTTATATAGTTGTAATCAGCTCAATTATAATTGATATAACACGCTCGCGCGCATTATACAAAGTTGCAAGGAAGCACAACAGCCAGGCGCTTGAAGCTGATGCATTACATTTTTCGACAGATATCTGGAGTTCGGCTGTTGTATTTTTAGGTCTTATTTGTGCGAATTTTGGCTTCTTCTTTGCCGATTCTATTGCTGCTTTGGTTGTCGCTTTAATTGTATTGTTTGTTTCATTCAGGCTAGGAAAAAGGGCTATAGATGTCTTGCTCGATAGAGCACCAAAAGGTACAATTGAAAAAGTCGAACAAGTACTGACTACCTACACCGATGTAAAGAAATACCATAGTTTAAAAATCCGAACAGCAGGTGCTGATACTTTCATCAAGTTCAATATTCATTTAGAGCCAGATTCAAGCCTTAAGAATGTACATGAATTATGCGATAGAATTGAAAAAGACTTAAATGCCATAATCCCCAGGAGTGAAGTATATATTCATGCTGAACCTCACGATATTAGACACATTAAGGCAGAGACAGAAACATAAGAAAGTCACAAATAGAAATAATTGTAATAAAAATATGAAATATAAATTTTTAAAAAAGCTACAATACAATCCTGAATTTAGGTTACTGATTATCTTTGCAGTTGTAATAAAATTGATTATATTAATAACCGTATTAATACTTTAAGTAACAATTAGAAAAGACAAATGAGACAGTTACGACTATTTTCCAGTATGCTTTTGTTGGCGCTTGGCGCCAGCATCACAGCACTCGCCCAAACAAAAGAACAAGCTGCAGAAATTTCCTCAGATGTTCCTGAATTGCAGGCTTTTCACACAATCATCTATCCATTGTGGCATAATGCTTACCCTGCTAAAGATATAACTACCATAAAAAGCTTTGTCCCCCAAATCAAGGCTAATATGGTAAAAATGAACAGCGCAAAATTACCTGGAATTTTAAGAGACAAAGAAAATCTCTGGAGGTCCGAACTGGTAAAATTCAACGCTGTAGCTGAATCTTACTACAAAGCATGTTCAGAAAACAATGACGAAGCTATACTTCTTGCCGTTGAAAAACTCCACTCAGCGTACGAAGCAATGAACAGGGTTGTAAAACCATTTGTTGAAGAGATGGATAAGTATCATCAGACACTTTATGTGATTTACCATAAGATGTATCCTGAGAAGAAATACAATGAAATTGCAGGTTTAATGGACACTCTTATTTCACAGGCCGATGCGATAACAAAGTATCCTGAAGACAAACTAGCGAGAAGACTGAAAGACAAAACTCCAGAATATTACACTATTTCAAAAGATCTTTATGATGAAACTATTTCTCTTAAAAATGCTTTAAAAAGGAAAAATGCAAAGAAGAAAGATGCTGCTATAGAGGAATTACACGCTACATACCAGAAACTGGCATCTCTTTTTGAATAGGTTACCTATGGTCAAGGCCACTGTCTTTACTCTGAAAGCCATTCTGATAATAAATCCCTCTTCCGGGAAAATAAAAAGAAAAATGCCCCCTTTATTAAGATGGACTATAGATAAACTAAGGGGAAGATTAGCCGGATTATTCAAACACCGGATAACAGAAGATGACGTTATAGAAGAAGTAAAAAAGAAGTGTGAAAAAGACAGGATAGAATTAGATATAGAATTTACAAAATATCCAAAACATGCTATAAAATTAGCAAAAGCTGCTAGAGATAAATACGATTTAATTATTGCTGCAGGTGGTGATGGAACAATAAATGAAGTAATTAATGGTATGGCTAATTCAAAAGCCACCCTGGTAATTATTCCTTTTGGTTCTACGAATGTTTTAGCTTGCGAGCTGGGTATACCTAATAATCCGGAGGAGGCAGCAGAATTAATTACAAAAGGTAAAAAGATAAAAATGGATTTAGGTTATGCAGAAACAAGCAAAGAGTCCAGATATTTTTCAATGATGTTAGGGGCGGGTCCTTTTGCTCAGGTTATAAAAGATATGACTCCGAAATTTAAAAAAAGATGGGGGAGATTTGCATATCCATTTGGGATCATTAAACTTCTTTTTAGATACAAATGGCATGAGATTTATGTCAAACACAAAATTGATTCAACAGGATATTTTGTAATCATGGCAAACATTAAATACTATGCCGGGGAATATGAAATAGCTGATAAGGCAAACATTAGTGACGGCCTCCTGGATTTGGTTGTAATAAATAGAAAAAATATTTGGGATATAATTGTGTTAATCTTCTCATTTGCAATCGGTAAATTAAATAAATATTTAAGAAAAGAATATTATCAGACAAAAGAAGCAGACATTTACTCTCATCATAAAATACAGATTCAGGTTGATGGCGAGGTTTTAGGCATAGCCCCGGTAAATGTTAAAATTATACCCAAAGCCTTAAATGTAATTGCTGGTTCTCAATATGTCATTTGATGAAAAAGTGGCCTTAAACCCGAATAATTGAAGGGTTTTTGATATACAAAACATGGGGGAGAACGGAAGGTTTTAAAAAGGGGCGGGTAAATTCTTTCACCTGTTAAGTTGATCCATTAATTGTCTTCGTGACAAGAAGATCCTGCTTTTTACCGTACCGATATTCAGGTTAAGCTTTTCTGCAATCTCTTTGTATTTAAACCCTTCAACATGCATTCTTAATGGTATTCTGAACACATCTTTTAATTTTTCAAGTTGTTGCGTTATTTCCCATGCTGAATATGCTGAATGAGCATCATCAGAGTCAGAAGCCTCTGTTTTATTAATGTAAAATGATTCTTTAGTCTGGTCACGATAGGTGTTCTGAAGAAGACTGTGCCTGTAATTATTAATAAAGGTGTTTTTCATAATGGTAAAAGTCCAGGCTTTGAAATTTGCCTCATCAACAAATTTATCGCAGAATTTTAAAGATTTCAGCAAAGTTTCCTGTACCAGGTCCCTGGCATCATCCTTATCAGAAGTTAATCTGTAAGCAAAGCCCATAAGACTCTCCTGAAGGTTAATTAGTTTGTAATGAAACTCCATCGTTGTCATATGATAGGATTTAGGAATAAATATCACTTATTTATGAGAAACAAAGTTGTTTTGTTTAATGGTCAGAAATGTTATAAAATCTTGATAATAGATTACATAATTCACACATTTTACTGTACAATTAACATCCCTGGTTAAGCACTATGTTGGCAGAAAATTTAAAACAAGCTTTATTTTCGGATGTCAAATCCGGAAATGATAGTCGTTCCGGGCTTGTCTGAGGATGATGTGTTATAAGTATATTTTAATCCTTAGTGATGTACTCAAGGTTCTATAAGACCTGAAATCATTGGAAATTATATATTACTTTTTTAGAACCGGCAGCAGGATATAACTTGCATTATTTACATCATGATAAATACGAATGGTTGCTTTTTGAAAATCACTTTCCTCTGCTTCATAAATATTAACAAACTTCTGTGGATTTCTGTCAACTAAAGGAAACCAGCTGCTTTGTATCTGTATCATTATACGATGGCCTTTTTTAAATGTGTGGGCAACATTACCAATATCGAATTTTATCGTATCAATTTTGCCTGGCACGAACGGTTCGGGATTTTCAAAGCTGTTCCTGTACCGCCCCCTGAATACTTCCCCATGGACCAGCATTTCATAACCCCCCATTGGGTAAACCAGTATAGGCTCTTTACCGGAATAGATTTCCAATTTATTATAAGATAAACTGTCAGGAAAAACATCAATCAATTTGACTATAAAATCAGCATCAGTTGATGAAATAGACACAAACAGACCGGCTGTAACAACTCCCGTCAGGGTAAGATCTTCATCAAGAACATCTGTTTTGAATGCAAGTACATCAGGTCTGTATTCTGCAAATCGCTGATCATCGGTCATGTATTCTTTTGTTCTTGAGAAGTTAATACCCTCAGCATAAGGAACAGGTTTTGCCGGATCACTTATATATTCACTTGAACTTGCCAAAAGTTCCGGCGGGTTCCACTGCAACTTTCCTTTATCCTGCAAAAAAAGAACTATATCTTCTTTCCCGGAAGGAGGCCATTGGTCAAATTGTCTCCAGACATTATCCCCGGTAAGAAAAATATTGGCTTCGGCAATCTTTGAAACCTCTCCGGTCCCTTTGAGGAAGTAATTAAAAAAGGGAATTTCTATGTTCTGCTGATACCACAGAGAAGTATTGCTTCCAAAATATATATTGCCAAGGTGAGTACCGTCATTATTAGACCATTGAGTGTGAAACCATGGTCCCATTACTAACTTATTGAATATTTTACCCGGATTATTCTCTTCAGCAGCTTTGTATGAGTTCCATGCTCCCCAATTATCTTCTGCATCAAACAAGCCTCCAACCCATAACATGGCAGGCTTCAGGTTTTTAGTTGCATTCCTCGCATCTCTTGCTTTCCACCATTGGTCATAGTTTGGATGCGCATACAGATCTTTCCAGAAAAGGACACTGTCGCCTGCTAATTTTGAAAAGGCAGGTAGAGGACCAGTTTCCAGATAGAATTTGTAACTATCATGAATCGGAACATCTATTGTATGTGGCCAAAGAGTAGTTGGATGGGGATGAGGCAGACCGAAGCCGGCGCCCATTGCTGTGTAAAAGCCGAAGGCATCCAGAATAAACAAAGCTCCGTTGTGATGAAAGTCATCACCGATAAACCAATTGGTTACAGGCGCCTGCGGACTGACTGCAACCAATGCCGGATGATTGCTGGCTGCAGCCATGGTGGCGAAAAAGCCTGGATAAGAGATCCCAAATACTCCGACCTTCCCATTATTATGAGGAATATTTTTAACAAGCCAGTCAATGGCATCATAAGCATCGCTGGCTTCATCAATGTCCTTGTTTGTTTTTTTGTCAGGATTAAATGGCCTGACATCAACAAAATCACCTTCGCTCATGAACCGGCCACGAACATCCTGGACTACTATAATATATCCTTCTTTATAATAAGCTTTCATATAACTATACCATACTGAAGGCCAGTTATCTTCACCATACGGCGCACAGGAATACGGAGTTCTCGTCATTAATATGGGATGATCTTTTGAGTTGTCTTTAGGTATGTAAATTGAAGTAAATAGTTTTATACCATCCCTCATGGGTATTAATTGATCCATTTTAGTGTAATTGTTTACGATCCAGATACTGTCGGCATTCTGGCCGACCAGATTAAGACACAATAAACTAATAGTTATTATACAGAGAAGCTTTCTCATTTGCTGTGGTATTAAAGGGTTAACAAAATCTGTCTTACTGTAACCTGACATGAATATTTATACTAAATTTAGTACAATTTACATTCAAAAACGAATCCTGATTACTATGAAATCGAAATCCATTAACAGAAGGGACTTTCTTTCAAAATCATCTTTTGGACTTATGGCTGCAGGGGCGGGAATTATGAATTATGGTGGTTCAACCTCTAATCCTGAATGCAGATCTGATCAGGACCGTATCAGGAATTACCGTATTTTAGGTCGCACCGGCTTCAGGGTCTCTGATATAGGATGCGGACCCGCCATGATGACAAACGAGAATCTTCTGAAGGCCGTAATTGATTCTGGAGTAAATATAATTGATACTGCCGAATTTTACGGTAATGGCAATAATGAACTGCTGGTTGGAAAAGCAATAAAGGGTTTTGACAGGAAATCATTATTCATCAATACCAAAGTGATGATTAATGAGAAAGATGACAATGAAAAAATAAAGAACCGGGTTCGAAAGTGCCTGGAGAGACTTGATACCAATTATCTTGATGGACTCATGCTTTGGAATCCCGGATCTGCCGAGGAAACCAGGAATAAGGAATTTCACAAGGCATTCAGGCAGTTAAGAGAAGAAGGAAGAGTAAAATTTTGCGGGGTCTCCTGTCATGGCTCCGAATATCCAGGGATCACAAAGGACAATATGGAGAAAATTATTTGCGGAGCAATTGAAGACGGCAGGTTTGACCATGTTCTTTTTGTCTACAATTATGCTCAGCAAGAAATGGGTAATAATATCCTGAAGGCATGTGTTGGCAAAAATATTGGTGCAATCCTGATGAAAACAGATCCATTTGGCAAACGTTACCTTGATATCATTGATAAGGTCAATGCATTAAAGAAAGAGAATAAAGCTGTTGATGAAAATATGATGAAAAGATATGAATCTATACTGGGGAAACAAAAAAAGGGAGAAGCATATCTGACAGAAAATCAGCTTGGAGACAGTAAGGCAAGAAGGGAAGCTGCAGTAAACTTTGTTCTGGACAACCCGGCGGTCAGCTCTGCCTTGATTTCATTCAGTAATTTTGATGAAATTCCAGAGTATGTAAGTCTTTCAGGGGGAAAGCTCACACAACAAAACCACACAGTGATAAATGCAATGAAGGAAAAATTTGGTCATTTATACTGCCGTCATGCGTGTGGAATTTGTGAGACCAGCTGTCCCTATCATGTATCTGTTAATACAATAGCAAGATTTAACCATTATTTTATCTCGCAGAAAAGAGAAAAATATGCAATTCAGAAATATCTTGAATTGCAAAGTCCGAAAACCGAGATGTGCCTGAATTGTGAAGGATTTTGTGAATCTGCATGCCCCTATGGTGTTTCAGTAAGGACCATAATGGCAATTGCGCATAAAAATTTAAGTCTTAATACTGCATAAAAATCCTGATCAGGCTTAAAATGTTAGATTCACTACCTTTGGCAAAAGCCAGTACCCATGACCACATTTCACAGGATATCCGGGGATGAGGCTGGTCATATTAATATGGTTGAAAATGGTTAAAACCATCGACTCTTCCACTTTAGTTATACCATCTTCTCCTTGTTGCATAACCACCGCCACTACCACCAAAAAGAAGAATAAGACCCAAAATAAATCCCACCCAATATAATAAACCTATATTATGTTCAGCATACAATCCTATATGCGCCCCTAATAGTTTTGCAATCAATACGAAAGGGGAAATGAACCCGTGAACAATACCGTACAGGAAACCATATTCCTGCGTGGTCATGCCAACAGGAGCACAAGAAGTAACAAAAAACAGAACCAGCAATAATAACCCAATAAAAATTCCTTTTGTTTTCATATTCCGTAATTGGTCAGGATTATCTTACCAAAGCCTAATCAGAGACTTAGTGGAAAAAGCGGGTGAGAAACCCGCCTTTTTTAACCTGGTTTTATCGTTTACTTTTTGTTGTCAACCGTTAAGTCCTTCAATGCTTGTCCAATCCCATCCATGTCATGATTAAATTCACGCTTAAATGATTCCCAATTGCCTTGGCTCGTCTTATAAGCTGCCAACCTTGCCCTCATCTCCTTGTTTTGCTGTTCCAGATTAGTAATCTTTTTTTCGTAAATTTCGTCAAATATTTCTCCCGGTTTTTTCATTTTTACATTTAGTTCATTAATCCGGGTTTCATTAGCTTTTATTTTCAGTTCAGACTCGTTCCTGAATGCTTCCCACTCTTCCTCTGTTGCCACTACCTGAGCTGCTGCATTTGCATCCTTCTGAGCTGCATTCAATTCTTGTTTGGCATCCTGCACTTTAGCCTTGGCAGCTTCCTGTTTTTGGACTGATGACTGACAGCTTGTGAAGATCGTTCCTGCCATAACAGTTATTGTTACAGCGAGGATAAAAATATTTTTTTTCATTTTTATGATATTACGGTGTGAATGAATTTTCACATTGTAAAGGTCGACACCTATAACCGAATAAATGTTACATAACTATTGAAAAAAGTTATATCATTCACGCATTTCCCAAATCACCGGCATGTTGATCTTAAGATTTTTGAATTGAGATAGTATAAGCCCTGTCATTTTCTTAAACTGGTTTGACAGTAAAATCCGTCCTTCTTTGATCACTTCAAAATGGGTCTGAAAACAGTTAACATACCTGAGTAAACAACGAGGATTTAACTTTGGATTGGGGTGTTTAATTTAAACCGGACGAAAGGCGGTCAGTGACATTGGCTTTTCCAGCCTGATGATCTCAAACAGTTAGAACTGTTCTCGATTCTGTTCAACTGTTATGATTATTTGTACATTTTCTCAGATTTAATAGCATGTCCCATGAACATAATACGGGAACTCCCGCTTTCAACCATAAGAAATTTCTTACCAAATTCCTCATAAGTCAATTCTCCAATAGCTCTTTTGTGAAGATATCGAAGCATTTTAAGATAAGAGATATTTGGTTTTATTCCACGATGTTCTTTCCAGTCCAATTGGTTTTCAAGTAATAAGGATTTTATCTCTTTTGGTTTGATAAACATTCCCCAAACATGAAGATCAGGAGGCATGATAGCCCATCGTTTCCACTCCTGCAAAATTTTAATAGCACTTATTCTGGAAAAATAAGTTCGATTGAAAGTGTCATAAATAAATATTCCGCCATTTTTCAATACACGCGAAATCTCAAAAATCACTTTTGGTAAATCATGTACATGTTCCAGCACGTCACAACAGAAGATCACATCAAATGAATTATTCTGAAATGGCAGATTCTCTCCTACTCCTTTTTTATAATTAATTATCAGGTTATTATCTTTTGCGTGTTTTATGGCGCTGTTTAATGATTGCTCGGATGGATCAATTCCGGTAGTAATAAATCCCATTTTTGCTATCTCTTCAGATAGTATGCCTCCGCCACAACCCACTTCAAGCGCATTCATCTGCACTGGGTTTATATTAAGTTTTTCAAATATCGTTTTCGCATATTCTACCCTGAAAGGATTATATAAAGTTCGGATCAGATTTAGTGAGAAATCAGATTGCCACCATTTATCTCCTTCTTTATTATAAATATCGTTATTTATACGACTGTATATTTCTTCAGGAACTCTCCGCATCATGCAAACTATAAGAATGTTATTTATTTAAACACAATAAGGGAAAAGCCATTTGCTAAGTGGCTTTTATTATTATTTAAACTCATTTTCAGTTCATAAATACCTCTTTTTACCAGACTGATTCCCAGAATCCATTCAATCCTTTTCAAAAGTATAAGTAAACGCCATACTGGTTGGCGTGAATGGAAAATCCTTAATAAAAAATTACCCGTTATAAGAAGCCAATCGGGAATTATATGTTCTTTTTCATAAAAATAAAAGTTGGGGAACCGGAAGGAGAATCCTTTTGCTATTGAATGAATATCTTCCAGGCTTATTTTTTCCGGATTAATTTTTACAGGGCGTAAAAAATTGTCACTTGTAACGTGTTTATTAAATTTCAGGAGAGCATCAGCAATAGGGGCTCCATTATATACCCTCACCCCGGTTGAGACAAAAACCAAATCCCATTTTGATGCGACTCTGCCCATTGTATTCAAGGTCTCAAGCACAGTTTCGCGTGTTTCTGCAATAGCACCAAGTATTATGAACCAGGTTACAGGAATCTTTTTCCTTTTTAGAAGGTTTGCAGTTTTTATAATATCATCAGTTTTAAAATCTTTGGCAAGACTTTCAAGTATTTCATTACACGCTGATTCGGCACCTATATCCACTTCATTGAACCCGGCATATTTCATGAGATCCAGCAATTCTTCGTCAACAGAACCAGGAGAAAGTCCCATAGTATGCAGCCTCAGATCAAGTTTTTTCCTGATAACCTCCCTCAATACTTCTTTTGCGTGTATCAGAGGGACATTAAAAATGCTGTCTGTAAATTCAATATGATTGATACCCGTTTCTTTAACAAGATTTTCTATTTCATCAGCAACAAGCCCGGGATTTCTTAAACGATATTTCTTCCCCTCAATCCTATTATAAGTACAATATGAACACCTGAAGGCACAGCCCCTCTTTGTTTGTATGTGAACAGGAGACCCAAAACGACGGTATTGTTGCAGATCAAGATAACGAAGTGGTTTTGGAAAAGGGAGTGAGTCCAAATCCTGCACACGGAAAGGCTCTTTGTCCTGAATAATTGTCTTTTCTCTTCGAATAATTAAACCTTCTAATCCTTCCAGAGGCTGTCGATTCTCAATTCGTTTTACAAATTCAGGCATCACAATTTCCCCGTCACCGCGTATCGCATATTCAAGGTCAAAATAATCGAGCATCTCTCTACCGCTGATTCCTACTGAGGGACCACCAATAACTATAGGGCCGGAAAATTCTTTTTTGCAAAAGTCAATTACATCATTTTTAACATCTTCCAATAAAAAATGAATGTTATATCCACCCGTGTCATCAATGTTTCTTATGCTAATTCCTATAACATCAGGTATAAAATTCCGTACAGCTTTTTGTATCTCATTTTCACAATCTGAAGAGAAACATAAATCGAGAAAACAGACATTATTATTTCCATCAGTTTCAAGTACTGTCGCTATATAACAGAGTCCGAATGGTATGACAGGCCAGGGGTGCTTGAATCTGTTGGAGTTAATAAGCAATACCTTTGCCATAATTAAAAATTCGATTGTCCCCAGTTAACACTTATTGCATATTCCATGCAGTTTTTAAATATCTCATAAGTAAATTCAGGTGGTTGCAAATTATCAGTAACCAGGTCAGTATTTGCTCTTTCGAATATTCTGGTGTCGGATAAATATGGACGGTATGGTATTATAAAACGATCAAATAATTCTTCAGCGGGATTCCGTAAAGCATTGTCTGCCAATCTGCCATAGATAATCTCTACCCCTTTAATCTTCATAAATCGTTCATTGTAGCCGGCTACCAGTGCCAGCTTTGTTTGAGAATTATTTGTAAGATGATAAATTCCACCAGGAGACGCATTAGCAATTATCTTCATAGTTGCGTTTACAAAATAATCAACCGGGATGATGTTAAGAGCTCCCTCTTTTGGCAAAAATATTTTTATTGGCAAGAAAAGAAAACCATCTTCATCAAGGAATATTCCATGTGGTTTAGATTTCTTACTATCATTATTTTTTATATCATTCAGATATATTTCACTGATATATTTAACTGATTGCAGAGGGAAGTATAAAGCATTAAACCGGAGAGTCCGGCCTGTATTTGAATCACCGTAAACAACAGATGGCCGTATTAATGTGAAAGGTATGGAATTCTTTTTGCAGAATGCTGCAATAATGTTTTCAGCCATTGCCTTGCTTTCTTCATATACATTTACGAAATCAGTAGATGATGACAAGCTTTCCTTGCAAATAGTAATATTCGCTCCTGCAACATATGCAGTGCTTATATAATGGAAAAATTTTACATTGGCATTTATGGCAAATTCAAGAATACCTTCCAGGCTGGTTACATTAGATTTGAAAACGGCTTCACGCTTTCGTTCTGTAAAACTTGTGTCTGAAGCGCAATGAATAATCTGTTCGGTTTTTTCACAAAGTTTCTCATATTCCGGTACAGGTATGCCAAGCAATGGTTTTAAAAAATCAATTTCAATAAACTCTAACCGACCGGCTAGTTTTTCGATGCCGAACCATTTTAAAAGTTTGGAGATTCTTCCCTGTAAGTTTTCTTCTTTGGATGGCCGACCAAGAACAATGATCCTGTAGCCCTTTGAAAGCATGGAAGCCATCAGATGACTGCCTAAAAACCCTGTTGCACCGGTCAGGGCTATTGTTGGTTTATTTTCGACAGACAAAATTACAGCCCCTGGTTTATGAATATAATAAGTTTTCTTTCCTGCAAAATCCCTGGTACAGTACATAAGGGTGTCCTTTTACCGTACCTGTCTTTACCGAATATTCATCAACTAATGCATTTGCTTCGGTTGCTGCCAGACGTATTCTTTTAATTTCATCCGGGTCATTATAGTCATAGAAGTAATCATATTCAAAAATGCATCTTTTCCCATTATCTATAGGAGTGATAAAACCGAAATCATTGTCAATATGATACTTTTCAGCAATAAGTCTAAACTTATCATTTAGCTCATTAACTAAAATATTATCTACAGGTAGATATATAAGAACAGGCAAAAAAGGTTTTTTGCGACCTAAACGAGTGCTCATTATCCTGAACATATTAAGCCATACCAGATCGGTTATTTCATCCCTGGAGAAAAGTTTTTCAAAAAACGGTCTGAGTTCCGGATCAATTTCCTGTGAATACAAAGTAACTGAAGGAGAAAGTGCAGTTTCTAAAAGGTCTGCAAAACTTTTAATTCTTAAATATGAATAAGGCTCGTCATCAGAAAGTTCCTTTATAAGGTCCAGCCACTGAGCTGATTTTAATGATGGTAATCCAAGGTAAAGTGCTCTGAAAAGACGCTGGTCAAAGAAAGGAAATCCCATTTCATTGATAGTACGAATTGCAAATCTATCTCCGATTAACACAACAAGATAGGGGATGTCTAATTTATTAATAAAAATACTTTTAATCTCAGCAGCAAGTTTTTTGGTGGTAGAAAGAAATGTGGAAATATATTCAGTTCCGACAATTCCCAGAGCTAGTCCAATATGCCTTATTGCACACTCCTTAATAAAGTCAAGTGCCTTGTCAAGAGTTTGAAAGGGCACGAGGATGCCGCTTTCATCATCCGTAACAGGATGAAGCCTGATACTGGCAGATACACAAATACCGGGAGAAGATTTATGTAGCAGATTTTTATATGAATAAAGATTTGGCGAAGAAGTATCATTTAAACTGAAAAAGGAACCGTCTTTATCAACAAACTCTGCATCAGTAAAGTTGTCGGCATTTATCCCATAGGTTGTAGAAAAAGTTGACATTATTCCTGAGCACATTATATTTGCACAAACAAGCGCTGCAGGTTCAGCTGCATTTATTCTGAAACCTCTTTTTTGGGCTTGTTTTTGAAGATCAAATGCTGCAACTCCCGGACCCACTTTTACCAACCAGTTTTTTTCATCAAATTCAATTGTTTTCATTCTGTTAAGATCGATAATGACTCCTTCATGAACAGCAAATCCCAGGAGATTCTGACCATTACCGCGAATGGTGTAAGGAATATTATTCTGATTACATAGTTTTACAAGAGATGCAATTTCTTCCTTTGTATCTGGTAATACAACATAATCAGGAATTTTAGGTTCGGAGATCGGACTATCGTCGTGCGAGTATGTTACTCTGATTGCTTCGTCGTTGGTTGCCCAATTGTCTCCCGTGATTTTTCTTATTTCAGTAAGGAAAATGTC
>Ga0209744_1000160_pt1 | contig 21784 bp, 17 predicted proteins | sample BarGraNGADG00311_2_FD_184494 | JGI IMG/M metagenome (GOLD analysis project Ga0209744, IMG submission 184494) | Arctic peat soil microbial communities from Barrow, Alaska - Barrow Graham LP Ref core NGADG0004-311 (SPAdes) (version 2) | ecosystem: Environmental > Terrestrial > Soil > Wetlands >... | reverse complement strand
GGAAAGACATACCCACTTCAGATGGATTTGACATAGCCTTGTGCGTTCTGGATCAGCAACATAAAAAAATTCAATTTACCGGAGGGATGAATAATCTTATTCACATTCGTGATGGAAAACTGGAAGTTTTAAGGGGAGATCGTTCTTCTGTATGTGTGGTATATAACAACCCCGACCATTTTACAATGAAAGAATTTGAATATAAAAAAGGAGATGTATTTTACCTCTTTTCTGATGGATATCAGGATCAGTTTGGCGGGGAGCATGACAGGAAATATTTTGTTCACCGGTTTTATACAGAGTTATTAGATATTCATAGATTGCCAATGTTAAAGCAAAAAGAAAGACTGGAAAAAAATCTTAAGGAATGGATGAGAGATAATGTTCAAACGGATGATGTTACAGTGATGGGTATACGTTTATAAAAAACAGATTTCATTAAGGAGATACTGCTGAAATGCCGGGAAGAAATAAGACAATAGCAGATAGATAGAATACGTGATTACTATTGATCATATTGCGATATGGACCAACCATCTGGAAAGATTGAAGAATTACTATGTCAAGTACTTCAATGGCAGTGCAAATGAAAAATATACAAACAGGGAAAAACGTTTTGAAAGTTACTTTGTGACATTTGATTCAGGAAGCAAGCTTGAATTAATGCAGATGCCCGATATACCTGAGAACCTCAACGACCCGATTGTGAAACAGCATCAGGGAATCATCCATCTGGCATTCGGAATGGAAAATATGGATATGGTCAATGATAAATTTAATGAATTATCACACGACGGTTTTAAAATATTACGGGGACCCCGTAAAACCGGTGATGGTTATTATGAATTTGAAACGCTTGATCCGGATAGTAACCGGATTGAGGTTTCTGCTGTTTTTAAGGAAAAAAATCCATTAACCACAAAGTAACACGGAGTTTACATGAGTAAATTCCATTTAAAAAAAGAATCCCAATTGATAGATAATTTAGCAGCATTACTCCGTGATTACTCTGTGTAACTCCGTGGTTAAGTGTTATGTATGAGTATTGACTTAAAGTGAAGGTTGACATGATTTATTAAAGACTATGATTAGAGAAATGCTTAGGCGTGATAGTGAAAGTGTCCTGGAAATATATAGGATGCGACTTGAAACAAGGAATTCGACAATGATTTGGGATTCTCCCTTTGTGTTACTTTGTGTCATACTTTGTGGTCCTTTGCGGTTATTGAATTATTTTTTACCACAAAGGTGCACAAAGGTTTACGCGAAGGTGCATGAAGGGCTTTTAATTTAAATTATACTATTTTTACAGATAATGAAGGAAATTGCAGCGATTATTCTGGAAAACGACAAAGGAGAATTTTTACTCGCTTTACGTGATAATAAACCCGGTATCCCCTTTCCAGATCACTGGGATCTGATCGGCGGTCATGTCGAAGATGGAGAGACACCTGAAGAAGCTCTTGTGCGTGAGGTAAAAGAAGAACTGGATATCGACTTAAAGGAGTATGCTTTTTATAAAAAATATAATTGTCTTACAGGTGATGTTTATGAAAACATAAAGTATATCTACATAGGGAAAATTAATCTGCCTATTGAAGAAGTCACACTTCTGGAGGGAGTTCGTCCGCAATATTTCTCAAGAGAAGAGATCCAAAATGTTAAATTTGCCAATATTATTAAAACAATTCTTATGGAATATATTTCTGATAATAATCTAAAAAAAGTATAGAGTAGTACACTTCCAATCTGGGGTTCGAAATGACTTCTGTCCGAAACGAGACCTGCTAGATTGTCCTGAATAAGCACAAAAGAGACATTTTAAGCGAGGTTGACCTGTTTGTAGATATACGAGACCCTTTGACCCTTTCTGGTTGACTGGAGAGCTTCTTAGGACCTCCCTGTCGGTTATGAACCACAATGTTTTCAGGGCAAAACCATGGTTTGAACCGGGAACCTGGGGCGGTTCTACACGTGCACGCATGGATCTGACTGTCGACGGGATGCAAATCTATTCATTTTATACCGATGGAGCGCCCATCTGGGAAGTGAAAAACAAGGACGGTTTTGGTGCTTCCGCACGGGAAACAGCAAATACCCGGCTGGCATCCTCTTCACTGATTGCAAAATGAAGCGGGTCTCTCAATGGCTTCCATTGCAGTAGTTAAACTACCTGATGAGATAAATAAGAATATCAACCTTACAGACAATGCATTATTGTTCTATACTGAACATACATTAGGGTATTCTTTAATGAAAGCATTGAATCTGCAAGGATCAAACTACTAGGTAAATAGCCTTATAAATAAATCAATCGTGAAGGTCTATTTATAGTTCTCATCCTCAGCCTTTAATGATAAAAAGCCTTTAGGCATCGGGGATTCTACCGTAATAATTTCTCCGTTAACAGGATGTGGAAATGACAGGGAGCAGGCATGTAGTCTGACACGTCGGATAAAATCGGTAGCCGCACCATATTTGCGATCTCCTACTATCGGACAGCCAATATCTGAGAGGTGTACCCTTATCTGGTTTTTACGTCCGGTTTCGGTTTTCACATCGAGGAGAGTATTATTGTTTACAACTTTGATTGTATTATAATGAGTAATGGCAAATTTGGCATTTGCAGTTTCATTAACAGAATGCATTTTCATCGCATTATCTTCAATTAACCAGCTTTTTATAGTTCCTTCAGGATTTTCAGGTTTCCCTTCAACTAAAGCAAAGTAATGCTTTTTTGTTTCTTCCCATTTATCTTTAATAGCATCCATTGCAATTTCCGATTTGGCAAGTAACAGCACACCTGATACCTCTTTATCAAGACGGTGTACCACGTACGTCCTGACATTTCCTTTACTAATGTCTTTCATATACTCTGAAATGATCCGTTGAATATTTGTGCTGCCGTCGATGCTCGATGTAGCAATACCGGCAGGTTTGTCAATCACAATTACATAGTCGTCTTCATATAAAACAGGAAAAGGCAGGTTCGCTTTAGTAACAATTCCGATACGCAGACTGCAATCAACCACATCACCCTGTTTCAGCTGATATGAATGTAATGTGACGGATTTATTATTTACCCTGACAGTACCGCTTTGCAGCATTTTTTTTATTCTCGTTCTTGGTGAATCGGGATACTGCTCAAAGAGAAATTCGAGCAATGTCAGTGATTTATTAACAGTTGTTTTCAAGCATTTACTAGTTAAATTATCAAACCGCAAAGATCGCAAAGAGAAAAGAAAAATGCAAAAATGAAAAGAAAAGGGAATCCCCTTTGTGTTCCTTAGTGAATCCTTTGTGTACCTTTGTGATAAGAACTGGCAAAAAAGCAATAATTTCAATTTTAATTGCATTATCGAATATTTCACTTTATAAAACTGATAATGAATCAACAGTTATCTTCTCCCAAATCTCCCGTAGTTTCTGATTTTAAGAATACGGTGAAAAAAGTTTTTAAATGGATTTTAATCCTTATTATAGTAATAGGGATCAGTATGTTTTACTGGAAGTATTTCTACACTTACAGTGAGGGCTACCGCGCCGGGTTATTGCAAAAATTTTCTCATAAAGGGGCCATCTTCAAAACCTATGAAGGAGAAATTATATTGAGCAGTGTCTCCAGTAATAGAGATGTTGCTCTGGCATCAGAAAAATTCCTCTTTTCAGTAACCAATAAATCAATCATCAGGCAGTTTGATACTCTGCAGGGAATGACTGTTATTGTACATTACAGGCAAAAAAACTCGACTGTTTTCTGGCGTGGCGATTCACCATATCTTGTTGACAGCGTAAAGGTTAGACGGTAATATCTATCTCATTACTTTTTTTAATATTCCGAAGACACCTCTTATGAATGTTGCACTTGTCAGGACTTTGACTATTTCATCCTGAGGTGTCTTGCTGCTTCTTCCATAAGATGTACGTGAAGAGGTTTGGGTTTGCCGCATCTCCCCTTCTCCCATCCTCCCAGTCTCCCACTCTTTCCTTTGTCCCGCATCTACAGATTCTTTAGATCCTGTAGCAACTTTTCTGCTAAGAATTTCATAGGCACTTTCGGGATCAATAACCTGGTTGTATTTGCGAACCAGATCAGATGAGTTGTTTATTGCTGCGATTTCATCCTGTGACAGAATATCCATCCTGCTTTCCGGTGTCCGGAGCATTGTTGCAGCAAGAGGGGTTGGGATCCCTTTTTCATTCAGTGCTGTTACCAGGGCCTCACCGATTCCAAGATTTGTTATTGTCTCATCTGTTTTATAATATTCCGAAACAGGATAGTTCTCCGCTGAAAGCTTAATTGCTTTACGGTCAATGGCTGTAAAAGCCCTTAACGCATGTTGAACTTTAAGTCCAAGTTGTGCCAGGACTCCATTCGGAACATCCATTGGATTTTGAGTGACAAAGAATATTCCGACACCTTTTGAGCGGATCAGTTTTACAATATTTTCAATCTGGTCAAGCAATGCTTTACTGGCCTGGTTAAATATAAGGTGAGCCTCATCGATAAATATAACTAATTCAGGTTTTGCCACATCACCCTTTTCCGGCATATGACTATATACTTCAGCAAGGAGTGAAAGCATAAAAGTGGAAAAGAGTTTTGGTTTATCCTGAATATCCGTCAGGCGGATTATACTAATATATCCCTTGCCGTTTTTATCGGCTCTCATCAGGTCTCTGATATCAAAAGAGATTTCGCCGAAGAACTGATCAGCACCCTGCTGTTCAAGCTCAAGAATCTTTCGTATTATTATACCAGTGGTTGCGGTGGATATTTTACCATAATCTTTTTCAATCTCTTCCTTGCCCTCTTCAGTTACATACTGAACAACTTTCTTAAGGTCTCTCAGATCGAGTAATGCCAGTTTATTATCGTCGCAATATTTAAATATCACCGAAAGAACCCCTTCCTGTGTATCATTCAGATCGAGAATGCGGGAAAGTAGGACAGGACCGAACTCAGAAACCGTAGCACGTAATCGTACACCATCCTGTTGAGATAAAGACATTAATTCCACAGGAAATCCTTTAGCTGTAAACGGAAGGTTGATTTTAGCATGCCGTTCTAAAATAAATGGTTTCTCTTCTCCCGGTTTTGCAATGCCGCTTAAGTCACCTTTCACATCCATAAGAAGGACAGGTACTCCACGTGCAGAAAGCTGTTCCGATATAACCTGAAGAGTTTTGGTCTTGCCTGTTCCTGTTGCACCTGCTATCAAACCATGCCTGTTCATCGTTTTCAACGGAATCTTAACCTGGGCTCCGGCAATCGGCTCACCATCGAGCATAGCAGCGCCGAGAATTATACTATCACCATTGCAGGTATAGCCTTCATTTATTTGAGATATAAAAGAGTTTTTTCTGTCCATGGTTTCGGGATTTTAATTAAATGAACGACAGCGCAATTTAAGTGTTTAGCCAGTATTCACCAAAAAGAAACATATTCGATTTATGTTGAATTGCTCAAATTTTTATTCCTGATCCTGATGAAAATGGTTTTAAGAATTGTCAAAATTGTTTAATTTTGGTTTAAATCAAAATAAGCTGATCTAAAATATATATCAACTAAAACCTTAATAACAAAAAAATGAAAATGAAGTTCGGATTAATTGGGCCAATTCTATTAATATGTTTGTATACTATATCGTTTGGCCAGGTAACTGATGCCGAAAAGAAATTACTTACCAAATCTGCCGATAGTACCCAGGGATGGAAAAAAGGCGGCGTCATTTCCTTAAACCTTGCACAGACATCTCTGACCAACTGGGCGGCAGGAGGTCAGAATTCATTTGCAGTAAACGGGCTCCTCAGTACCTTTGCCAACTATAAAAGGAATAAAACAGTCTGGGTCAACTCCCTTGATATCGGATATGGACTACTGAAACAAGGAGGTACAGGTTACAGGAAAACCGACGATAAATTCGACTTCCTGTCAAAATACGGATATGAGGCAGTCAAAAACTTCTACTATGCAGCTCTTTTCAATTTTAAGACACAAATGGCTCCCGGATATAAATATGCTGATTCCGGAAATGAAAAGATCTCTGACCATTTTTCTCCGGCATATCTCATTTTGGCCCTTGGTCTGGACTATAAACCCAATGACCATATCAGTGCATTTATTGCCCCGTTAACAGGGAAATTAACCATTGTCACAGATCAGACACTTTCTGATGCCGGAGCATTCGGAGTTAAACCCGGTAAAAAGTCATTAAGCGAATTCGGTGGATACCTCAGGGCTATCTATACCAGGAATGATTTCAAAAATGAATTACTCAAAAATGTCACATTTACCACTAAAATTGACCTGTTCTCAAACTACCTGGATAAGCCACAAAATATTGTTGTAAACTGGGAAACATTAATAGCTTTTAAGGTAAATAAATTCATTTCTGCGAATATTAATACTCAACTTATTTACGATGATAAAATAAAAGTCCCGGGTGATAGAAACAAGAATGGAACGATCGAATCCGGAGAGACTATAGGATCTTTAGTTCAGTTTAAAGAAATACTCGGCGTGGGATTTTCTTATAATTTTTAATAGTCAAAACTTCAAATCTGAAATTATGAAACTAGTAGATGAATTTAAATCTTTTGCAATGAAAGGCAATGTTGTCGATTTGGCAGTCGGTATAATTATTGGCGCTGCTTTCGGTAAAATTGTTGCTTCTTTTGTTAGCGACATCATTATGCCTCCTCTGGGGTTGCTTATCGGTGGCGTTACATTTACTGATCTTAAAGTAGTAATGAAAGCAGCAACTGAAGGACATCCTGCTGTAACGTGGAATTATGGTAACTTCCTGCAGGTGACTTTCGACTTTCTGATTGTTGCTTTTGCTGTATTTCTTTTAATAAAAGCAATAGTATTGGCAAGAAGAAAAGAGGAAGCAGCTCCTGCAGCACCACCTGCACCGTCAAAAGAAGAAATCCTTCTTACCGAAATACGCGACTTGCTTAAGAAATAAACTTCGCTGTCTAATGCTCTGAAAGAACCATTATAAATAAAATTTATGATGAAATTAAAAAAACTGATTCTGACTACTTTTTCATTCTGCCTTCTCTCAATCTCCGGTTCTTTGTTATCCGGACAGGATAAACCATCAAATATGAAGATCTGGTTCAACCAGCCTGCACTTAACTGGAATGACGCGTTGCCGGTTGGTAACGGGAGACTGGGAGCTATGATCTTTGGTGGCATTGAAATGGAACACCTTGAACTGAATGAAGCAACAGTATGGACTGGCGGACCAAGATGGGATGCTAACCCGGAGGCACTTAAAAGTCTTCCAAAAGTTCGTCAACTTCTATTTGATGGAAAATACAAGGAGGCAGAAGAAATGGCACAGAAAAGTATTTTAGGACAGAAACCCCGAAACCCGGCTGCCACATACCAGGCTCTTGGAGATATTTATATTGACTTTGGTCCTCAGCGTGGAATTGCCAACTATAAGCGTGAACTCAATATTGAAGAAGCAATAGCAAGAGTTTCATATACTGCCAACCAGGTAAATTATCTAAGGGAAGTTTTTTCCAGCTCTCCTGATCAGGCACTGGTAATCAGACTTACTGCTGATAAACAGGGATCTATCAATTTTACTCTTCATCTCTCGCGCCAGGGGAACAAGGCCACAGTTTTAACAACTGATAATGAAATCGACATGAATGAGCACGTAGGCGATGGAATCGGAGTGAAAATGTTCTCACGACTTAAACTGATTTCTGATGGAGGCATCACAAGTTCAGGTGGAGATAGTATCAGAGTGGAAAAAGCAAATAGCGTAACCATATTTCTGACGGCTGCAACAGATTACTTCAGCGCTGATCCGTCTGTCACAACCGCTTCACAAATAAATGCGGCTGTGAATAATGGGTTTGCTGAGGTAAAAAAATCTCATATTGCTGATTATCAGTCGTTTTTCAATCGTGTTGATCTTGATCTTGGATCAAGTGATGGAAATTATTTTACCACTGACGCCCGGATTGCAGCTATGCAAAACGGATATGTCGATACGGATATGATAGAATTGTATTATCAGTTCGGAAGGTATCTGCTTATCAGCAGTTCACGTCCCGGAGGTCTGCCTGCAAACCTTCAGGGTATCTGGGCTGACGGTTTGCGTCCGCCATGGAGTGCTGATTATCATATAAATATTAACATACAGATGAATTACTGGCCCTCTGAGATTTCTAATCTCAGTGAGCTGCAGGAACCGTTCATCGATTTCATTTATGCTCTTCGCCCTAACGCGCGACGTACTGCCGGAGAAGTTTACGGAATGAAGGGAATCGTAGCTCATTATACAACAGATCCATGGCATTTCACGGAACCAACCGGTGCGATCGGTTATGGTATGTGGCCGATGGGAATTGCCTGGAGTTGTCAGAATATCTGGGACCATTATCAGTTTGGCGGAGATAAGGAATATCTCAGAAAAAAGTCTTACCCGATAATGAAAGAAGCCGCTGAATTCTGTATCAACTGGCTGGTAGTTAATCCTAAAACAGGGTATCTGGTCTCCGGTCCGTCAATTTCACCTGAGAACAAATTCAAAATTCCCGGAAGTAATGGAACTGCCAGCATGGTTATGGGGCCGACCATGGATCATATGATAATACGGGATCTTTTGCAAAACACAATTCAGGCAAGCACTATCCTTGATCTGGATAAACAGTTCCGTAACAGGATGGAAAAGACACTTAAGAAACTTGCCCCGATCAGAATAGGATCGGATGGGAGAATTATGGAATGGACTGAAGAATTTGAAGAACCCGAACCGGGCCACAGACATATCTCTCACCTTTACGGATTGCATCCGGGGAATCAGATCACACAACAGCATAATCCGGAATTCCTTGAGGCTGCCAGAAAAACTATCGAGTTTCGCCTTGCAAACGGTGGAGGACATACTGGTTGGAGCCGGGCCTGGATCATCAACTTTTATGCAAGGTTAAAGGACGGAAATAAAGCATACGAGAATCTACTCGCTCTGTTGAGGAAGTCTACTCTCAATAATCTTTTGGATAATCATCCTCCTTTTCAGATCGATGGTAATTTTGGCAGTACGGCAGGCATTACTGAAATGCTTCTCCAGAGTCATGCAGGAGAGGTTGAGCTTATACCTGCTCTGCCTGCAGCCTGGGTGAAAGGGTATATTCACGGACTTATGGCACGTGGCGGATTTCAGGTCGATATTGATTGGGAGAACGGAAAACTTAAACAGGCAAGGATCACCTCAAAACTGGGAAATCCTTTGAAACTGAGCTATGCAGGCAAAGTCATTGAAATAGCTAATACTGAAAAAGGAAAAGAATACCGGTTCGGTGAAAATCTAAACAGGTTAAATTAAAGCTTATACTAGATCTTTATGACCCTTTCTGGTTATATCTTTTACCACAAAGGAACACAAAGGGTAACACGAAGGAAAACGAAGGAAAACGAAGGAAAACAATAGATTATATATTGTAAAAATCATAGGGTTAATAATTATGCTATATTTCTTTCAAAGATGAGAATTTCTGTTTCAATAGCTCTGATTTCTTGTATGATATTGAACTGCTGCAGTAAAAAGCAAGATACCACTCTAACTGTTTCGCAAATAAAATGTAATGGATTCGAGAACCCTGTGGGAACAGGAAGGGCTCCCAGTTTCAGCTGGATACTTAAATCTGATAAACCCGGGGAGGTTCAGACTGCCTACCAGATTATTATCGGTTCAGACAAAGAAATAACCAGGAAATATATAGGTGACATCTGGCATTCAGGAAAGATTCTTAATGGGCAATCATCCTGTATTTCGTATGCCGGACATGAATTGGAGGCAGGTAAGGAATATTTCTGGAGAGTCCGGGTTTGGGATCAAAATGATACGCCAACTCGCTGGAGTACAACAGGGAATTTTGTTACAGGATTATTTGAAAAAGGCGATTGGAGCAGAGCAAAATGGATAGGATATGAGGATATTCCTGATTCCTTATTACTGGTGCCCGGTGTTCATGGAGCCGGTAACAATCTTGGAAGCATAGCCTTAAAACGGACAATAGTACCATATTTCAGAAAGGAGTTTTCGCTTGAGAAAAAGATCAAGCAGGCCTTCGTTTTTGTAAGCGGGCTTGGACAATATGAGTTATATATAAATGGCAAAAAGATTGGAGATCGCTTTCTGTCTCCAGGCTGGTCAGATTACAGAAAAACATGTTTATACAATAGTTTTGATGTTAGCGAAAACCTGATAAAAGGAGTTAATTCAATCGGAACAATTGTTGGCAACGGATTTTATAATATTAACAGGGAGCGCTACAGGAAACTGGTTATTGCCTATGGGGCTCCTAAAATGATACTCATGCTTGAGGTTCATTACAGTGATGGCTCGAAAAAGGTAGTTGTAAGCGATGAATCCTGGAAAACATCTTCTTCTCCTACAACTTTTTCCAGTATCTACGGAGGGGAAGATTATGACGCCAGGATGGAACAGAATGGATGGAACAAATCCGGATTCAAAGATGAATCGTGGAAAAATGTTATTCTTGTAAAAGAGCCCGCTGGAATTCTTCGGCCTGAATCAGATTGGCCGCTGAATGTTTCCGAAGTTATAGATTATAAAAAAGCATCGCGCCAAAAGGATAGCATATATGTTTATGACTTCAGACAGAATGCCTCCGGAATAATAAAAATAAAAATCAGGGGAGAAAACGGTAAGGAAATCCGTTTTACACCAGGGGAACTCCTAGGGGAAGATTCCCTTGTAACACAGCAGGCTACCGGAGAGCCATATTATTTCTCTTACATCTTAAAAGGAAAAGATGAAGAGGTCTGGATGCCAAAGTTCACATATTATGGCTTCAGGTACGTACAGGTTAATGGTGCGGTTCCTGACAAATATCCTAACCCGCGGAATCTGCCTGTTATTACGGAGATACAGCTTCTTCACACCAGAAACTCATCTCCTGATGCAGGTAGTTTTAAATGCTCAAATGAACTTTTTAATTCAATCTATAACCTCATCAAATGGTCTATAAAAAGTAATCTGGCCAGCGTTGCAACAGATTGTCCCCATCGTGAAAAACTTGGCTGGCTTGAACAGACTCACCTGATGGGTAATTCGATTAAATTCATATTTGATATTCATAATCTTTATAATAAGATAATTGATGACATGATTGAGGCACAGCTTGATAGCGGACTTGTTCCTGATATTGCTCCGGAGTTTGTACCCTTCGATGGAGGATTCCGTGATTCTCCTGAATGGGGGAGCGCCTGCATAATACTTCCATGGGATATGTATGAATGGTATGGTGATCTGGAAGCTGTTAAAAAAGCATACCCTATGATGAAAAGATATTTCAAGTATCTGAATGGAATGTCAGATAAAAATATTCTTTCTCACGGATTGGGGGACTGGTACGATTTAGGTCTTAAAATTCCAGGTGAAGCACAACTTACACCAAAAGCTGTAACTGCCACATCAATATATTTTTATGATGCCAGTTTACTTGCTAAAATGGCCATCCTTATGGGTGAAAATAAAGATGCTATATATTATAGTAGCATGGCAGAGAAAATCAGAAAAGCGTTCAACACTCGATTCTATAATCCCCTAACTAAATGCTATTCCACAGGCAGTCAGACTGCTTATTCTATGCCGCTTTTTTTTGGCATAGTAGATGACAGCTGTAAAAACTATGTAGTGGAAAACCTTATAAAATCAATAAATAATAATAATAAAGCCCTTACTGCCGGAGATGTCGGCTATAGGTATCTGTTAAGAACCCTTGAAGAGGAAGGTCAATCCCAACTGATATATGAAATGAATTCCAAAACAGATGTCCCTGGCTACGGCTATCAGCTTTCAAAAGGAGCCACATCGCTGACTGAGTCATGGGCAGCTTTAAAATATGTTTCAAATAATCATATGATGCTGGGCCATCTGGTTGAATGGTTCTACAGCGGTATCGGAGGTATTCGTCAAGGAAAGGACTCAAAGTCGTATGACACTATTCTGATTTCACCGGAAACTGTGGGTGATCTTACCTGGGCCGAAACGACTTTTAAAACCGTTCATGGTGAAATTGCGACCAGCTGGAAAATTGAAGATAGTAATTTCATCTTAAAGGTAAAAGTGCCGATAAACTGCAAAGCCATTGTTGCTATTCCTCAGAGCGATCCTGCCAGGGTCGTGGAAAGTGGACTACCTGTTAGACAATCAAACATTATAAGGAGAGTAAAAGCATCCTCGGGAAAAACATTATGTGAAATATCTTCGGGAGAATATATCTTTAAAACCTCATATAAGAAGTAAACCTGATTATGAAAAGACTTATAATATTCTTTTCTGGTCTGTTTTTTATTTCAAATTGTTCATTTTCACAAATGAAACTTGAAATAGAAATCATAGAAATCAGAAATAATACAGGAAATATTATGTTACAGCTTTTCGATAAGAATGAAAAAGTACTTATCCAGGAGAAAAGTCCGATAAAGGATAAGAAGTGTTCATTTTCTATCCCAAGCCTCAAACCGGGGAAATATGCTGTACGCTATTATCAAGATGAAAACCTTAATGGGAAAATGGATACAAATCTGGTTGGAAAACCAACTGAAGGTTATGGATTTTCTAATAATGTCATTGGAAAGTTTGGTCCCCCGGCGTTTGAAAAATGGCTTTTCGAGATAACAGAAGATAAAAAAATTGTCCTGAAACCGGCCTATTAATATTAAAAACCCGGCACATTAAATCAAAGAATGACAGGGAAAATACTAATTTGCGCGTTCAAAAAAGGGACAAAGGAAATTATTTCAAGTCTTTAGTTCAAATTTTGAAATATTAAAATGAATTAAAAGATATGACCGGGAAAAAATCGGCTGTTATTATTGGGGCAGGGATCGGAGGTATTGCAACTGCTGTCTATCTTGCTAAAAGTGGATATAATGTGTCTGTTTTCGAAAAGAATTCCTCCCCGGGCGGACGCTGCGGTCAATTGATCCGCGACGGCCACCGGTTCGACCTTGGGGCTACAATGCTGATAATGCCGGGAATCTATCGTGAGATATTTGAATCACTAGGGATTCCTCTTTTTGAAAAAAATGATATAAATCCTCTGGAAGATCTCTACAAAATCTATTTCGACAATAATGATGTTATCGCCTTTTCAACCGATAAAGAAAAAATGAAGATTCAACATGAAAAGATCGAACCCGGAAGTTTTGCAAAATCTCAAAAATATGTTGCTACCGGATATGAGATTTTTCACATAGGCATAAACAAGCTTAGCGGACGCAATTTTGATAATATTTTCCAGTTTGCTAATTTCAGGAATGTCGGCATGCTGATTAAACTCAAGACATACATTTCAAACTACAGATATGTAAAAAAGTTTTTCCTGGATTCTCACCTGAGAATGCTATTTCAAGAGGTTCTGTCTTCGGCAGTCTTGCTCATAACATCCTGCAAATGGGCTATTTTCGTCCGCATAATCAGCACAGTCATTATAAAAATCTTTACTTTGTCGGTGGCAGTACGCATCCCGGCAACGGAATACCAAATGTTCTGCTGTCAGCCAAACTCACCGCGGAACGAATTCTCAAAAATTAATATCTTTGATAATAACAGAATAATATTTATGAATTCACAAAGAGATACCTTTTTAGAAAAATTCTATTCTATTGATTTCCATAAGATAATAGATCATCCTAATATACTTATTGCTGCCAATTTCTGGGACGATGAAAGGTTTTGCGCGGCAAAAACCTGCTATAAATTCATGCGCGCTATCGATGATATGATCGATAACCACAAGGCAAAAAACAAATTGATTGAAGCTCATGAAAGGAAGGAATTTGTTGCCAATGTTGATGAGTGGCTAAAGATGATAATTATCTCAAAAGAGTGTAATCCTCTTATCAGGAGCTTCTGGAGACAGTTGAAAAATTCAGGATTCCCTTATGGCCAATGGAAGCATTTGCGCAATCAATGATCTATGATATTAACCATGACGGATTTCCAACATTGGATGCATTTCTTGAATACGCGGGGGGAGCATCAGTTGCACCTGCCTCAATTTTTGTTCATTTGAACGGACTGATGAGAGCTGACAGACATTATGAAAATCCGCCTTTTAATGTAAAATGGGCAGCTACACCCTGTGCCATCTTCAGTTATCTGGTTCATATTATAAGAGATTTTCAAAAAGATCAGCTAAACAATCTCAGCTATTTTGCCGATGACCTGATAATTAAAAATGGTCTGACAAGAAACAAAATGCGTGAATTCGCTGAGGGGAAACCGGTAAATAAGAACTTCAGGAATTTAATAAAATATTATTATTCGCTGGCTGATGAATATCGCCTGAAGACCTATGAAATAATCGAAGAAATAAAGCCAATGCATGAACCCAGGTACCAGCTCGGTCTGGAGATTATATTCAACTTATATCTTATGATTTTTGAAAGGATTGATATACAAAATGGCAGTTTTACTACAGAAGAACTAAATCCTCTGCCTGAAGAAACTAAACAAAGGGTGTACAATACAATAATGAAATTTGAAATCACTTAATTGGTGTAAAGATATCCCTGCTGATGAAGTTTTAAAATCCAATATATGCAATTAGTCTCAATCATAATTCTCCTTTGCTATGAAAAAACTAATATCCTCGCTTCTTCTGATTCTGTCATTAGTCGGTTATAGTGCCGGGAAAGATAAAGTATATCTTTTCTCGTATTTTAAAGGCAATGGTGAAGATGGCCTGCATCTGGCTTACAGCAGAGATGGATTGATTTTTCACGCCATTAATAATGACAAATCATTTCTTACACCATGTGTCGGTGAATCAAAACTTATGCGCGATCCATGTATCATCCAGACAGATGATGGAATATTCCATGTGGTTTGGACAGCAGGCTGGACCGAAAGAGGTATCGGTTATGCATCATCAAAAGATCTTATAAACTGGTCGGAACAGAAATATATTAAGGTTATGGAGAAGGAACCGACTGCACGTAACTGCTGGGCACCTGAAATAAGTTATGATAAGAAGAATAAGCAGTTCCTTATCATCTGGGCTACAACTATTCCGGGTCGATTCCCCGAAACCGAATCGATTGGCGACAACAGTTATAATCACAGGATCTATTACACCACAACAAAAGACTTTAAAGCTTTTTCAGAGACAAAACTGTTTTATGATAAAGGGTTTAATGCTATCGATGCAACAATAAATAATAACGGAAAGAATTATGTTATGTTTATTAAGGATGAAACCAGAATTCCTCCTCAGAAAAACATAAGGGCGGCCTTTTCAAACAGTCTCTATGGACCATATTCTGCTCCATCAGAACCGATAACAAGAAAATACTGGGCCGAAGGACCGACTTCTGTAAAAATAAATGACACATGGTTTGTATATTTCGATAAGTATACTGAAAATAAAATGGGTGCGGTTACTTCCAAAGACCTGGTTAAGTGGGAAGATATTTCAGATAAAGTTATATTCCCGGAAGGCGTAAGACATGGTTCTGTTTTTCAGGTTAGTGAGAAAATCCTTTCCGGATTGCAGAATACCGTTTCAGTACCTCAACAACAAACAGTAAAATCAATTTCAATGACATCCGGTACTTTTATTAATGTTAAAGACTTTGGTGCTAAAGGCGACAGCGTCGCATTCGACACAGATGCAATTAACAAAGCCATTGATGCTGCCTCAGCAGAAGGTGGAGGAACAGTATTTTTCCCTGCGGGCAAATATCTTAGTTTCTCAATCCGTTTAAAAAACAATATCACCCTTTTTCTTGATAATGGGGCAGTATTGATTGCAGCAGATCCCGGTCAGGGAAAAGGGGGATATGACTCTCCTGAACCAAACTTATGGGATAAGTATCAGGATTTTGGACACAGCCACTGGCATAACAGCCTGATATGGGGAGAAAATTTACAGAATATTTCTATTGTCGGTTATGGAATGATTGACGGGAAAGGACTTACCCGGGAGGGAAATAGAAAAGAAGGCATTGCCAATAAAGCAATTGCACTAAAATTGTGCCGGAATGTAATATTGAAAGATATCTCTATACTCAGAGGAGGACATTTTTGCCTGCTTGCCACAGGAGTAGATAACATGACGATCGACAATCTTAAATTAGATACCAATCGTGATGGATTTGATATTGACTGCTGCCGTCATGTACATATCTCTAATTGCAGTGTTAATTCACCGTTTGATGACGCAATTGTTCTGAAAAGTTCTTTTGGATTGGGTTATGTCCGCATTACCGAAGATGTGACTATAACTAACTGTTCTGTAAGTGGTTTTGACATCGGGACTTTTCTGAACGGGACGTACAAACGCGAAAATGCTGGCAGAGTACCTGACAGGGGTGTCGTTACCGGACGGATAAAATTCGGTACCGAATCGAACGGTGGATTCAGAAATATAACAATTTCCAATTGTACATTTGAGTTCTGCCGCGGTTTTGCACTGGAGACTGTAGATGGAGGAATTCTGGAAGACATTTCTATTTCAAATATCACCATGCGTGATGTTATGGGAGCCCCGTTTTTCTTGCGTTTGGGTTCCCGTATGAGAGGTCCGGAAGGAATACCTGTCGGAAAACTCAGAAGAATAAATATCAGCAATGTTATTGCCTATGGGGCAAATCCCGATTATGCCTCATTGCTGTTTGGGATTCCCGGATATGCTGTTGAAGATATAAAAATGGATAATATTACCCTTCTTTTGAAAGGTGGAGCGCCCAGGGAGCAGGCTGCAATTATAGTTCCAGAAAAAGAAAATTCATATCCCGACCCTCAGGAATTCGGAAAAATTCCTGCTTACGGTTTTTATATTCGTCATGCAAAAAACATTTCCCTGACAAATATCGAATTGAAACTGGAAAATGAGGATTATCGTCCCCCGTTTATTCTGGAAGACGTAAATGGTGCTTTGCTACTTAACGTCAGGGCTTCTCATGCGGAGGGGCAGCCTTCTTTTGTTTTAAAGAATGTTTCAGATTTCCGTATGACAGACTGTGGCATTTTGCCCGACAAAAAGATTACTAAAACAACTGATATAAAATTCTGAACCAGGATAATTTACAAATTCATTTAAATCATGAAACGATATTCAATCTTATTTTTGTCTTTTCTTTTATTGACATCAGGAACACTCGGGGAAAGAAAAGTCAAACCAACTATCTGGTTAATTGGCGACTCTACCATGAAAAACGGAACTGGTAAGGGAGCCGGCGGCCTTTGGGGCTGGGGAGACTATTTTTACAGACAGTTTGATACAATGAAAATATCAATTAAGAACTGTGCTTTGGGTGGAAGAAGCAGCCGTACTTTTATTACCCAGGAATTATGGGAAAAAGTACTGGCAAAAGTTAATCGGGGCGACTATATAATTATACAGTTCGGACACAATGACAGAAGTCCCGTTAATGACAGTACAAGGGCAAGAGGTACTATTAAAGGTACCGGGAATGAGACAGAAGAAATTGATAATGTCCTTACAAAAAAGCATGAAACAGTTCACACATATGGCTGGTACATGCGAAAATATATTGCCGACAGCAAGGCAAAAGGTGCTATCCCTATAGTTTGTTCACTCACTCCCAGGAACATATGGGAAAAGGGGAAAGTGGTCAGATCTTCCGAAGATTATGCTAAATGGGCTGAGGAAGCAGCAACAAATGAAAAAGCATTTTATATCAATCTAAATGAGATAATCGCCGGAAAATATGAAGCAATAGGTGAAGAAACTGTACGGATTAAATTCTTTCTGATAACTGATCATACTCATACAACTGAAGCAGGCGCAATTTTAAATGCTGAATCGGTAGCAGAAGGAATAAAATCTCTAAAGAGCTGTAAATTAAAAAAATACCTCTTGAAGAAACCTTCTTAAGAAGAGAGACGCTCCCCACCGGTAAAATGCAATCTATTTGTATCTTTAAGATTATTTTCTTCCGTTAAATTTTCTTTAGAACTGGTATGAGAATAAAAAGAATTCCGATTTATGGTTTACTGATATTAATGTTATCAGGTTGCGTTTCGGTCGGTAAAATCGGACGACATGATTTTGACTCAGGCTTTTATAAGCTGAAAGTTCCGGGAGCTGCCCCTTCCCGTGTTTATGCAGAGGTTATCGAAGATTCAGTTATCGTGTATCCGGTTAATTTATCCGGGAGAAAAGAATTTCCAAATACTTCTTCTTCCTCGGGTATTAAGGTCAGCAGGGTTAAATCGGACAACTATTACTACAAAGCTTGCTTTATTAATAAATCCGTTAATATTGACTTAACATCAATAATATTTAAATCGAGGAGTTCCATGGATGACGTTCCTAACCAGTTTAGCGCTGATCTGGATGTCGCAATATACGCGGGTTTCCGGAAAGATTTTTATAAGATTGTATCGCCCGCACATCCTCTTCATGAAGAAAAATCATCGATAATGCAGATTGGTTTCGATCTGGGCGTTTTTGCCGGAATAGGATCCTCACCTGTTAATCCCACTGTTACCAATAATAAAATAAGCCAGGAGTATGATGCAATGATTTTTCAAAAAGGAATTGCAGGTTTCATTTCAATTAATAAAATGTCATTTGGATTGGCAGTCGGGTTCGACAACCTTATTGACAAAAACAGATCTTCATGGATCTACAATCAAAAACCATATCTGGGACTTATTATTAGTGTTTCAAGTTTCTGACCATTATAGACTAATATTATCATAAAATTGTTCTGTTTTTCCTTTCACTAAGGTTCGCAAAGGGAGAAATTACCTCTTCTGATTTTATTCGGAACTTTATAAGGTATTTACTGTTACATCATAAAAGGAGTTCAGAATCTGAGAAAAATAATAATTATTATCTTTGTATTCCAATTTTAAACTAAAAATATATGGAAGCAGTAACCCTGGTACCGGTAAATGAAATGGATGGCCGACGATTGTATTATACTTTTATCGCTGGCGCCAGAAAAGTTATTGAACACCAGGTTGAGCTCAATAAAATCAACGTATTCCCTGTAAACGATGGAGATACCGGAACAAACCTGGCATCTACTATCAGGGCGGTAGTTGACTCGATTCACCCTCACCGGTCGTATAAAATAACTGCCGACAGGATTGCCGAAACGACCCTTGTTAATGCACGTGGAAACTCCGGAATTATTTTTGCACAATTCCTTTATGGGATGAGCACTGAAACCGGTAATTTTAAAACAATCACAATAAATCAATTTGCCGAAAGCATTAAAAAATCTGTACGTTATATCTATGATGCAGTTGCTAATCCTGTTGAAGGTACTATGCTTACCGTGATTAAAGACTGGGCCAACTATATCTACGATAACAGAAACCGGATAAAAGACTTCAATCAGCTTTTTATCAGCTCTTTAGATGTATTGAATAAATCACTTATTGCTACCAAATCTAAACTTGCTGTCCTCAAAAGAGCTAATGTTGTTGATGCCGGGGCACGGGGATTTGTGTTTTTTGTTGAAGGCATTATTGATTTCATTGCCAATCGAAACGTTAAGGAACTAATACAGGTAAAAGCTGAATCTGCTTTGTTTGAAAAGTCAGAAGAATCTATCCCTGAAAAAGTAGACTTCAGATTCTGCACTGAAGCCCTAATTAAAAAAAGTTCAACTGATATCAGAGAATTGCGTTCAACTCTTGAAAAATACGGAAATTCGATTGTTATAGCCGGGTCTGACAGGATGAGACGGATACATCTGCACACAAATAATCCGGCCGAACTGTTCAACGAATTGAGATATACAGGAACTATCACTTTCCAGAAAGCAGATGATATGGTACGTCAGAGCGAAGTCGTTCATAACAGAAAATGGAAGATCGCATTGGTTACTGACTCTACATGTGATCTTGCCCAGGATCTGATCGACAATTATCAGATAAACATGCTGCCGATTAATATAAATTTTGGTGAGAATCATTATCTGGATAAAGTCACTATCCGACCGGAACAGTTTTATACTCTTTTAAAAGAGAATAAAGACTATCCAAAATCTTCGCAGGTGAATGAAAAGAGTTTTACTAACCTCTATTCCCATCTGGCTTCTCATTACGACTCAATAATTGCTGTTCATCTGAGTGACAAGTTAAGCGGAACATTTAACAGCAGTCAAAAGGCAGCCCTGGCGATAAGCAAAGAATTCAATAAACCAATTTCGGTAATAAATTCCAGGAATCTTTCCGGGGCACTTGGACTGATAATCCTGAGAGCGGCTCAGGCTATAGAGCTTGGATTCTCTCACCAACAGATAGTTGAAATGTCAGAAAAATGGGTTAAGAATACTCGTATCTTCGTAAGCGTAAGAGATATAAAATATCTGATCAGGGGAGGGCGGCTTTCTGCTGCAAAAGGATTGATTGCACGGATACTGAATATTAATCCAATCGTATCTATTGATGAATCGGGAAAAGCTATTGTCTTTGATAAAGCTTTCAATCAGAAAGTGAATATGGAGAAAGTAATGGGACATATCCGTAATTTAATGGGGAAAAAAACAGTATGGAACTACATCGTTCTCCATGCAAATAATAATGAAGCGGCACAATGGTATTCTGAAAAAATGGAAAACCTCACTAATAAGAAACCTGTTTCTGTCGTGAATATTTCTCCCATTATCGGAGCCAATGCCGGTATTGGAGCTTCCGCTGTGGCCCTTCTTCTTGACTAACACTCATCTATATGAGTTTCTTACATTTTTATTTTCAGGGCTTTCTGCTGATAATGGTTCTAATGACTCTCCTGTGGGTTGTCAGTATTATACTTAAAAATGTAAGTATTGTAGATCTCTTCTGGGGTTTAGGATTTGTTTTAACTGCCGGATTCTATTTTATTAAAACAGATGGATTTGAACCGAGGAAATTGATCCTGATTGTTCTTGTAGCGATCTGGGGTGTTCGATTATCCGTTTACCTGGCATTTCGGAACATTGGGAAGGGGGAAGATTTCCGGTATAAACAATTCCGGAAGAATTATGGAGATAAAAGATATTGGTGGATCAGCTTTTTTCAGACATTTCTGCTTCAGGGTGTACTTATGTGGCTTATTTCTGCGCCCTTGCTGGGTGGACAATATTACAGACTAAATAACTCCCTTGGAATTCTCGATTACATAGGAATTATCTTTTGGTTTATTGGTTTTTGTTTTGAGACAGGAGGCGACTTTCAGCTTGCCCGTTTCAAAGCAAATCCTGCAAATAAAGGAAAGGTGTTGGATAAAGGATTCTGGCGCTTTACGCGTCATCCTAATTATTTTGGTGATTCCGCAATATGGTGGGGATACGGATTTTTATGCATGGCTTCCGGAAGTTATATCCCAATCCTCGGATCGCTGCTTATGACAGCATTAATCATAAAAGTTTCAGGTGTTGCACTTCTTGAAAAAAGCCTGAAAGAACAGAAACCTCAATACAAAGAATATATAGAAAAAACCAGTGCATTTCTACCCTGGTTTCCAAAGAAAGTTGGCCCCCCTTCTCACCTAAATGGGGGTTAATACTCAATTTTTTAGAATGCTTTTTTCATGTGAAAGAATTAGTCCCCCTTTAGGGAGGGCCGAGCGTTAAAAAACAGCCCAGTGGGCTGTTTTAGTGAAGGATCCAGCCTGTCGCGATGGCCGCGAAGCGGACAGGGGCCCCCTTTTTTGCGCACTTTGTAGATAATTGAATATCTTTATATAATATTCATATTAAAACATCATTTTATTCAGGATACTGTAAAAACTATTTGATAATGAAATTGGTTCTAAA
>Ga0209744_1000159_pt1 | contig 21875 bp, 19 predicted proteins | sample BarGraNGADG00311_2_FD_184494 | JGI IMG/M metagenome (GOLD analysis project Ga0209744, IMG submission 184494) | Arctic peat soil microbial communities from Barrow, Alaska - Barrow Graham LP Ref core NGADG0004-311 (SPAdes) (version 2) | ecosystem: Environmental > Terrestrial > Soil > Wetlands >... | reverse complement strand
CAGAAAAACAAAATGTTCCGTTCATTCATCGGACAGGGTTATTATGGTGTTGCACTGTTATCTGTAATCATACGGAATGTATTGGAAAATCCTTCATGGTACACATCATACACTCCCTATCAGGCTGAAATTTCCCAGGGTCGTCTTGAAGCTCTGCTGAATTTTCAAACGATGATTATTGAGCTTACGGGGATGGCGATCGCCAACGCCTCATTGCTTGATGAATCAACTGCAGCAGCAGAGGCTATGATAATGATGTTTAATGCACGATCAAGAGCTTCAGTGAAAGCCGGAGCCAACAAATTCTTTGTTGACGACGATATTTTCCCTCAAACAATGGACGTGATTAAAACACGGTCAAAACCACTTGGTATTGAACTTATTACAGGAAAATACACGACTATAACCTTTAATGAGTCATACTTTGGGTCAATAATACAATACCCTGCTGCGTCAGGTCAGATAAGGGATTATAAGGCTTTTTCCGATATGGCTCATGCAACGGGAACTCTCGTCGGAGTGGCTGCAGATCTGATGAGCCTTGCTCTTTTAATACCTCCCGGAGAATGGGGTGCAGATATTGTTGTCGGTTCAAATCAAAGGATGGGCCTTCCAATGAGTTTCGGAGGTCCGCATGCAGGCTATTTTGCAACAAAAGATGAACTTAAACGGAGTATGCCCGGAAGAATTATCGGTGTATCAGTTGATGCTCAGGGAAACAATGCCTTAAGGATGGCTTTGCAAACAAGAGAACAGCATATAAAACGGGAAAGGGCTACATCAAATATATGTACCGCTCAGGCACTTTTGGCTGTTATGTCGGGGATGTACGCCCAGTATCACGGTCCTGAAGGATTGAAAGACATTGCAGAACATATCCATAAGTCAGCATGTACCATTAGCTACTATCTCAAAAAGATGGGATTCAGGCAACTGAATTCTATGTTTTTCGATACCATAAAGATAATTCCTGGCGATGGTATCTCAATAGAATCCCTGAAAAAGCTTGCACTTGAGGCAGAGATGAATTTCTATTATCCCGATGACAATTCAGTAGTTATAAGCACCGATGAAATAACAACAATTAAAGAAATAAACACCATTGTAAACATTTTTGCGGCTGCCGCAGGAAAGGCGACGGTTAAGATTGATTCTCACTGCAATTGTAATGTTATTGAAGAAAAGTTTTTAAGAAAGTCCTCTTTTTTAAAAGGTGGAACTTTTAACCGATACCATAGCGAGACTGAGATGATGCGATATATCAAGATGCTTGAAAGAAAAGATTTTTCACTTACTCACTGCATGATCTCTCTTGGTTCCTGCACAATGAAGCTAAACCCTGCCAGTTCAATGTTTGCCCTGAGTTGGCCGGAATTTGGAAATATTCATCCATTCGTTCCAAAGGATCAGGCACTGGGTTATTATCAGATTATGGATGAATTAGGCGAAGCACTTAAAGAAATAACAGGATTTTCAGCAATCTCATTTCAACCAAACTCAGGAGCAGCAGGCGAATATACCGGATTAATGACAATTCGCGAGTATCATCTGACAAGAGGAGAAGGACACAGAAATATCGTTCTGATTCCATCCTCAGCACATGGCACAAATCCTGCAAGTGCCGTAATGGCCGGCATGAAGATAATTGTCATAGAGTGCGATGAGAAAGGAAATATTAGTGTCGATGATCTGAAGAAAAAAGCTGAAGAGCACAGAGATAACCTTGCCGGTTTTATGATCACTTATCCTTCAACTCATGGTGTATTTGAAGCTGCAGTTAAAGATATGTCAGATATTATCCATGCAAACGGAGGCCTTGTTTATATGGACGGAGCAAATATGAATGCACAGGTAGGACTTACAAATCCCGGCCATATTTGTGCAGATGTCTGCCATCTGAACCTTCATAAGACTTTTGCCATACCCCATGGTGGCGGTGGTCCGGGTATGGGTCCGATTCTTGTAAATGACAAACTTGCTGAGTTCCTTCCTTCCCATCATTTTGCAAATACTGGTGGAAGTCATGGTACTAGTGCAGTCGCAGGAGCTCCTTTTGGAAGCGGACATATACTTACAATCTCACATGCATACGTAATGATGATGGGTTCCTTCGGATTAACACAGGCTACAAAATATGCCATACTAAATGCTAATTATATTGCAGCCTCCTTAAAAGGATGGTTTAATACTTTATATACCGGTTCAGAGGGATTTGTAGCCCACGAGATGATACTCGATTGCAGGAATTTTAAAACAGAAGCAGGCATCACTGAAGCAGATATTGCTAAAAGATTGATGGATTATGGATTCCATGCACCCACTCTCTCATTTCCGGTTCATGGTACCCTCATGGTGGAACCTACTGAATCAGAATCTCTTCAGGAGCTCGATAAATTTATATCCGCCTTGAAATCTATATGGAATGAGATCGAGGAAATTAAGACAGGTAAAGCAGATAAAGAGGATAATGTTTTACATAACGCACCGCATACAGTTAAAGTTGTCGCAGCAAATGATTGGAATCATACATACGATCGCCAGAAAGCTGCCTTCCCAAATAATTGGGTCGCTGAGAATAAGTTCTGGCCTGCAGTTGGGCGTATCGACGATGGTTATGGCGATCGAAATCTTGTTTGTACTTGTGATTCTATTGATTCATACAGACAGGAGGCAATGAAGAAATAAATTATCATCTTTACTTAAGTAAATATTTTTTGAACTATACTTTATATTACTATGCGCAATTCTTCATGGAATGATCTTGTTGCCCTGATCGACGGGAAAAAACTAAGCTATAAGCCGGTGGGATTTATTATTGACAGCCCATGGATCCCCGGTTGGTATGGGATTTCAAATATTGATTTCTATTCATCTGATGAACACTGGATAAAATCTAACCTTAAAGCTGTTAATGCATTTCCGGATGTCTGGTTTCTGCCTTCATTCTGGTCGGAGTATGGTATGTGTACGGAACCTTCTGCCTTTGGCTCGCGAATGATATTTCTTGAGAAGAACCTTCCTCACGCGGAGAAGATCCTTAAAGGTATAGAAGCAGCAGATTCTCTGCCTCAGCCAAACGTAAAAACAGATGGATTGTTACCGTTCATGATAAATCGTCTTAGAAATAATCAGGAAGCCATAATTAAAGCCGATCATCAGATCAGATTTGCAGTCGCCAGAGGCCCACTTAATATAGCCAGTTTCCTGATGGGAGCATCCGAATTCATGATGGCGATTGCTATGGATCCCTCAGGTACGCACCGGCTTCTTAAAAAAATCACTGATTTCATTTGTGAATGGCTTGCCTGGCAGAAAGAATGTTTCCCATCTATTGATGGAGTTCTGATATTGGATGATATTATTGGTTTTGTTGGAGAAGTCGAATTCAAGGAATTTGTTATTCCATATTTTAAAAAGATATTCAGTTGTACCGGTGCTAAAGTCAGGTTTCTTCATAACGATGCGGATGGACTTATAACTGCCAGGTATCTTAATGAAATGGATATAAATATGTTCAATTTCTCTTTTGGACACACACTTGGTGAAATTCGTGAACTGGCAGGTCCCGGGGTTGTTCTGGTTGGCAACATCCCTCCAAGGGATGTTCTGGCGGGTGGTACACCTGAACAGGTTAAAGCGGCTGTAAATAAGGCATTTGGAGAAATCAAGGATTACAGCAGAATTATCTGGTCTGCAGGTGGCGGAATGCCTCCCAACGTAAAAAATGAAAACATTAATGCTTTTATTGAAGCCGTTAAAAAACAATCAAATAATTTGTAGTTATGATACGATTTCTGATTAGTCTTCTGGTAATAGTTTCTTTAAGTATTCCCGCAATATCTCAGAAAACGGAAATCCTTCATCTATCTGTCGGATCCGGCAGTTTTGAAAGAATAAATACACCGGTCAGTTTTGGATTGGAAGGGGTATCAATAAGTGATACAGTATCATTTAAGTTATTTGAAAAAGTTAGCGGGAAGCTTATACAAAAGACATTTCAGATTGAACCCGGCTACATTCCCCAATTATGGTGGATACTGGACGGAACAACAGAGTCTGGAAAGACAAGGGAATATTTTCTGTTCAAGGATGTTCCGCTAATAGTTGAAAACAAGATAACTACTGTTGTTACTCCTGAATCAATAGTGCTTAAGAGCGGAAATTCTGAGATACTGCATTACCAGACAGCAATTCTTTACCCGCCTGCCCAGATTGAATACTGCATACAAGAGAAATGGCTTTATTCATCCTTTAATTACTCCTTCCGGCAATATACTTACCAGGGTGAGCCCTCCTGACCATTATCATCATGTTGGTATCTGGAATCCCTGGACAAGAGTCAGGATTGGCAAACATGTAACTGATTTCTGGAATTTATACGAAAAACAAGGTACTGTAAGATTTGCCGGGATAAACTCAATTATTAATGGTCCGGTTTACGGTGGTTTCTCTGTAAAACAGGAACATATTGATTTTCAGGGTAAAAAACATGAAGAACTGGCTATAAATGAAGTATGGGATGTAAGAGCATGGAATGTTGAACCTGTTGTAGGATTAAAAGCCTGGCTTGTTGACCTTACTACTTTTCTATCGGTGGCCGGTGATTCAACGATTGTCTTCGAAGCTTACAGGTATGGTGGAGGCATCGGTATCAGGGCAAGCGAAGAATGGACCAAAGATAACAGCACAGTGCTTACATCTGAGGGCAAAACCCGGAAAGATGCTGATGGAACCCGGGCAAGATGGACTGATCTCAATGGAACTTTTAAAAATAATGGTCAATCTGGAATTGTCTTTTTTTCCCATCCGGCAAACAGGGAACATCCGGAACCAATGCGTGTATGGCCTGAGAATGCGAATAATGATCGGGGAGATGTCTATTTTGAATTCTGTCCGATCAGATATAAAGAGTGGGCACTAAATCCGGGTAATGTATACAGATTAAAATACAGGATGCTGGTTTATGACGGCAAAATAGATAAGTCAACAGCCGACAGGATCTGGAATGACTTTGCATATCCTCCTGTTGTGAGTATCTCTAAGAAATAAAGAACATTATAGAATGCCACCAACGTACAATTATTAATTTCGAAATAATGAAAAAGATTTTCCTGATTATTATTCCCTTTGCTTTAGTTATAAGCTCCTGTGGAACAGGTGGCTCCAGGCAACAAACTACCAAATCAGATTCTTCAATGGAAAAAACCTATCAGGTAAAATTGATTACTGTTGATCCGGGCCATTTTCATGCTGCACTGGTCCAGAAAGTTATGTATGATCAGGTTTCTCCCGAAGTGCATGTTTATGCTCCGGAGGGGCCTGATTATCTCCAGCATCTCGATAGGATCAAAACGTATAATAGCAGACAGGTGAATCCAACCAGCTGGAATGAGAAGGTATATGTTGGTCCCGATTTTTTCGAAAAGATGATATCCGATAGAGCTGGCAATGCAGTAGTGTTATCGGGGAATAACATGAAAAAAGCAGAATATATTACGAAATCTATCAATGCAGGTCTTAATGTGCTGGCAGATAAGCCTATGATAATTAGTCCGGAGGATTTTCCTGCTTTGGAAGCTGCTTTCGCGACAGCAAAAGTGAAAGGAGTTCTTTTATATGATATAATGACTGAGAGATATGAGGTGACAACAATTCTTCAGAAACTTCTTTCACAAAAAGCTGAAGTCTTTGGCAATATGACAACAGGGAGTAAAGAAGAACCCGCTGTAACCAAAGTGAGTGTTCATCACTTTTCAAAGATTGTTTCCGGAAGTCCTTTACTTCGTCCTGCCTGGTTTTTCGATGTTCATCAACAGGGGGAGGGCATTGTTGATGTGACAACACATCTGGTTGACCTTGTTCAGTGGGAATGTTTCCCGGAACAAATTCTGAATCCTTCAGACATAACTATGATAAGTGCAAAGAGATGGCCAACTCTTATCTCAAAAGAAGAGTTTAAGGGTGTGACCGGCTTTGAAAATTTTCCCGATTATCTGCTAAACGATACCAAAGACGGAAAGTTGAGTGTTTTTGCAAACGGAGAGATTATTTATAAGATAAAAGGTGTTTATGCAAAAGTTTCTGTTGAATGGAAATACCAGGCTCCTCAGGGCGGAGGCGATACTCACTACTCTGTAATGCACGGAACAAAATGCGATCTGATCATTAGGCAGGGTTCGGGTGAAAAATTTCTACCCACGTTGTATATCGAAAATATTAAAGGAACAACAATGAAAGAGTTCGTTTCGGGATTAAAAGATGTTGTCAGGACATTACCTTATGACAGTCTTACTATTGAAACAGTGAGTTCTTCTGCCATTAAGATAAATGTCCCAAAAAAGTACAGGGTATCTCACGAAGAGCATTTTGGCCAGGTAACTTCAAAATTTCTGGAATACATTAAAGCAGGTAAATTGCCGGAATGGGAAGTATCGGGAATGATAACTAAATACTATACCACTACAAGTGCTCTGAAACTGGCAAGGGAGAATAAAAAATAGGTACCGTTACTCAAACATATTCTCAACAGCTAAAGAATATAATTCTTCAAGTGGTATACCGGCAGCTGCAGCCTGTTGTGGGACGAGGCTTTCTTTTGTCATGCCGGGTACAGTATTTATTTCAATAAAAAAAGGTTTTTCCCCGACAACTATAAAATCAACCCTGACAATTCCCTTACATCCAAGAAGATCATAAACATACATGCTGATTCTTTGTATTTCGTTTGTTACCGATAAAGGCATATCAGCCGGAGTAACCTCGCTTGATTTTCCGGGTGTATATTTTGCTTCATAATCGAAAAATTCATTTTTACTTATAATTTCGGTTACAGGAAGAACGATAGTTTTACTTTTTGTTTTAACAACACCGCAAGCTACCTCTCTGCCATCCATGAAAGCTTCAATGAGGACCTCATCGCTCTCCTTAAAAGCAGTTTCAATAGCCGGCAACAATTCCTCTTTCTGTTTCACCTTGGTAACACCGAAACTGGAACCACTGTCGTTTGGCTTTACAAAACAGGGAAGTTCTAATTGTTTAACGATGTTCACCAGATCCATATGCTCTCCTTTTCTTAGCAACACAGCGTTTGCTATCATGATCCCATACTCCTTAAGAAAGAGTTTACATGCCTGTTTGTTGAATGTAAGGGCAGAACAGAATGCATCACAGCTGGTGTAAGGAACCCCCATCATATCAAAGTACCCCTGAAGTAGGCCATTCTCCCCGGGCGTACCATGAATTGCAATGAATACTCCGTCGAATCTGATCCTGTTTTCGTCATATACAAGGCTAAAATCATTCTTGTCAATATTATGATAACGCCCCTTCTGATCTTCCCAGTACCAGTTGGTACCCCGGATAATGATAATATATACTATATATTTCGAGGACAAAACTTTCCCTACTTCACCTGCACTCTTTACAGATATCTCAAACTCAGAGGAATCCCCCCCGGCTACTACTGCAATCGTCTTCATATTTTGTTTAATTTATCAACTCAAATTTAAAAAATTATACTGATATATTTTTAATGAAATCCATAACCTCATTTCTTTGCGCACTTTGCGGTTAAATTCTTTAAGTTTCTCATAGTACATTGAATTCTCAACTTGTTATGTTAACTTTGGTAAAAATTTTAAAAAGTATAAAAATGAAAAAAGGTTGTTTAGTTTCGATTATAGTAGTTGGGGTTTTGGCAATTATTGTATTGGCCATAGTTCTTTGGGGCACAAAAGTTTACAATGGCATGGTTACCATGCAGGAAACTGTAACAAGTCAGTGGGGCAATGTTGAAACACAATATCAACGCAGATCCGACCTCGTTCCCAACTTTGTAAATACTGTTAAGGGCGCTGCCAACTTCGAGCAAACCACTCTTACACAGGTTATTGAAGCCAGATCAAAAGCCACTTCAGTTACAATTGATCCAACAAAGATGACAGCAGAAAATATGCAACAGTTCCAACAGGCCCAGGGACAGTTATCTTCAGCATTATCAAGATTGATGGTGGTTGTCGAAAAGTATCCCGAACTTAAAGCTACACAGAATTTCAGAGATCTACAGGTGACTCTTGAAGGGACTGAGAACAGGATTTCAGTAGAAAGAAGAAAATTCAATGAGGTGGCTCTAACATACAATACTTACATCAGAAGGTTTCCTCAGAGTTTTCTTGCCGGTATGTTTGGATTCCATATCAAGCCCTATTTTGAGGCTGAAAAAGGTGCTGAAAAAGCTCCGGCAGTTACATTTTAATTATTATTCATATATTATATAATGAAAGCTTCATCGTTCTTTTCGGAAGAACAACAGGCTCAGATTCTTGCATCTGTCAGGGAGGCTGAGATGGAAACTTCAGGCGAAATCAGAGTACACGTTGAAACTTCACTTAAAGGTGATGTTCTCGACAGAGCGGCATGGCTATTCAAAAAGCTGGGGATGGATAAGACTGCTGAACGCAATGGCGTGCTGTTTTATCTTGCAGTAAGCGACAGAAAATTCGCGATCATCGGAGATGCCGGCATAAATTCAAAAGTTCCTCCTGGTTTCTGGGATGATATAAGTGAACTGCTGAAGAAGGATTTCAAAGAGGGTAAGTTCACAGAAGGTCTGTCAGAAGGAATTTTGTTAGCCGGGAAACATCTTAAAATTCATTTTCCTCACAGAAAAGATGATGTAAACGAATTGTCTGATGAAATTTCTTTTGATAAAATAAAATAAAAAGGGAGTAATGATAATGATAAAAAAAAGCTTGTATTTACTGATCCTTTCAGTTTTATTTTTCACCGTATCAATTGACAGGGTTTTTTCACAGGATATTCCCGAACGGCCGGTTCCTCCGAGGTTGGTTAACGATTTCGCCGGGATGCTTAAGCTAGATGAGGTGCGTATGCTCGAACAAAAGCTGGTAGCTTTCAGCGATTCCACTTCCACTCAGATCGCCATCGTTATAGTTCCTTCACTCGGTGGATATGATAAAGCTGATTACGCACAACGCCTTGGTGAAAAATGGGGTGTTGGTCAGAAAGGAAAGAATAACGGTATGCTTATACTGATTAAACCAAAAACTGCCGGTTCTGATGGTCAGGTACAGATTGCCCCGGGTTATGGTCTTGAGGGAGCTATTCCAGATTTAACATGCAGTGATATAGTTGATCGTGAGATTCTTCCTGCATTCAGAAACGGAGATTATTATCGTGGACTAATCAATGCCACGAATATTTTAATGTCTCTCGCACGAGGTGAATTTTCTGCAGCAGAATATGGTCAGAGAGCAAAGAAGAGTACCGGTAAAAACATTCCGTTTGGACTGGTAATATTTATAGTTTTCATTATAATAGTAATGATCTCAAGAGGATCTGGAGGATCGAATAATAAGCATATCAGTACAGGTGGTTTGCCATTCTGGATGCTGTTGGGAATGATGAACTCCGGAAGAGGTTCGGGAGGCAGCTGGGGCGGTTTTTCAGGTGGCGGCGGCGGTGGAGGTGGCGGCTTCGGTGGCTTCGGTGGTGGAAGTTTTGGTGGCGGTGGCGCAGGTGGCAGCTGGTAATAAATGGTTCATCCAAGCTGAAGTAAGATTGCAGAACAAACGAACAGTGAAGTAAGAATTCTGTTTTATTTCTGCATTCTGACTTCGTTTGTTCTTCATTAGTTTGGTCTATATAAATTATTTGTTATTTATAGGGTGGATTCTCTTCCGGATATATATTTCCTCCATTTTTCTATTACCTGTACCATATCATCCGGAAGATTGGAATCAAAGTAGAGTCTTTTCCCAGTTACAGGATGATCGAATGCTAATGATTTTGCATGAAGAGCCTGACGGGGCAATATCTTAAAACAATTTTTAATAAATTGCTGATATTTGGTGAATGTTGTACCTTTTAGAATCTGATCTCCACCGTATTCTTCATCATTAAACAAAGGATGTTTTATGTGACTGAAATGAACCCGGATCTGATGTGTGCGCCCGGTTTCAAGTTTACATTCAATAAGCGAAATATATCCAAGATCTTCTAAAACCTTATAATGTGTTATCGCAGTTTTACCCTCATTTTCATCCTTGAATACCTGCATTATCTTCCTGTCTTTTATACTTCTCCCTACATTCCCGGTAATTGTTCCTTCCGTGGGATCAGGTATTCCCCATACGAGAGCATTATACCTGCGATCGGTGGTTCTGTCAAAAAACTGTTTTGAGAGCCTGTTCAATGCAAATTCATTCTTGGCAATGACCAGAATTCCGGAGGTGTTTTTATCTAACCTGTGAACCAGTCCAGGTCTGCTTTCCCCTGTATTAAAAAGAGGAAGATCTTTAAAGTGCCACATAAGTGCATTTACCAGAGTTCCGCTATAGTTTCCATATGCAGGATGCACAACCATACCAGGCTCTTTGTTAACAACCAGGACATCATCATCTTCATATACAATATTTAAAGGAATGTTCTGGGGAATAAGCTCAATTTCTCGTGGAGGAGTCGGCAAAACAACCTGTACAATATCTCCGGGTTTAACTTTGTAGCTTGGCTTAACCGGATTATTATTTACGAGTATATTTCCGGCATTGGCAGCATTCTGAATGCGTGTTCTGGAGGAATTCTCGATCCTGTCAGACAGGAACTTATCTATCCTTAGAAGTGATTGTCCCGGATCTGCCTTGAAACGGTAGTGTTCAAAGAGTTCTTGTTGTTCGGCTATTTCTTCTTCGGTCATTTCTGGTGATTACCTTGATTTAATTAGCCGGTTATATCCAACGGGCCGTCCATTCATACTTGTAACTATAAAGTACACTCCGGGGTGAAGCGAGGAGATATCGATCTGTTCCCGGAAGGGAACTTTAATTAGTTCACGGCCATAGATATCCAAGATTGTTATGGTTGACAAACCTGACATTGTGATTTCTCCTGGGTCAATATTTATAAATTCAGTTGCAGGATTTGGCCATATATTTAGCAGGTTTTTGTTAGCGTGATATAAGATATCATTAACAGACGTTATGTTAAGTGGAGCTCCGACAACAGGTCTTATCATAATACTGCCCTGAACCTGTGACTGTCTCCATTCACCATTCAGCCAGTAGAATTGTCTGCCGGCATGAGGAGTATTAACATCAAGCCCTGCATTCAGGAATGTTTCGGTGCGTTGCCTCCATCCTATATAAAAGATACCGTTTACTACAGCACCTTCAGGAATAGTGTAGTTATAGAAACCATTTATCATGTTACCCTGTTCAACCATGACCTCTTCCCTGGTATAAATAATATTTCCGGGTATTCCATCGTTATTATCCCATACCACAAGATCGAATGCTCTTTTATTGGCTTCAAGATAACTGTCGTTGAAGCATATACGTATTGCTCTCAAAGTATCCTGCATGAAGGATACATATTTGTAAGCTACCATAGCGTTCCTGGAACCGAGTCCGTTTATCCCGTATCCCCCTTCAGATGACCCGTCATCGAATGCAAAATAGTTATTGAAAACCTGAAAATAGACCAGAGTATCATTCCCCTTTGGATCAAAATTGTCAGTCTTAAGTGAGGCAGTAATTCTGAAAAGAGCTGAATCGTTACTGGTGGTATTGTAAGTATAAACCAGGTTGGCACTATAATCAATACTGGTCAAAGGGCTTATATTTGTAGCTCCGGCAGAGAAAAAATATGCCTGAGAGTTATTATTTACGTCCCATATCTCAAAATTACGGGTAACATTTCTTGTTATTATATCGTTATTTCGATAATGAACAATTACAGAAGATCCCATTTCCTGGAGGTAGACCTGTCTGAATTGTTTCCAGGGCATAGCTTCATGAGTCTTGAGCAGAGAGCGCAGAGGAAGTGTGAGTGCCACATCCGCAAAAACTGTATCACCCGCGTTCCTGTTCCTGTTAAGAAGAACGTAATCAATATTCCAGATATCACAGTTTCCTACCATTGAAGGATCACTGAGGTTTAGGCTGAGGCTTGCATAATTAATAAACCGGAACTGGAAACCTTTTTGAAGGAAACGGTTATTGTCAATTCTGATAATGGCAGGTTTAAATCTTTGATCAAGGTTCCCTTCAGCTTTCCATACTGAATACCATTTATTTTCAACTGGTGCAAAAAACTGAAGTGTTAGACTGTCATTTGCTTCAGGCGGATCTGCAAGACCACCTGCCTGGTAGAAGAAGCTTAACCATATATTATCTGAAACATTGTAGTTAAGATTTATTGGTTGAGATGTAAGGTGATCTGCTTCAAAACCTGATGAATTAGCAGTTGCGTACAATTTACCGGTATTATCCAGCGCGTCGAATGTAGCGATTCCGACCGTGGGCTGGCGATCTGAGTAAGTATTATTGATGAATACAAAATTATCTGTCCATTTTTTACTATCCGGGAATACAGAATGTCCTGAGAAATCATCAAACAGTGGAAGATCAATGGTATCAATAGCAGTTAATCCTTTCTTTTCTTCAGTTTTCTTAAGGGCATTTGTTATACTTGAGTTTGATTGAAGACCGATGATAACCTCCTGTGCAGGCAAATATACCAGGCATAAATTGAGAAAAAAATAGTATAAGATTATATGCTTGAACATCAGGGTTAATTAGACTAATTGTCTAAGGTTTTTACATCCGGGATCGTATCTGAAATATTTTTGGTTCTATCAATCTGAATTTTAGCTGGATCAACCGTAAGCCAGAGGTATATTTCTTTTCCGAGTTGAACGGTAGCATCGTCTTTGAATTCCGGAATCTGTTTATATACAAAAGCATTAAGGGTATCTTGTCCGCTGACAATTGTTTTGTCGTATTCATACGCGGCCAGATTGAGCGATGAGCTAAGAATTTTATTTTTTGCCGATTCAAGTTTCATACCTAACAGATCAGGAAGAGAAGTATGCTGGTTGCTGAATCCTTTACCCAAAACCAGATCCACCACCGAACCTTTCTGCAAAGAATCTCCCTCGGGGATCTTCTTTCCGTTGTACAGTTGATCGATAACGACATCGATTGACAGATCGGGTCTGTATCTTAATTGTCCGACTTCGAGACCCGAACTCTCTATAACTAAAAGTGCCTGTCTTTTAGGAAGATTGACAAGATTTGGCATTGCTACCATTTCAGGATGAAAGGCATTGATGGTAAATAAGATATCTCTCCATTTTTTCACTTTGAACCCTGGTTTGGGATTCTGTTCTGCTATACAGCCTCGGGGAACAACTGTTGTGTATATCGAATCAACTACCTGATATCGCAGTCTGCTCTTCTTTGCAAGTTTTGCAGTTTGTTCCATTGTGAGTCCGTAGAAATCCGGTACTGGTCGGGCCTGTCCGTGTCTTGTATAAAAATTCAGCCAGATAAGTAACAACATTACAGCTCCAACTACAATTACAACAGCAAAGCCAAGATTCTTAAGAAATACTTTGCTCAGAATAAAGTTTTTTAAGCTCATATGGAAAAATTGAACATTAGTAATAACGCAAAGGTACTGATAATATTACTTTTTTCACCCCTGTCCCGCTTTGCGGGATTCTATTTCCACTTTTATTCCAGACACCTCTGTGGATTTGAGGTTATATTGGATTATATAGAGAGTCTCTTTCTACAGGAATGAAACCTGCCAGGCGAATCAGAGTGCAAATCTCTTCACTGCTCATCGCCGGATTCTCCTCTTTTGAACCAGCCATTGAATAAATTCTTGTTGTATCATCTATTGTCCCATCCATATCATCCGTACCAAAAGAAAGAGATAATTGTGCACATTCCTTCCCGGTCATTGGCCAATATGCTTTGATATGAGGGAAGTTATCGAGATATACTCTGGAAACCGCATAGTTTCGAAGATCTTCAATCGTATTTACTTCACCCAGGTACGACATACTGTTATTCGATTTTTTGTACTTTAAAGGAATAAATGCATTAAAGCCCCTTGTTTTATCCTGAAGAATGCGAAGCCTTTCCATATGATCAATACGATGAGAATAGGTTTCAATATGACCATAAAGCATAGTGGCATTTGAAGGAATTCCCAAAGTATGGGCTGTTTCATGTATCTTCAGCCATAGCTCGGAAGATGATTTTTCAAAACAGATAATCTTTCTGAGCTCTTCATCGAATATTTCAGCACCCCCTCCCGGAATGGAATCGAGACCATACTCTTTTAAAAGTGTAAGTCCTTCTTTAATTGTGCATCCTGTACAGGATATCATATGATCAAGCTCAATTGCAGAAAAGGCTTTTATATGGAGAGAAGGTCTGTGCTCTTTTATTTTTTTTATAAGGGAGCCCCAATAATGAAGATTATGGGATGGATGGACCCCGCCGACAATATGGACTTCAGTAACGGCCTTATTATCAAAACGTTTCACAATATTGAGCATCTCTTCATGACTGAATTCCCAACTTTCAGGATCACCTTCGGGTTTGTGGTATGAGCAGAATCTGCAATTATATATACATTTATTGGTTGGTTCAATGTGAAAATTGTGATTGAAATAGGCAAGATTGCCATTGTGCCTTTTTCTGACGATACCTGCAAGCAGACCGAGCAAAGCCAGATCTGCCTTTTTATATAGTAATAAACCATCCTCAGGCGTAATCCGGATATTGCCGGTTATCTTGTCGGCTATCAACCTGAGATCTTTATCGTCTATATGGGATAAAAGGGTTTGCATGCTAATATTTAATAAGTCAGCAAAGGTAATAATAATAGAACCGGATTCTATTATTGATGAAATCCCTACGGGATTTTTTGTAATCCGGTATTAGAGTATGAACCGCGGAGCGGTTCCATAAATAATAGGGAAATGACCAGAACAAAAAAATATACCCCGGAGGGGTTTCATCAGTAGGTTACAAATGAAAAAGGTGCCTTATTAAAGACACCCTTAAGTAAGATATGGTTTGAAAATTTTATCCTTTCAATTTAAGTTCAGGTGAGGCGGAAAGCTTCTTCCTTCCTTTTGCTCTGCGGGCAGCAAGAACTCTCCTTCCGTTAGGAGTTGACATCCTTTCCCTGAAACCATGCTTATTCGCTCTCTTCCTTCTAGATGGTTGGTAAGTCCTTTTCATTTTTTTTTTATTTGTTGACTAACATTCTGATTTGAGACTGCAAATGTAGTACTTTTTTGAAATATAAAAACCGGGAAGATGTTTTTTTTCAAAAAAATCAAACCGGCAGATAAACAATCACTTTAGTTTCAAAAAATGATTCATCAAAAATGTCTTTAATTTTCCACACGGTTGGTCTATTCTTAAATTTCGATAATTCAACTGTTATATCGCCTCCTTTGAGATAAAAAATACCATTACCCAGACTGTTTGTTCCGTCCTTTATGATATTTTTTGATGTAAGTCTTACAAATTCAGGGAAGGCCGTTACAGCTCTGCTGATTACAAAATGGTATTTCCCATTTTCATCTTCAACCCGTTTACGTATTGGGATTACATTTAATAGCTCAAGTTCATCTCTTACTGCCGTAACTACTCTAATCTTCTTTTCAATTGAGTCGAGAAGAGTGAATTCAGATCCTGGAAATAAAACAGCCAGGGGAATCCCCGGGAAACCACCTCCTGTTCCGACATCAAGGATCTTTGTACCTGGCAAAAAGTTAATGACCTTTGCTATTGACAAAGAATGAAGAACGTGATGGACAAAAAAATTATCCATATCCTTCCGTGATATTACATTAATCATATGGTTCCATCTGTCGTATAATGGCTTTAGCTTCGACAGCTTCTCTTTCTGAATTTCTGACAATAACGGGAAATACCTGAAAATACTTTCTGACACTACCTGTGACCTGTTTTGATTAAAATATTATATAGCAAAGTTTTGGCCCTGAATAATTGAGCTTTTACTGTTCCTATAGGAAGATTAAGTTCAGATGAGATCTCCTCATAAGAGTATTCCTTATAATAGCGGAGCTCAATAAGTGACTTATACCGTGGTTTTAGCTGGTTTACAATATCTTTTAATGCAGCTATCTTTTGATGATTAATCAACGACTCTTCCGGATCAGGCAAGTCCGATTGAATGTTCACAGTAATAGTTTCCAAATTATCCTGTAAATGATCAAACGGGGTAGGCGAGAGCTGCTTCTTTCGTATAAAATCGACACAGTTATTGGTAGCTATTTTAAAAAGCCAGGTGCTAAAAGCGAATTTGGGAGTATAAGAATCAAGGTTTCGAAACGCTTTCCCAAAGGCCTCAATAGTAAGGTCCTCTGCATCAGATGCATTATTTACCATTTTAATAAGCATGTAATAGATGGAATCCCTGTAGCGGTTCATCAGGTTTGCAAAAGCCTTTTCATTTCCTTTCTTTGCTTCTTCAACAAGAATCAGGTCGCCTTTCGCCTTGTCAGATAATTCGTGAACTATTTCCATTTATTTTCACCTGATTTGGTCCGGATATTACTTAAGAATACAATGCAATTGATCACTGGTGAAAAGATATCAAAAAATAGCGAATATGCCAGTATTCCGGGTTCATTCAATTTTCTCTGAACAACATAAAAAATAATTATTTGCGTTATTAGCCTGATAACAAAAACAGATAATACATAAGGCCATAGAAAAATGTGTGAGAGCAGTATTATAAATGTTGTGTAGAAAAGGATCCTTGTAAGAGGTTCAATGATTAACAGGATTTTATCCCGTAATTTATAATATGGCGCTGTAGTCAGATGTCTTTTCTTTTGAGCAATCCACTCTTTTAAACCGGGACTGGGAATTGACCTGGTATGTGTGCCATTTTCAAATTCAATCCGGGTATTTTTAGATGTAGCCAGAGAATTAACCAGAAGATCATCATCACCTGATACAATATGATTATGTGCACCAAACCCTTTGTTCATAAAAAAAACCGAACGTCGGTAAGCAAGGTTACGTCCGACACCCATATAGGGTATTCCCCGAATAGCCATCCCCATGTACTGCATTGCAATGGTGAGTGTGTCGTAGCAGATGTATTTGTTTAACAAGCCCTTCTCTTTGAGGTACCCGCCATATCCCAGGACAAAATTGATTTTCTCATCAAAATGTGATGCCATTCCTTCAAGCCACTTATTCGAACCGGGCTGACAATCTGCATCAGTAAAAAGCAGAATTTCATTTTTTGCTGCTTTGATTCCTATGAACTGGGCAAATTTTTTAGTATGGGTAAACTTGGGATCTTTGTTCACATTTGATATTCTCAGATGTGGATATTGTAACAGATAATTTCCAATTACTTTATAGGAATCGTCTTCAGAACAATCATTTACAACAATGACTTCATATTCGGGATAATCCTGTTCCAGAACCGCAGGTAAAAAATTCCTGAGATTTTCTGCTTCGTTCCTGGCACAGATTATTATAGAAACCGGTTGGTTGGTTCTTTTTGTTTCAGGTGACTTGTAAAAATGGATAGATAGATAAAAGAAAAGGTAATAAAACAACTGAATAGCTGCAGCTGAGGAAAAGATATAGAATAAAACTAATAGTAAAACATTCACGTGATCCGCCATTTGACTTCCAAATAAGTCAGCAATATTAATAAGATTTATGGAAAGGCAAAAAATATATTTCAACAATAATTCCTTATAATTTTATAACCCGTATGGAAAAATTAACTTTGTGCTTCTAAAAAGAGATTTAACAGCATGTTTATTATAGAGAGCAGGGATACGGAATCTAAAGCGCGTTCGGGAGTTCTGAAAACTGCTCATGGTGATATTCCAACTCCAATATTTATGCCGGTAGGCACAGGCGGAACGGTAAAAGGTATCCTGCAGCGCGATCTTGCTGAGGATATAAATGCAAAAATAATTCTCGGGAACACATACCACCTCTATTTACGTCCTGGCACTGAAATTCTCAAGGCAGTCGGCGGGCTTCATCATTTTATGTCGTGGGAGCGGCCTATTTTGACTGACAGCGGAGGCTATCAGGTCTTCTCACTCACAGGTAACAGAAAGCTTACTGATGAGGGTGCAGTTTTTAAATCGCATATTGATGGCTCAAAACATATCTTTACACCTGAAAATACAATTGACATTCAACGTATTATTGGTGCAGATATAATGATGGCTTTCGATGAGTGCGCTCCCTGGCCCTGCGATTTTAACTATGCCAAAAAGTCCGTGGCACTCACACATAACTGGCTCGACAGGGCAATTGTAAGGTATCATGAAACTGATCCATTATGGGGTAAAGAGCAGTTTCTGTTTCCAATAGTTCAGGGTGGAACATTTGATGATCTGAGAAAAGAGTCTGCAGAAAAAACAGCTTCAGCCGGTCTGGAAGGAAATGCAATCGGAGGATTGTCGGTTGGTGAACCTGCCGACGAAATGTACCGGATCATTGAGATTGTCAATGAGATACTTCCTGATGAAAAGCCACGTTATCTTATGGGAGTAGGTACACCGGTAAACATCCTCGAAGCTATTGAGAGAGGAATAGATATGTTTGATTGTGTTATGCCGACACGGAATGGACGAAACGGGATGCTTTTTACCAGCGAAGGGACTATTAACATCAGGAACAAAAAATGGATAGATGATTTTAGTCCGATTGATCCGGAGGGTCCGTCAGTAGTAAGTCTTAACTATTCAAAAGCATATTTGAGGCATCTGGTTATCTCAGGTGAAAACCTTGGAGCCCAGATCGCAAGTATTCATAACCTGGCATTTTATCTGAAGCTGATTGGCGAAGCCAGAAAAAAAATTGAAGAGGGTAATTTTAGAAAATGGAAAGACTTAATGGTAAAAAAACTATCAGAGAGACTATAGATTCTCTGAAGGTCAAAATTATTGATGTTTATATTATCAGGAAGTTTCTTGGTACTTTTTTCTTCTGTCTTGCCTTAATACTGACAATCGCAGTTGTATTCGATTTTGCTGAAAAAATCGACAACTTCATGGAGAAACAGGCACCTGTGAAAGCAATTATATTTGACTATTACATGAATTTTATTCCATATTTCGCTATGCTTTTTGCACCGCTGTTTGTCTTTATTGCTGTTATCTTCTTCACCTCAAAAATGGCGATAAATACCGAGATAATAGCAATTCTTAACAGCGGAATGAGTTTCAGGAGAATGATGTGGCCCTATTTCCTTTCAGCTTTTGTCATAGCGACATTCACATTCATGCTGACCAATTTTGTTATTCCAAAAGCAAACCTCATAAGGATAGATTTCGAAGATAAATATTACCATTCATCAAGCAAAAAAATAACAGTTGAGAATGTCCACAGAAAAGTATTTAAAAATACTTATGTCTATATGGGATCATTCAATCCTCTGTCTCAGCGAGGGCAGAATTTCACAATTGAAGAAATTGACAGTGGAAGACTTATCTCGAAACTATCGGCGCCTACTGTAACTTATGATACTACGAAGCATAAATGGACCGCACTTAATTATTATATACGCCAGGTAAAAGGAAATGAAGAGATTATAACCAGGGGTAAGCAGATCGATACTACTCTGATTATAGAACCGAATGATTTTGCTAAGGATCCGGATTTTGTTGGGACCATGACATCACGTGAGCTCGATAGTTATATCAATCTCCTCCGGTTGCAGGGATCGGATGAACTTAAGCTTTTCCTTATAGAGAAATACAGACGGTTTGCTAATCCTTTTGCTGTTTTTATTCTGACACTGATCGGTGTAACCCTTTCATCAAGGAAGATAAGGGGAGGAATAGGCATGAATATCGGAATAGGTCTGGGGCTTAGTTTTTCCTATATTCTGTTTCTTCAGTTTGCCTCTCAATTCTCACTCAAGGGAAACCTTGGTCCAATGCTGGCAATGTGGATCCCTAACATTCTATATTCGATAATTGGACTGGTGCTTTATAAATTAGCCCCGAAATAGATTATTACTCGAACAATTTCTTTAAAATTGTAGCCTGAAAATCGGGTATTCTCTTAAATGAAAAATATTAATAATGTATTAAAATAAATTTATATGCCAGTCAACAAAAAGATACGTGAATTACTGGAAAAACGCGAGAAAATACTTCTTGGTGGTGGAGAACAGGCTATAGAAAAGCAGAAAGCAATGGGTAAGAGGACAGCCCGTGAGCGTATTATGGCCCTGCTTGATGATAATTCCTTCAATGAATATGATTTATTTGTTGAACATGATGCACGTGATTTTGATATGGACAAAAAATCACTTCCCAGCGATGGAGTTATTATCGGCTCCGGAACCATTTATGGCGCACCTGTTGCCATCTTTGCGCAGGATTTTACCGTAGCCGGAGGTTCTCTGGGGTTGATGCATTCAAGAAAGATTACCAAGATTATGGATCATGCCCTTAAAATGAGGATGCCACTCATTGGAATTAATGATTCAGGTGGTGCCAGAATCCAGGAAGGAGTAAACTCTCTTGCCGGGTATGGTGAAATTTTCTTTCGTAACACAATATCCAGCGGTGTTATTCCTCAACTCTCGGTTATTCTTGGCCCGTGTGCAGGGGGGGCTGTATATTCACCCGCACTTACAGATTTTGTTTTTGTGGTAGACAATATTTCAAAAATGTTTATCACCGGCCCTGAAGTGATAAAAACTGTGCTTGGGGAAGAAATATCAATGGAAGATCTCGGTGGTGCCAGGGTACATAGTGAGGTCACAGGTAATGCTCACTTTTTTGCTATGAGCGAAGAAGAATGTTTTGACCAGATAAAAAAGCTTATTACTTTTATCCCATGGAACAATGGGCAGAAAGCCAGAATGTTCGAACCAGGGGAGCCTAAACCTGAATTTAATATTAATAAGATCGTCCCCGAAGATCCAACTCTGCCATATGATGTTAAAGATGTAATCAGGGCAATTGTAGACAATTCTGATTTCTTTGAGATAATGGAACTTTATGCAAAAAACATTGTGATTGGTTTTGGTCGTATGGGAGGACGTACAACAGGATTTGTAGCTAACCAGCCTCTCGAAATGGCAGGCGTTCTGGATGTTGACTCTTCTGACAAAGCCGCAAGATTCATACGCTATTGTGATGCTTTCAATATTCCTATTATTACATTGGTTGACCTGCCTGGATATCTGCCAGGTGTGGATCAGGAACATGCTGGTGTGATACGTCATGGTGCTAAAGTTCTCTACGCCTATAGCGAGGCCACTGTACCAAAACTGACTGTTATATTGAGAAAAGCATATGGCGGAGGATATATAGCAATGAGTTCCCGTCATCTCCGCGCTGATTTTGTTTTTGCCTGGCCATCGGCTGAGATTGCTGTAATGGGCCCCGAAGGAGCCGCAAACATCATATTCAGAAAAGAGATTACATCTTCTGATGATCCTGATAAAATGAGAAAAAAGAAAGTTGAAGAATATAAAGCCAAATTCTCTAATCCATATGTTGCCGCCTCAAGAGGGTACGTTGATGCTGTTATAGAACCATCCGAAACAAGAAGATTTTTAATGCACTCTATCGAAGTGTCTGAGAATAAGGATGTTTCGATGCCACATAAAAAACACGGTCTTCCACCTTTATAGCTAAATGCACCTTTAAATACCAATTGGCCAATCATGAACAAAAATGATAAGTTTGGATTCCTGAATATTGATACCAGTTTATATCAGACAAGGATCAGCAATAAATTTAAAAACAGAAAATTTTATCAGCCTGTCAACCCGAGGATCATTCTTAGTTTTATACCGGGGACAGTTCTTGATATCTTTATAGAACCAGGTCAGAATGTCGCAAAGGGCCAGGATTTGATGATACTCGATGCCATGAAGATGCAAAATAAATTGAAATGCACCATGGATGGTAAAGTAAAATTAATAGCTGTCAAAAAAGGTGACAAAGTTTCAAAAGGAACTATTCTATTGGAACTTGAGTGACCTCTCCCTAAATCCGCTCTCCTGGGAGCGGGGGA
>Ga0209744_1000157_pt1 | contig 21946 bp, 16 predicted proteins | sample BarGraNGADG00311_2_FD_184494 | JGI IMG/M metagenome (GOLD analysis project Ga0209744, IMG submission 184494) | Arctic peat soil microbial communities from Barrow, Alaska - Barrow Graham LP Ref core NGADG0004-311 (SPAdes) (version 2) | ecosystem: Environmental > Terrestrial > Soil > Wetlands >... | reverse complement strand
CATCCTGTTGATCACTTTATTTGATCTGTTAAGAAACAATATCCAGAACTCTTCGTGCTGAAGATCAGAGAGTAATGGCTGAAAAATATCAGCTACATCTTTAGAGCTTCTGATCTGAGGAACATACTGACTTTCAGCCAGTTTTCGCCTTCGACCCAGTTCCAGAGCTGCAGCTATTATAACCGCCCTTGCAGGACCTATACCCCTTAATTTTCTGAGGTCCGCAATCGTAAGTTTTCCAAGACTATTCAGGTTATTATTTGCAATACCTAATAATTCACGGCCAAGATCAACAGCCGATTTGTCCTTTGTTCCCGAACTGATAAGTATTGCAAGTAGTTCGGCATCACTCAGGCTGGAAGTACCTTTTTGAATAAGTTTTTCCCTGGGTCTGTCTTCAACAGCCCAGTCAGTAATTTTAAGAGACATCTAGCAACAATTTTGAAATGCATATGCAATATAATTAAAATCGGCCACATGGCAAAAAAAATGACGCAAGACTCACTGCACCTCAGAACTTATCGCAATCTGTTAAGTTTTCAGTTGAACTCTAATATAATGTCCATAAAAATCGGAGTCTCAAAGGATAGGCGTGTAACTTTATTATTGACATTCGATAATAATAGTTTTAACTTACACCCAATTATTAACCTTTATCTCTTATAATCATGCAAAATCGTCGTAAATTTATTAAGAATAGCCTGCTGTCTACAGCAGTAGCCGGATTGACAGGTAGATACTGTGTCACCACCGGAAATGCTGACGATCTACCTGATAATAAATTCATTTATAGAACACTTGGGAGAACAGGTATTAAACTTCCGATTGTAAGTATGGGTACAGGCAATACAAGCAATCCTGCACTAGTAAAATCTGCTCTCAATAAAGGGATAAAGCTTTTAGGTACATCAGAGATATATCAAAACGGTAACAATGAAAAAATGATTGGTACAGCTATTAAAGATTTGCCAAGGGATTCATATATGGTTATGACAAGCAGCGGCGATCTAGCCTGGATAGATACAGAAACCGGGGTTTTAAATAATGCATTTACTTATGATGGTTATTTAAAGAGAGTTAAGGGTAGCCTTTCAAGGCTTGGAATTGAATACGTAGATATTCTTATTCAATCATTCGCCGCAAAGCGGGAATCAGTCTTTCATGAGCCTGTATTGAAAGCTATGGAGTATGTGAAAAAAGAAGGGTTAGCAAAATATACAGGAATTGCAACACATAGAAATGAACCCGAGGCAATTAGAGCTGCGGTGGACGTTGGTATTCATGATGTAATAATGATAAGCTATAATTTCCTGAAGACTAACAGGGAAGAGCTTGAAGATGCAATCCGTTATGCTGCTAGCGCAGGGCTTGGAATTATCGCGATGAAAACTATGGCAGGAGCATTCTGGGATAAAGAAAGAATAAAACCGATAAATTCCAGGGCAGCACTTAAATGGGTTCTTCAGAATGAAAACATACACACTACTGTTCCTGATTGCTCTGACTTCGACCAGTTGGCTCAGAACATAGAGATCATGTCAGACCTTAAACTTACTGGAACAGAAATAAGAGACCTGGTTCCACCAACAGGAGAAGTGACCTCATCTATTTTTTGTCAGCAGTGTGGCGAGTGCCTTCGTCAGTGTCCTCATGGAGTGGATATTCCCACTCTGATGCGATCCTATATGTATGCTTACGGACATAACAACCTTCCCCATGCTCATTACACTCTTACAAGCATCGGTTTGACTTATAATCCATGCTTAGAATGTACAACCTGTAATATCCACTGTAGCATGGGATTCGATATCAGGAAAAAGATCTGCGATATTTCCAGGATCATTGATATCCCGCGGGATTTCCTGCATGTATAAAATGACTAAGTGATTTCTCTTTGAAATCCGTGATTAAATTATAAACGAGGTAAAAACAAAAAAAGGCCGCATCATCAGGATACAGCCTCTTATATATTATTGCAGGATATTATAAGCTGCTTACGTGCTTTACAATTGATGACTTCAGGTTTGAAGCTTTTTTCTTGTGAATAATATTCTTCTTTGCCAGCCTGTCGAGCATAGAGGTTAATTTTGGAAGGAGAACTGCAGCCTCTTCCTTGTTGCTTGTTCCGCGAAGTGTCTTAAGAGCATTGCGCGTTGTCTTTGCATAATACTTGTTATTCTCTTTTCTTACATCGATCTGCCTGATCCTTTTTTCTGACGACTTATGATTTGCCATGTATATATGAATTATTTTTTAATTCTAAAAATTGTAGTCCATAGGGGAATCGAACCCCTGTTACCAGGATGAAAACCTGACGTCCTAGCCACTAGACGAATGGACCATACAAAGAACTTTAAAATGCGGATGCAAAGAAAGGATGTTTTTTTTGATCTGCAAAATATTTCGACCTAAAAAATGTCCGATTAATAAGGTTCAGCTATTCTACCAGCCTGGTAAAATCAAATCCGTCAAAATCACCTGAGCTCATAAAAAGATATACCGGACATTTATAGTTTTGTAACTTTATAAAAGAAAACATCTCTTCAGAGTTGTCATAAACTCTGATATTATTTCCACCAAAAGCCTTACTTACAGCTTCTTTGGAAAGATACTTCAACTTCTTAAGTTCGATTGCATGAGGACTAAAATAGACTAATCCAACAGTACAACCTGCAAGAGTTCCATTATAAAGAGGCAGGAAGTCGCTGCTCAGACTCGAATAGGTATGAAGCTCAAGGCATGCAATGATCTCTCTTTTCGGATACCTTGAAACAATCGCTTCAACAGTTGCTTTAACCTTTGATGGTGAATGCGCAAAATCAAGGTAAACGGTTCCCTTTTCATTCTCTATCAGTTTCTGTAGTCTCCTTGAAGTACCTTCAAAACTTTTAATTGCCTCATAAAAATCATCTTCCGCAACTCCGGCAGCAAAACAGGCTTCCCGTGCGGCAGAGAGGTTTTGCATGTTATGTTCTCCGAATATTTTTACCGGTACAACCCTGTTATGTGTTGCAGCAAAGAATCCGGTTTTATTTTGAAAGTATCCATGAACTTTATATGGGATCTTTTTAATGTTTTTTCCTGAAGCAAGAGCAATTTTGTTTACTTCAGTATCACCTTCAAAGTAGATCAGAGAACCTCCTTCAGAAATTTTTTCGGTAAATATCCTGAATTGTCCGATATAGTTTTCAAAAGTCGGAAATACATTCATGTGGTCCCATGCAATACCATTTAATACAGCAATATCAGGCATGTAAAGATGAAACTTGGGTCTTTTGTCCAGTGCAGATGTGAGATATTCATCTCCTTCAAAAACCGCAATATGAGCTTCATCCGATAGTCCAACCATGGTCTCAAATCCATCGATCTGGGAACCAACCATGTAATCAAATTTTATTCCGAGAAATCTGAAAACATGCATTATCATTGCAGTGGTTGTGGTTTTGCCATGACTGCCTGCAACAACAATACGTTTTTTATCTTTTGTCTGTTCATAGAGATATTCCGGAAATGACATAATTTTTATCCCGAGCTCGCGTGCCTTAAGGAGTTCAGGATTATCAGCTTTTGCATGCATTCCCAGGATAACTGTTTCGGTATCCGGAGTTATCAGCCCGGGGTCCCAGCCATACTTTTCCGGAAGGAGATGATACTTGTTTAATCTCGACCGTGAAGGCTCAAAGATCTCATCATCCGAACCTGTTACGATGTACCCTTTATTATGAAGAGCAATTGCCAGGTTATGCATAACTGCACCCCCAATTGCTATGAAATGTACTTTCATTTTAAACGTCACATATCTGGATGCATTTCCTCAATGACTCGAGCTTATCTTTTTGCGATGGAACAAATTCCTGTCCAACAAATCCTTTATATCCTGTTTTTAAAAGTGCTCTCATAATTGCCGGATAATAGAGCTCCTGCGTCTCATCAAGTTCGTGCCTTCCGGGTACGCCTCCCGTATGAATATGGCCAATGTATGGGCTGTACTTTGTAATTGTGTCGATAACGTTACCTTCCATTATCTGCATGTGGTAAATATCATAAAGGAGTTTAAATCTCTCTGATCCGACCATTTCGCAAAGTGCTGAGCCCCATGTTGTTTTGTCACATTGATAATCTTTATGGCCATAGCTGTTGAGTAATTCCATGATGATAGTTACACCGTATTTTTCTGCTGAAGTCATAAGTTTGCGCAATCCTTTTGCACAATTTATCATACCTTCATTATCATTCTGCCCTTCACGGTTACCTGAGAAACATATAAGGTTTGGAACACCAGCTGCAGATGCTTTTGGTATCATGTTTTCAAAATCAGCGATCAGCTTTTCATGGTTTTCAATGCGGTTAAATCCTTTGGGAATGCCCCAGTCTGTAGCATAACCTACCGCACATTTAAGTCCGGCTTTATTAACTATGACCCAATCCTTTTCACCGAGCAATTCAACAGATTCTATACCCATATCCTTGCATGCCTTTGCAAAGTCCTCAAGTGGTATATCATTGTAGCACCATTGGCTTACTGAATGATGGATATTGCCTTTAAGCTGTGTTGTTTCTCCGCCAACTCCGGCAAAAACACTGTTTATCGGGCTTGCTGCAGTTATCACTGCTGCCCCTGCTATTCTTCCTATCATTTTTCTTCTATTCATGATTTATTATTTTGAAAAATTCATTATAAAAATAGCACTTTTTATTTGTTCCCGGATGTCTTAGGCCAGCTATCAAGGGTTTTTGAAGTTACCAAAGTGTTTTCAGCTGAGCCTTCCGGCAGGAGAAGGACTGTCAATGCAGTCTTCGAATTGGCTGGCAATGTAGCTTCAAATCCGACCATAACAGTACCGGGATTAGGGGCATCATACTTATGCTGCGGTTCAGTGCTCCATGACTTCATAGTTATACTTGCCGGCTCCTTAACCAGGATTGTCAGTTTTTTTCCATTTTTTGTCAGGATGGCTGTATTTTTCCCGGTAATGCTGACCTCAGCAGAAGTCAGAAGATTCCATCGTAGGACAGTTGCTGAATCGAGCGTTTCTATTTCATCTCTTACTGTAACATATTGATTGTCAATAATCGCTATCCCCCTTACTGACTTTTGAAGTTGCCCTTTATAAACAGATGTAATGTCTGAGATGGCATTCATCATTGACGGTACATCTGACCATGAGGTTATTGCAGCATAACCACCGACAACCTGAAGCTGATTATTAACGGTAAGTGTATTATGAACGAAGTTATTATATCTGAATACTTCCCAGCGCTGTGAGTTCTGCGCCATATTCCACAGATTCACCCCGGCTGTCTCAAGTGAGTTATAATCCTGCATACCAAAGTCCATAGCCCATCTCTCGCCTTCAGCTTCCATAATGAATGATCCCACATCCATATGCCCATGATTCACAGAAGGCGAACCGCCTTTCATTGCCACATAAATTGCCTTCGGGTCGGTCCATGATGTCCTCATAAAAGCAACAGGATTTTTTCCTTGTCCGACCCATATTTTTTTTGAAGGGGCTGTTATCTTATCCATTGTGATGCCGGCACTCCAGATCATAACTGCCGGTAAAAGCCTGTCGTTATCAGGCTTCTTAATTGCCATCAGATATTTCTCCGACCACAAGAGCGAGGCATCGTTAAGATTGTTGGCAAACCAGAACATGGCAGGATGCATTTCCCCATGAGAACCGGCATCGGAGTAATTAAACGGATCGCCAGTCGGACCTGTCATGTTTTCAAGATATCCGGCAGTTTTAAAAACTCCCTGATTTATAGTTAATCCATAATCTTTTCCGAAGGCTTTTTCCATAGCACTTAAAAACATTATGTTAAAGCTTGTCCCATAGCCCCAGTATCCATAACCCTCAGAATATGCACCATCGGGTTTGTAATCTTCCATCGGAAGTTTTATTGAACTTATAGCCCTGTTAATAATATTGACGGCCAGTTCAGTCTGATCTTCAAAAACTGCCAGAGCGCCAAAAGTCATACCTGCATTGCAAACCTGGTTCCAGTTATGTGATGCTTTTAGCCAGCTATTATTTTTTGAATCTAGGGATGGCTTCAAACCCTTCTCAATGATTGCTTCTTTTATGATGTTACGTGACTCTGCTGATAAACCTTTATATAGCCAGTCATACCCTATAGAAACTGCCATTGTCATTTCTGCAACATCGAGGAAATGTGAAGGATTCCAATCGCTGAAAGCAGAAACAGCCAGTAACTCTTTTTCGGCACGTTCAAGATATTTTGCATCTGAGGTCATCCGCCAGGCATAAGAGAGAAAAAATATCCTGCGAAGGGCTTCCCTTGATTTATCCAGCAATCTTCTTCCAATCAGAGTCCTTTCAACAGGAGGCTTTCCAATGAGTTTATTGCATTCGTCCAGTATGAACTGGTTTGTTGTTTTCCAGGTAATATCAGAGGCGATGGTTTGCTTTATTGCAGATTCTTCTCCTTCGGGCATAAGTATTCTTGGGTGTTTTGGAACAGCCATGGAATTGCCCTGAGGTGCAATCTGGGCGCATACTGTAAAGCTTAAGAGCCACAAAGCGGCTGATAATTTTAAAACAAGGTGTTTTGACATCGTACAGTTCTTTTTTAATTGAGGAGTAAAGTAATGTAAAAAACCCGGAAATAGCGATCCTGATGTTAATGTTCTATATTTGTATTACAGACACAAATGTCGGCTGATATTATGAAAATTCCTTCACAACATGGTTATAGAAGCGGACATTCCATCGAACTTCTGCGGAGCGGAGAAAATTTTTTTGCTTCATGTGAAAAGGTAATTGATGAAGCTAAGCACTATATCCATTTTCAAACATACATTGTTGATGATGACTTGACAGGCAGACGGATTGTCGATGCACTTATCAGGGCAGCGGAAAGAGGAGTCAGAGTTTATTTTCTGCTTGACGCATATGGAGGAGACAGCTTTTCTAAAGATCTGATAAACAAGGTTGAAAAAGCAGGGATCCTCTTCAGACTATTTTCTCCGGGATTAATCACTAAGGGTTTTCAGTTGAGTCTCAGGCTACATCACAAGGTTCTGCTTGCCGATGGTGTCACTGCCATTATAGGGGGTATGAATGTCGCCGACCGTTATCATGGTAAAGCCGGTTCAAAAGCATGGCTCGACTTTGCCATTCTTATAAAAGGTCCGGAATGTGTCCATGTTTTATTTATTCTGAAAGGCCTCTGGAACAAAGCATTTATCTCAAAGAAGGAGCGGTCGCGCGAGACTTTGCATCATCCTGTACTCTATGAGGAAAATGTAAGAGTAAAAGTCGTTCAGAATAACTGGTACAGAAACAAAATTGAGATATTGAAAAGCTACCGGTCAGCCCTGAAACATGCCCGGAACCGTATGACAATTTTTGCCAGTTATTTTTTGCCGGGAAGGAATGAACGAAGGTTGCTCAGGAATGCGAGCCGCCGTGGAGTGGATATTAAAATAGTTCTGGCAGCGGAATCAGATGCACCTGTATTTAAACGGGCGACTAATTTTCTTTATGATTTTATTCTTCGCAATAATATTACAATTTATGAATACCTGCCATCAAACCTGCACTCTAAAGTAGCCACTGTAGATGGCAAATGGTGCACTATCGGCAGTTATAACATGAACCACCTCAGCGATTATGGCAGCGTGGAGATGAACGCCGATATCCTTGATGCCCCTTTCGCTGAAAAGTTTGAAGAAATTCTACTGGAGATCATTAAAAACGATTGCCGGCAGGTAACTTTTAATGAATATATTAAACGTAAAACCTGGTTTTTCCAGGTTACCGACTGGTTCTTCTACCAGATGATCAGGATAATGATGAGGCTTATGTTCATGCTGGCTGCGAAAAGATCGAAACCACATTCGCCCTGAAAACAGTAGAGACGCCCAATTTGGGCGTCTCTACATTGAAAGATTGCATGGGCCAGACTATCTAAAACTGATGGAACCCCATCGACACAAATTCCAGTACTTTTGGTAATGATGCCCGCCAGTAGGTCCAGTTATGAGCGCCATCGCGGATCCTGAATTCGTGAGGTATCTCTTTCTGACGCATAGCAATATGCACCAGTGAATTGCCTTCATAAAGAAAATCATCATCACCACAATCGATATACCACCTTACAGCTTTTTTCTGATCATCAGGCATATTCTGAATCAGGTTCAAAACGCTGTAGAGTTTAAAATATGATTCCTTGTCGGCATCTGTAATTCCTTCGACTCCCTGCCATAATCTGTAGGTTTTCAGTTCTTCAAGGTTTTTTGGCCCGGTTGCTGCGCTAAGAGGGCATGCTGCAGAAAACAATTCGGGATGATGCAGGGCATAAATAAATGTACCTTCCCCACCCATTGATAAACCGGCAATTGCCCTGTATCTTTTATCAGCTTTTATCCGGTATTCCTTTTCAATGAACGGCATAAATTCCTGAAAGAAAAAATCCTCATAACGCCATTCTCCTTTAACATCATTTACATATCCGCGCTTTCCGGTATTGGCATCAGGCATAACTATGATCATTGCAGTTGCGGTTCCTGATTTTATTGCTTCATCTGCAATAGTCAGAACTTCACCAAATTGTACCCATCCTGTCTGATCATCACCTGCTCCATGCAACAGGTATAATACAGGATAACTACGCTGGGAAGTTTCGTAATCGGGCGGGAGGTAAACAGCATATTTCCTGTCCATTTTTAATATTTTACTCGGAACAGTAAGATCATCTTTGACCTTACCGGTCTGCCCAAACAGACAAAAAGCAAATACAGATAGCATAAATGTTGATGCAAGTTTTTTCATAATTTAAATGTTATTAGTTGAAGGTCTTTTGTATTAAGCCAATTTTAAAATTACAGATAAAATTTCCGGATTTTCAGATTTTTTCGTCTGTACTGAACCGTCTGTTCAGGTCTTTCACTGAAGCCAGACTCTCCATCAATTCAGGTAAATAATCTGTTGATGCTATAAATGTCCATAAATATGCAACAATGGAGTAAATCCTGCCGGTAGTAAATTTATCAACATCCACACATATGAACAGTACAGCTATGAAAATGATTATAAGCAATACTTTTACTGAACTGTAGCCAAAGGCGTTCCATCTTGCAATACTGGTTTTAGGAGATATGGTATTCTCATAAAACCGGGTTATTTTTGAGGTGTCCCTGCTCTCGATCAGATGAAACAATTCTTCCTGATTATCGTGGATATCTTTTTGCAAAAGAGTGACGTTTTTCCTGTTCAGGTTATTAATAAATGCAATAGGAATTATAACTGTCAGACAGACAAGTGCAATTCTGTAATCATAAAAGAATAAAGCGATTATAGCTCCCGCTGTTGCAGATAACTGCCACATTACTTCAGGTAACCGTTCTTTAAAAAAGGCAATATATTCCTTGACGAGCTCCGCCCTGACCAGCATTTTAGAGAACTGATCCTCACGGCATTTTGATTCAATGACTACTTCCGTGGCAATATTTGCATACATCTTCGAATAGATACTGCCATTAAACAACCGGTGAAGTGTTCCGCCGACAACATTTATTAAATACACTATGATCCAGATAATGAGAGGATAATTATAATCTACCTTTTCATGGTCATAGAAGTGGTCGATAAGTGAATCCAGTAATTTTCCGAAAAAAGTGGGTTCAATTATAAAAGATACATTTTCCACAAGAACAAAGAGGAGGATTAAAGCTATTGAATACTTATACTTTGATGCTATTTCTTTAAAAGTCATATATTCTTATGTTTAGAATAGTGGTTGCTAAATTATAGAAATAAGAGGTTAAAAGCAACAACAACTATTGAATCGATGATATCCCTGGGTCATCATCAGTATTTTTCTTTAAACTTTATGAAGAGTCTGCAATTCTAAACATTTAGATAATTGTATTATTGAATTAATATTAGAATTATGAAATTTGTTTACTTTTAATACTTATTAATAATTTACCTATGAAAAAGATATTGTTCATCATGTCCATCAGCCTGATAATCATAAGCTGCAACAGTAATAAAAAAGTGGATGGTGTATATCGCTATTATATTGGGAAAGAACAGAATTATGATATATGGATTGTTGATGGAAACCAGGTAAGGCTGAAAATTTTCAGTTCATTCCTATATGGTGGAAATGAGCAGAGGTATCCGTTTAATCCAAAAGGTGAAATATGGATTGATAATGCCATATCATGTGAAGAGTACTATCTTACATTGGCTCATGAATTAAATGAACGTCACCTGATGGCCAAATTTGGATGGCGATATATTACTGCCCACGATTCGTCATTATCACTGGAGCAGACAATCAGGCATTCAAATGAAGAGTTATGCAGGGCACATGAAGCCTCTTTGAAAAAAGTTGTACCAACGGATTATGATAACATCAGGGAAATCAAAAGTCTGCCTGACAGTATTCTGATTCAGAACATATATCGAATTCCTGCTGGAACACGTGAAGGAATTGCTATATGGATTGTGGATGGTTACATGGTCCGTAAAAACATTTATCCCGATTTTGGTTTCAGCGGAAATGACCTGTCATATCATTTTATACCCCCAAAAGAGATATGGATCGATGGCCAGGTTTCCTGTGAAGAGACTGAATATTCGATAGTAAATGAGCTTATGGAAAGAAAATTGCTCGAGGCCGGAAAACTATATGATGATGCCTATAGTGATGCTATCGATAATACTCTGAAGCTTAGAGAGGACATGGTTAAACTGGCAAAATCGCATTTCAGGATTGCAATTCCTGATTCAATAACCCGGTATGCAGGCACCATTGACCCTAATGAAAAATAGAATTCCGGAAATATTGAAATATTGGTCATTGACTAAATTAACAGGAAACAAATTCTACCCGATTTCTGTTTTATCAGGAAACTCAATATGAAAATAAATCTTTTCAATATTGCCAATTTCAAAGTTGACGGAGGCGCAATGTTCGGGGTTGTTCCCAAAGTGCTATGGTCGCGTGTCTATTCATCGGATGGCAATAACCTTATCGATCTTACTCTACGATCTCTGGTGGTAGAAACAGCAGGTCATGTGATTCTCACAGACACCGGGTGGGGCGATAAGCAGGATGAGAAATTCTTCCGGCATGTAAATCTGCATGGGGGGGAAGGATTGATCAATGGACTTAAAAGCAGGGGATACAAACCGGAAGATATTACCGATGTTTTCCTGACTCATCTGCACGCTGACCATTGTGGGGGAGGAGTGAAAAAAGATGAAGGCGGCAATGGTTATGTACTAACCTTCCCTGAAGCAACGTATCACGTCAGTCGCACACAATGGGAGTGGGCCGTAAAAAACAATCCTCGTGAAGCAGATTCCTTTCTCGAAGAAAATATTTTACCAATAGGGCAAAGTGGTCATCTTAATCTTATCGATGAAGAAGGAGAATTGTTTCCAGGTTTTTCTGTTATGATATGTTACGGACATACTCCGGGATTAATGATCCCGGTGATTAAATATAATGATAAAACCCTGGTATATACCGGGGACCTTATTCCGACGATTGCCCATATTCCGCTTATCTGGAACATGAGTTACGATATTGAGTCGCTTAAAACTATCGATGAAAAACAGAAACTTCTTAATGAAGCTCTGGCTGGTGGTTTCATATTTGTTTTTCAGCATGATGAATTCATTGAATGCTGCAATCTTGAGATGACTTCAAAAGGTATAAGAGCCGGAGAAAAATTTAAGTTCAAGGATATTTCCCAATAACAGTTAATTAATAAAAAAGAAATATGGCAGAGTTTATTTATGAGAAACCTTTTCAGATTGAAAAGGACTTAACTACCTACAGACTGCTGACAAAAAAGTATGTAAAAGTTATTGAAGAGGGTGGAAGGAAGATACTTAAAGTAGATCCTGAAGGTCTTGAGATTCTTGCCAGACAAGCTGTCTCCGATATCTCTTTCTTTTTCAGAACATCGCACCTTGAAAAACTTGCTGCGATACTTAAAGATCCTGAAGCTACTGATAATGATCGGTTTGTGGCATATATGATGCTTCGTAATGCGGTGATATCAGCTAAAGAAGATCTACCCGGATGTCAGGATACAGGCACTGCAATAGTAATTGGGAAAAAGGGAGAGGATGTTCTGACAGGAGGTAAAGATGCCGAACATCTGTCAAAAGGAATATATCAAACTTATAAAGAAAAGAATCTCAGGTATTCACAGGTAGTTCCGCTTTCTATGTTTGAAGAGAAAAACACCGGAACTAACCTGCCCGCCCAGATAGATATTTATTCTACTGAAGGCAATTCCTATGAGTTTCTTTTTATAACAAAGGGAGGCGGCTCTGCGAATAAGACTTTTCTTTACCAGCAGGCCAAATCGTTACTTAATGAAGAATCACTTATTAAATTTGTTAAGGAAAAAATAAAAGATCTTGGTACTTCAGCATGTCCTCCTTATCATCTTGCTCTTGTTATCGGTGGAACTTCTGCAGAAGCTACGCTTAAAACTGTAAAGGAGGCTTCAGCGGGATATCTCGATTATCTTCCTCTGACAGGCAGTGAAAGCGGAAGGGCATTCCGCGATCCTGAATGGGAAAAGAAAATTGAAAAAATATGCCATGAATATGGTGTCGGGGCTCAATTCGGAGGAAAATATTTTGTACATGATGTCAGGGTTATCAGACTACCACGACATGCTGCCTCCTGCCCTGTTGGACTTGGTGTAAGTTGCAGTGCCGACCGGAATATTAAAGCCCATATAACGGAAAATGGAATTTTCCTGGAAGAGCTTGAGAGAAATCCTGCACGTTTTATGCCGGAGAAAGCACCTGAACTGGAAAAACCTGTAGAGATCAATCTCGATCGTCCAATGAAAGAGGTACTTTCTGAACTCACAAAATATCCGGTCAAGACCAGATTGAGTCTGACCGGAACATTAATCGTTGCAAGGGATATTGCTCATGCAAGGATTAAAAAGTTAATTGATGACGGCAAACCAATGCCTGCATATTTTAAAGATCACCCGGTCTACTATGCCGGCCCGGCTAAAACACCGGTTGGTATGCCTTCGGGAAGCTTTGGTCCGACAACAGCAGGACGTATGGATTCTTATGTTGATCTTTTCCAGAGCCTTGGAGGATCATTAATAATGCTGGCAAAAGGTAACCGGAGCAGACAGGTGATTGATGCCTGCAAAAAATACGGAGGGTTTTATCTTGGATCAATCGGTGGTCCGGCAGCTATTCTTGCGGCAGAGAATATAAAATCGGTGGAGATGGTTGATTTCGAAGAACTTGGTATGGAAGCAATAAGGAAGATCCGTGTTGAGAATATGCCTGCTTTCATTCTTACAGATGATAAGGGGAATGATTTTTTTGACGAGTATAATAAATAGAAGGGGAGAAAGGGTGAGTGGGTGAAGGGGAGCCTTTGCGGTTAATGGATTTTTCTTTTAAATTTCCAGGAAGAAATAAAAAAAGCAAAACTCACCCATATTGTAAGCACCATAAAACTCAGATGGAGTGACTTAAATTCCGCAATAAAGCCCAATATTACAGGACCTGCCAGAAAACCAATGTTTGTTGTTGCAGCTATAAATGAAACACCGTCGGCTGTTTTTACTCCATCAACATTTGAAGCCAGCCGGTATACCTCCGGTACTATAACTGAAAAGCCGAGTCCGACAACAAAAAAGCCGGGAATTGTGAATATAGGGTTGAGAATTAAAACCAGTAAAAATCCAATAATAGCGATTAAACTGGAATAAGTTATCAATTGCCAGGAGCCAAGTTTTTTACTTAACGAATCGCCCGTAAAACGTCCGATCATCATCGCCAGGGAAAATGCTGAATAACCGAACCCTATATACTTAATATCAAGAAGTATTATCTTTTTCAGATACAATGCACTCCAGTCGGCTATTGCACCTTCCGACACCATAACAACCAGACCAATCAGAGCAATCACAAAAAGCGGCATTATTTTATTACGTTTATGTTTTTCTGTTATAGGTTGTACCCCTTTTCTGAGATAGTATTGTGATTTTAATTTGATTTGAATGATCTGTATAGCGATAACGAGAACAGAAATATGTAAAATCGGATTATGTACAAAAGCAGCAATGAAACTCCCTGTCGCTGAGCCAATCATTCCGCCAAGACTCCAAAAACCATGGCTTCCCGACATTATGTATACACCATCTTGCTTTTCAATGGTGGCCGTTAGCGAATTTAAGGAAATTGCATACGATGAACTTGCCATCCCAAAGATGAATAGACTTATACACAGAGAAACATAACTATAAGCCAGAAAAGGACCAAAAAAACAAATACAATATATTATCAGTGCAAAATAAGTGTACCTGCCAACACCTATCCTGTCTATGATATGTCTGCAGATGCGGATCATGAAAAATGCGCCCAGAGCGGAAAAGAAGATTGCCTTTCCTATTTTGCCTTCAGTAATTCCGATTTTCTCTGCAATATGAGGAATGTATGTTACCCAGGTGCTGAAAATAAGACTAAAGCAGGAATACAGAAAAGCAGAAGCAAAATATTTTTTGTTCTGAAAGAAAAATTTTATTGAAATCATGTTTGATGTAAATTTCCACTAATTCCTTTTTAACCTCTAAAGCATTTAATACTTTAATAGTTTTGGCTGCAAAAATACCAAATATTTCAAGTTTCCAATTCCTTATTTATATCATCTGACCACAATGCCAATATATCCAATGTACTTACCCCGTAGTCCACGCTCTGCTTAAATGTACACACATCACCCGGCTACTTCCTTGTCTATTTATGAACCCATCTCCAGCCCTTCGACGCTATGGTCGGGGCAGGGTTAAGAAATATATATAATGCGTAATAACTACGATGATGAGAAAATAATGAAACATATTTTATTTTTTTTGTTAAAGTGATAAATACCTGTATCTGATGAAAGATATTTTTTTATCTTGAACCCCACTAATTTCTATTTATGAAGAGATTTCTTTTATGGTTTTTTCCAGGATTAATTGTCGGCGCATTGATAATCCTGGGCGGAGGGAAAGCCCTGCACCTCACTTCAACCAGTAAATATTGCGTCTCATGTCATATCCATCCGATGGCAGATGCATCCTGGAAAAAATCTGTACATTATGATACACAATCGGGATACAGGGTTGCCTGTGTTGACTGTCATCTACCGCCGAAAGGTAACGGGTACTTATGGGCAAAGGGGAAAACGGGTTTACGCGATCTGTGGAGTAAGTGGACAAAAGATTCAGCTTCATTTAAGTGGGCAGACAGAGGACGTCTTGAAGTTGCGCGTGGTTATGTTTATGAAAGCAGCTGTATCAAATGTCACGAGAATCTTTTCCCGGCAAAGCTTACAAAAGCAGGTGAAGATGCACACCTTTATTATACACAGACAAAAAAAAGCGATGAACTTAACTGTATAAACTGTCATCTTAATGCAGGACATTTTATTGAAGGATATACTCACGGAAGCAATTCAACATTCGGAAAAACATCTTCTGCAGCGAAAGAGATATTTACAGAATCCGCAAAAGTCAATGAATTTAAAAATTTCACTGAGCAGATCCCGAAATCCGCGATCACGTTTAATATGGTTGCGATCCCTGGTGGAACCTTCAGGATGGGTAGTCCTGCTTCTGAACCTTTAAGAAAAGAAGATGAAGGACCTGTAAGGGAAGTAAAGATAAGCCCGTTCTTCATGGCTGAAATTGAAGTCTCCTGGGATGAGTATCTCGCATTTTATGTCCAGACAGCTGCCGAAGGCCGCTCCACCGATACTGAAGGGTTGCGGAAAAAACAGGCGGCTGAGACTGATGCAATATCAGGAGCAACTCCCCCATATGGGCAACCGGATCAGGGCTGGGGATTGGGTAAGAGGCCGGCAATTTCATTTTCTTATCACGCAGCAGAGACTTATTGTAAATGGTTAACCTCAGTTACCGGCAAAACCTACCGTCTTCCGACAGAAGCAGAGTGGGAATATGCCTGCAGGGGAGGTTCAACCGGTCCCTATTTCTTCCCGGGTGATCCAAAAAAGTTTGAGAAAAGCGGATTAAGAGCAAAACTCTCGAAAAACGATACTACCGTAATTAATACCTATATAATATATAAAGGTAATAGTCCGGCAAAAACACAAACCCCGGATAAAGTCAGGCCAAATCCTTTTGGTTTAAGGAATATGGCCGGTAACATTGCTGAATTCTGCTCTGACTGGTACAAACCCGATGCATATTCGGGTTACCCCGCAGGGATCATAGAAGATCCCAAGGGTCCGGAATCAGGAACTGAACATGTTGTACGGGGAGGTTCATTTTTAAGTACAGCAGGCTTAGTAAGAAGTGCAGCCCGTGATTATACCCGGACAGAGTCGTGGTTGAAAACCGACCCGCAGATGCCGAAGAGCATCTGGTGGTACTCAGATTGTTTCAATGTCGGGTTCAGAGTAGTGTGTGAATTTGATGCAAAGGCAGGGAATACCAATATTAAATAAGAGAGATAAAATTTAATTCTTTCAAAAAAAACCAAAAATTAATAAAAAATTTGTTTTTTTAAATATCACTTATTATATTGCACTTGAATTAACCTGATTTTCCTAACTTGTATAAGCTGATAGCCGTAAATTGAATTAAAATTCACAGAATTAGACATTTTTTACGATAAAATGAGTGTAAAATTTACACTTAACCAGACGTAATTAAATATTTTTTTTATGAATAATTATCAAAAATCCTAATTCCAAACTATTTATTAACTAACTAACAGTGTAACAGTATGAAAAAAACTCGAAACTGCATCTGGCTGCTGAAGCCAAATGTGAATTTTCACAAGTTACTACTAACTATGAAAATTGTTACTATTCTTCTGTTTTGTGGATTGGCACTCCCTGCCTATTCACTTGCTGCAGAAAAGCCTTCTGGTAGTAATGCCACGGGAACTATTGCTGACCAACAGCAAGTTAAAGTTTCAGGAACTATTACCGACGCCTCAACCAGCATTGGAATGCCCGGTGTAAACATTCAGGTTAAAGGAACTACCATCGGAGCCATTTCCGACGCTGAGGGCAAATTTGCATTAACCACCGACAACCCGAACGCCACCCTGGTTTTTTCATTTATCGGCTTTGATACACAGGAAATTCCATTAGCCGGTAAAAATGTAATTGATGTGGCACTTACTCCTCAGGTGCTAAGCATTGATGAAGTTGTTGTTGTTGGTTATGGTACCCAGAAACGTGCAAACGTTGTCGGAGCTGTTGCCTCAATTTCAGGTTCAAGTCTCCAGTCGATACCTTCTGTTAACGTATCCAATTCACTTGGTGGACGTATGAGTGGTATTACAGTTATACAGCAAACAGGAGAACCCGGGCAGATGACACCAAGGATACTGATCCGTGGCCGCAATACCCTGGGTGGTGACAGAGGTACAGATTTTGGCAAGACAAACCCTCTTGTAGTTATAGATGGTGTTCAGGGTCGTTCGATGGACGAGATTGACCCTATGGATATCTCCAGCGTTTCAGTCCTGAAAGACGCTGCTGCATCTATCTATGGTTCAAATGCTGCCAACGGGGTTATACTTATAACTACCAAAAAAGGAGCTGAAGGGAAACCCAGATTGAATTATCAGTTCTATCAGGGCTTCATGACCCCGACAATTGTTCCTCAAACAACCAATGCTATGGAATATGCCACGATGCTTACTGAGTATCAGACACAGAATGGTATTGCACGGACATACACAGACAAGGATATAGAATTGTTCGGCAGCGGTGCAGATCCATGGGAACATCCGAATACAAACTGGTACGGTGACCTTATTAAAGAATGGACAACTACTTACAGGCACAACTTTACCATCGACGGTGGTTTCAAAGGGATGACCTACTATCTTTCTTTTGGTCTTAAAGGTGACGAATCAATATATAAGCAGTCATCTACAAAATACAACCAGTACAACGTTCGTGCGAAACTTGATCTCCCGATCAATGACTGGCTGAGAGCCGGACTTGATGTTGCAGCATTCCAGAATCATAGATTATATCCTTATAAATCAGCTGACGCCATCGTAGGGCAGTCAACGAGGCTTCTTCCGACTACGTGGTCATTCTGGCCAACGGGTGAGCCAGGTCCTGATATTGAATATGGCGATAACCCTGTAGTTACATCAACATTCGCAGGTGGTAAAAACGATCAGCTGACTTACAGATATCTGAATACTTTTAACGCATCTATTACCCCTCCTTTTATTAAAGGACTTGCACTTAACGGCTCATTCAGCTATGACCTTACAAACTATTATAATAAAGCTTTCTACAAACCCTGGACACTCTATACTATAGACAAAACTCAGGTAACAAGGGATGCCAATGGTTATATAACCACTGCGGTTCTTGTCCCTGGTTTGAGAGGTCTTTCATCTCCTCAGAACAATGAAACTTATCAGAGGACTATTAACAAGACCTCCAACTTTAACCTTACCTTCATCAAGAAGTTTGGTGACCACAACATCAGTGCATATGCAGGTTTTGAACAGTACACAAATGACTATAACGAGCTTTACGGATTCCGTCAGTACTATATTTCAAGTCTGATCCAGACCATGAATGCCGGCGCTGACCAGGATAAAAATACAACCGGTAATACAACAATTTATGCCCGTAAATCATGGATCGGCCGTTTCGCTTACGATTATAAAGGAAAATACCTTGCTGAATTTCTTTTCCGCCGTGACGGTTCACTCAAATTCCCACCCGACAGCCGCTGGGGTAACTTCCCGGGGCTTTTGTTAGGCTGGCGCGCATCCGAAGAAGGTTTCTGGAAAAACAATATTCAATTTATCAACTACTTTAAAGTCAGAGGGTCTTACGGACAGATGGGTATGGACCCCGGAAACCCGTTCCAGTATATCAATTCGTTCGGTCTTGGTTCAGGAATGGTCTTTGGTACAGGCACATCAATCGAAACAGCTGTCGGACCTCCTGTTATTGCAAACCCTGCAATCACATGGGAAACTCAGACTACACAGAACGTAGGATTTGAATCAAAATTATTCAATGACCTCTTAAGCCTTAATTTTGACCTCTTCTATAACAAAAGGGAACATATTCTAGCACCAAGGGATGCTTCAGTTCCATCCTTTTCAGGTCTTACACTTCCAAATGAAAACATAGCCCGGGTTGATAACAAAGGATATGAGATTGAAGCCGGCGTTCATAAGAGTTTCACATCTGATTTCCGCATTGATCTGAACGTTAACTTCAGCTATAACAACAGCAATGTAGTATTCCAGGATGAACCTGTAAGAGCTGTTCCATGGCAGCAGACGACAGGACATCCTTACAACGCGTGGCTGATGTACAATGCAATCGGGATCTTTAAAGATCAGGCAGCAGTAGACGCTTATCCTCATTGGGCAACTGCCAAACCGGGAGATGTTATTTTTGAAGACTATAATAAAGATGGTGTAATTGATGCCAATGACCGGATCCTTATTGATGATGCTGATGCTCCTAAAACCTACTATGGTATTAACCTGGATGTTGCCTATAAAGGTTTTACTCTGTCAGCTCTTATACAGGGACAGGGCAAATACTTAAGGGAGAGATACTATGATAACAGACGTGGTGTGGCCGGTAACTACTTCAAGTGGACCTTTGACAACAGGTGGCAAAAGGAAGGAGATGTTACCGATATAGCAAGGGCCTATAACAGGTCCGATTATTACTGGGGTGAAGATGTTCAGATGAATACTTACTGGCTGGCAAACGTTGCTTACTGCAGGTTAAAGAGCCTTGTTCTGACCTATAATATTCCAGCGAGCATTTATAAGAAACTTGGAATCGCAAATGCAAGCGTCTATGTATCAGGCAATAACCTTGCTCTGATTTATGCAGCCAATAAAAAGGTTTGGGATCCGGAGGCACTCAATCCCGGTGTATATCCCACTATGAAAACTATTGCCATAGGTGCGAATATTGGGTTTTAATCAATTTAGAAATTTTTAAAGAGTATAATATGAAAAAAATATCTAATTATATAATTGCCTTAGCGGTACTGTTATATACGGCAACGTCGTGTACCGACGTTCTGGAACAGCAGTCAGTTAGTACTTTTAACCAGGATGTGGTTTTTTCAGACATAAATGTTGTGAAATCCTACCTTGGTAAATGCTACGACAGGTTGGGAGGAATTCAAGATGCCAATAATATGGCAAACGATAATAATGGTGTTCTCGGTATGCGCGAAGACCTTCTTTCATCAGCAACCGACCAGACCTTATGTATTCACCGTCCGCAATTATACGGTAATCTGAAAGGTGATCTGAGCCCTGATAACCAGGGCTACTTCGCAAATACAGGTTATGCCGGATTTCTGAGGTGGGAGCACATTTATTCAAATATCCAGAACATAAATACGATCCTTGCCAATATTGATGCAGTAAAAGTAGTTACATCGCCTGATGAAATCCTGAAGACAAGATTAAAGGGTGAAGCCTATTTTTTAAGGGCATACGAATATAGCATGCTTCTGATGAACTTTGGTGGCACTGTATTGAGTGATAAACCTAATATTCTTAAGCAGGACTTTCAGGCTATCACAAGGTCATCAATAGCAGAGACAAAAGACTTTATCCTTGCGGATATTGCCAGCGCTATTACAAATCTGACCGGCATTACTGCTACTGACCAGGGCCGTGCCACGCCTGCTGCAGCTGCAGCTCTTAAATCAAGAGTTCTACTATTCTGTGCAAGTAAACTTACCAATGGAGGTTATACCGGACAGGAAGCTAATACACTTGTCTCTTTCCCTGCAGGCAGCCAGACAGCTCTTTTACAGGCAGCCAGAGACGCTGCAAAAGATGTAATAAATGGTACATATGGTACTTTTTCTCTTCAGGGAAGTACTGCAGAACCAGTACTGCCTCTTACTGATGCTCAGGTTAAAGCATATGCAGATAACTACCAGAGTATCTTTATTCAGAAGGGTAAATGGAACAGTGAAACCATCTGGGGTATTCAATATCCTCTTACAGGAGGTAATGTAAACAATGCCAATATCTGGTTTGGTCCCTGCGGTTATCACAACTGGGGTAACAATGGCCCGACAGAACCGGCTGTAAGAAGCTTTGAAATGGCAGACGGTACTCCTTTTGTATGGGATAAATATACTCCCGGCGATCAGTACAAGCGTTATGCAACTGCTGCACAACTTGCTGCAGATCCGTTGATGAACCCGTATAATGGCCGTGAACCGCGTTTTTATGCCATTGTTCTCTATAATGGCGCTCCATGGCAGACACGTCCTACTGATGTTGTTGATCCTTTAAACACGGTTCAGACCGGACAATATTTTCAGAACGATGAAACAACGATAATCAAAAGCGGCTTTGATACAAGGCAGGGTCCTGTTGAAGCATGGAACGGAACAAAAACAAGTTACTATATCAAGAAATTCCTCGATCCCACAAGTGCAGGACAATTCTTCAGAAATACCACAACATGGGTTGAATTCCGTTATGCTGAAATTCTGCTGAATTATGCCGAGGCATGTATTGAACTTGGTGGCGCCGACCTGCAGAATGGTATCAGTGCGCTCAACCTGGTAAGAAACCGTGCAGGATTACCAGACAGAGTTACTGCTGATCAGGCTGTTGCAAGGGGTTATCTCCGTCATGAAAGGGCCATTGAATTCTTCGGAGAAGGCCACCGTTATTATGATCTGCGTCGCTGGATGATGTACGGAAGCGTCGTTGAGAATGTATATGGAATGAAGATCAAGCAGATGGCAAATGGTAATGTTCAATGGTTACTGGATCTGACCGATAACGAAGATACAAGGACCTGGGCAAGTGATAAGTACTACTGGTTGCCTATCGCACGTACTGAGATGAACAAAGCTCCAAATCTTCAGCCACAACCCGGGTATTAATAATTAACCAGGGCT